>Ga0265300_10001504_pt1 | contig 21767 bp, 20 predicted proteins | sample AusTroGonzalo_MG_FD_193482 | JGI IMG/M metagenome (GOLD analysis project Ga0265300, IMG submission 193482) | Bovine rumen microbial communities from tropical cattle in Woodstock, Queensland, Australia - Gonzalo_03 | ecosystem: Host-associated > Mammals > Digestive system > Stomach > Rumen ...
TGGCACCTATATCAGCTATAGCAAGGAGCATCCAATCTCGATGAACCCTTTCAAGGTCAGTGATGTAGAGTATCAGCAGAACTTCGGAGAGAAGAAAAACTTCCTGAAGTCCCTCATCTTCCAGATTTTCAAGGGCAACAAAGCACCTGAGAAGTTGGAGGACACCATCATTGATACTGTACTGAATGAGTATTATGATGCCTATTTCCATCCCTTTAGTGGTTATACCAACGAAGAGAAGGAAGAGCTGCGAAAGCAACTTTTATTAGCTGATAAGCGAAACGGGAAGTATGGAGAGTATATCGAGGCGATAGAGAACGACGCTGATGTCATCAGCTCACAAGAGACGGAGACTGCATCTGGTGATAAGCAGACCTATACAAAGGACGAGAAGGAACACCATGCCAAGGTGCAGCGCCTTGTAGAGAAACTGCATAACCTTGCCAATGATGCAGCAGCCAGTGTAGGAGAGCGTGAACATGCCAATAACCAGCTGATGCGCCTGATGCCAGAACTGATAGAAGGTCACTATCTGATGAAGATAGACCAGCGGATAGAACGTATGGAACGCCAGAAACGAGACCTGAAAGTGACGAAGCTGAGCTTTGATACCTTCTACGAATATGCCTGTGAGCGCATTCCTCAGATGATGGAGGAAAAGAGTATTGCCTTCCCCATCAATGAGTTTGCCGCTATTCTGGAACCCTTCCACAAGGGCGGTAAGCTGGAAACTATCCTCAATAACGACATGGACTTGAACCTCTTTGATGAAAAGTTCATCGTGTTTGAGATAGACAAAATCAAGGATGACCCCGTTCTCTTTCCCATTGTGGTGCTGATTATCATGGATGTGTTCCTGCAGAAGATGCGTATCAAGAAGGGACGTAAAGCACTCATCATTGAAGAGGCATGGAAAGCCATTTCTTCTCCAACTATGGCAGAGTATATCAAGTACCTGTATAAGACGGTCAGGAAGTTCCACGGTATTGCAGGCGTGGTGACCCAGGAACTGGGTGATGTGATAGACTCTCCCATTGTCAAGGAGGCCATCATCAACAACTCCGACATCAAGATACTTCTCGACCAAGCCAAGTTCAAGGACAGATACGATGAGATAGCTGCCATCCTCGGTATTACTGACGTACAGCGACAGCAGATCTTTACCATCAACTCCTTGGACAACCATGAGGGACGCAACTACTTCAAGGAAGTCTGGATATGCCGGGGACAGAGTGCCGATGTCTATGGTGTCGAAGAACCGCCAGAGTGCTATATGGCCTATACGACTGAACGCGCTGAGAAGGAAGCCCTGAAAATCTATATCAAACACTATGGCGATGATACCGTAGAGGGCATTCGACACTTCTGTCAGGATATGGAGAAGGCTGGACTGACAGGAAAGTACCTGAAGTTCGCCAATGAAGTCAATAAACAACAAAACGTGATGGAACTATGGGACAAAGCAGCATAAGACTCTACGATATAATCGTAAGACAAAGAACAAAGGTTGTGGTACTGTTGCTGGCTGCACTGGTCAGCACAGTCCCGACCCATGCCTGGCGTTGGAATATTGACTATTGGACTATTGCGCAGGTTGGAGAGAATACCGCTGCCGAATCTGGAGCAGAAGGAATACATAACAACACGCTCGCTGAACAGAAAAAGAAGCAGGAGCGCATTGCAGAGTACACCACAGCTATCAATGTCATCAGACAGCTCTATAAGCAGTCCATGCAGAATACCAAAGGCTTCGGAGAGGAAAGCAGATACTATCAGCTGATAGGTGAGAATGCCCTGTATATCGTGACCAATATCCCTGTAGCTGTGAGCTGGCTCACCAGAAAGCCGCATATTAACCTGCCGCTGTGCCTAAACGAGATCAGTAATCTGACTATGAAGACAGAACAGTGTATTGCAGGCTTTGTGAACATCGTCAACAATGGTCATGTGAAGTCGCCACTGAAGGACAATTCGCTAATACCAGGTGGAGGTGGCAGAGCCAATATCGGTCAGGATGATGGCTACAACTTTATGAGCCGTTCAGACAGAATGGGTATGGCCAATGACATACTGGAAGACTTGGTGATTGTCAGAAACAACCTCGACTATCTCATCTTCATGTGCCAGACCAACAATGGACTCGAAGACCTGCTGATGGAGTTGGATCCAGATACATGGTGTAACGCCATGCAGATGAAGTGGACGGTTGGTGACATTGTCAGTGGCTGGGAAGACTTTGGGTAAGTGAAAAGTGAAGAGTGAAAAATGAAAAAGCTGCAACGGATAATAGTAATAGCAATAGTGAGCATACTATGCCCACATACAGGACAGGCTGGCATCTTGCCGAATGACCTGCCGACCATTGAGGCACTGATAGACCAGCATAAGGAGTGTATGAGTGCCGAAGATGAGAGCAACCGTCAGTTGGCTGCCAATGCCTCTATCAAGGCTATGGTGAAGGATGTCGCCCAGAAGTACGATGATGTCAAGAGTATTCTCGACAAGAAGAGTAATGATGCCTTGTCGTATCTGGCTTTGGCAGCAGAGATGAGCCGTTGCGTGACGAATACTGTCAGACTGACGAATGAGTATTCCGAGTTTACCCGCTTTGCAGCAGACCATCTCAAAGGCAAACCGTTGGTTGCTTGGTATGCCTTTGAAGCCAATTACAAGGTATCGAAAGAGATCAAGAATATCAGGAAGCTCTACCTTGCTGTGGCAGCATCAGAAACACAGTTCTTCAGAGCTACCAACAAGGAACGCATGAATATCATCTGGACACTGAACCAGAGTATCACCAATATGCGTGATGTCATCCAGCAAGCCTATGTGTGGTGTGACCTGTTGGTAGGTGGGTATATTCACGAGAGTCATATCTGGGAGATTATCGATACGTCCGTACTAGAGGAAATAGGAAAAAGCGTAATAAAAGATTGGCCAATATGAGAAAGACATTGATTATAATAACGATGGGTTTGGCTTTACTGCCGCAGATGAGTAAGGCTCAGGTCTATGATGAAGAAAAACGTCTGCAATGGCGGTCGATGGAAACCGGGCCGTTAGAGTTTGAACCGAGGTTTTACTACTGGCTGTTCCATAACAGCTATGCCCATCATGAGTGGGAATGGGAGTGGCATGGACTGTTCCATAGCGGATTCTATCTGAACCTGAAGCCCCATAAGAGCGATGCCAAGCCATTGCTCCCGAAGCGTACGTTAGGTGCTGCCACCGATGAGTGGACACGGGAATCCACCGATGCCCAGGAAAAGAACTTCAAGCACCAGCTGGAGCAAGAGACACTTGCTGCAGCAGACCGACGGATAGATGCTGCCTACCTGCTCTTCAAAGATGACTTTGACGAGATGCAGCAGAAAATCTCTGCAGGATTAACCTATTGCATGGCTAACAGCAAGGGCGATGCCAATGTCATATCCTTGGTTAACAGTCTCTCCAATCAGAACCACTTTATTACAGAGCAAGTCAGCTACGTACATAAGAGCAGTAACGGCTATGAGCTGGAGAATGCCAAACGAGAAGAGTGCTATATCAAGCTGAAGGCCGATATGGAGAAGGTGACACAAAGCACCATTGACTTGATGAGATATGTAGAAGTTTCAAAATAGTAAAAACGATGAATGAATTATTAAACTGTAATGTGGGCTGTATCTTTCTGACGATGGGCTTGCCGACATTGGATCCTGTGATGACTAGTGTGCTGGACTATATCCATCAGCATGCCTTGTTTCTGGGTTCTTGGGGAGGCTTTGCCAAGTCGTTAGGACTGATACTTGCCATGTGTGTGACCAGCTATGAATGCTGGATGATGATGCTTGGACGGCGAGGTATCGACGTGATGAAGCTGTTCAGAATAGTAGGTATCTCATTGTGTATCGTCTCAGCCAATGCCATTGCCGATGCAGTGGCTGCACCAGGGGAACAGATGGGACGTGTGATGAAAGCGCAGGCCACCAGAAGCCACCAGCGTATCGATGCACTGGAGAAACACGAGGCGAAACTCCAGAGCCAGTACCTCGATAAGCTACGAGCGCATAACGATTCACTCGACAGGAAACGCAGGGCAGAAGCCAAACTGTCAGAAGATTCCCATTGGTGGGAGGAAGTCGCCTATGCTGTGAAGAACATGGATAATGCCGTGGAGCAGTGGGCCAAGGAAGCCGCTGTTATCGCAGAGACCAAGACGGCAGAGACCATCAATATGCTGATACGGTATATTGGAGAAATCATCTATCAGGTCATCTATTTCGGTATGCTGCTTGGTCAGGCATTCATGATGAACGTGCTGAAAATCTTCTGTCCTGTAGCCTTTGCGCTGAGTATCGTACCACCTTGGGCCAGTGCGTGGAGCCAATGGATTAGTAAGTATGTGAGTCTGTCGCTATGGGCACCTTTAATATATATGTGTAGCATCTATGCCGACATGATACTCAAATATACCATCCTACAGGACACCACCGCCTATACCACACTGCTTGGCAGTGCCAGTTATACCTGGGGAGAGATAGGAGGACTTGGAATGCAAGGCATCGGAAGTACCTGTATGTATGTCGTAGGATTGTTGGTAGGAGCCATGCTCATCAAGTTCGTGCCAGAGCTTGCCTCATGGATAGTGCCGGGAGGAGCCAGCAGCAGTATCGGTTCAGCTGTCAGCAGTATGACCACAGCAGGAGCAGCAGCCGTAGGAGGTGCAGCAGGAGGCTTCGCAGGTTCAAGTATCAGCGTGACACGGAAGACTCTGGGCAGTGTTGTCAGAAGAAGCGCTAAAGAACAGACAGTATAAGTAATCATATAAAAACAATACAGCAATGTTAATTGAAAGTTTAGAGAAGAAGACGAAATTGGCTATGTTCACGGTCTTGCTGGCAGTCAGTGCCAGCACCGTGATTTGCGGCCTGTGCTTTTACTTTGCCACCAAGCTGGTCAGAGACCAACAGCAGCAGGTGTATGTGTTGGACGGAAGCATTCCCTTTATGGCAGAGCGCAGTAAGAATGAGATGACCTTTGACATCGAGGCCAAGGCACACATCCAGTTGTTCCATCAGTATTTCTTTAATCTCTCGCCAGATGACGAGTATCTGAAATGGACGTTCGGAAAGGCTATGTATCTGGCTGATGAGAGTGCCCTCAGACAGAAGCAGGCCATCGAGGAAACAGGTTTTTATTCACAGTTGCTCTCCAGTTCTGCCGTAGAGACCATCGTAGCGGACAGTATTGAACTCGACAAAGACCAGATGAGCTTCAAGTATTACGGTACGCAGATGATCAAGCGCAGAACCAACAGCGTAAAGCGTAGCATCATTACCGTAGGAAAGCTGCAGAATGTTCCGAGGACGCAGAATAATCCCCATGGACTGCTGATTACCAACTGGCGTACGTTGGAGAATAAAGACCTGAAATCGTACTAAGTGAAAAGTGAAGAGTGAAGAGTGAAAAATGATGTACCATGAATATATTCAAGAACAAGCAAACACACGAGTATAAGGAGAAGGAGCGTTACCGCCTGAGAAGAGCCAGAATCTGGGGCTATAAGATAGGTAAGAAATACGCTATCGGCGAGAAGATTGCCAAGGCCAATGCCTGGGCAGACGGTCATAGACGAAAGACTGCAGGAATATTGTTTTCCGTGAATGCCACCATCTACGTCATCGGTTTCCTGCTGTGTATGTCAGGCAATGACAGTAATAGTATCAATGACCCTATGCAGGACTTCGCTCAGGTACAGCCCATGTTTGCCCAGCTACACCGTATCGAGGACATGAAGACCGTCCAGAAGAATACCTTTGTGACTCTGAGCAATAGGGCAGTAAGACTGAAACACGAGGTCGATTCGCTGATGGCCAAGACAGATAAGACCCATGCAGATTCCGTGCTCGCACTGGAAAAATACGACGAACTCCAGATGATTATGAACAAATAACCAAATAAAAAAAGAACCATGAAAATAGATTTCAAGAAGATTGATTTTCGACAGGGAAAGTACTGGTTCCCGCTGGTACTCTTCGTTCCCTTGGTAGCCATTGCCTATTTCTCCTGTGAGATGTTCAAAGGCCCGACAGAGCAGACAGGTATGGTCACCGACAGTATCAATACCATGATGCCAGAGCCAGCCGGTGACGGTCTGCATGGCAAGTTTGCTGCCATGGAGGACAATATCCTCAGAGGCGACGGCTATACCGCCATCAATGCCCTTGGCGAGGAAGAACAGGGAGAGAGTGATGACGAGAACGTCTATTCCGAGAGTGAGATGGATCGAATCGACAAGGAGAAGGCCGAGAAGAAACGCCAGGAGCAAGAGATGGCCGCCCTCCAGCAACAACTCAAGGAGTCGAGGATGCACATCAACCAGTATGATGACCGCTATAACGGCCATAACAGTAATGGCAGTCAGCAGCGGGAGATGGAACAGTTTGAGGAGCAGATGCGCCAGATCCAGGAGCGAAGCAGAAAGATGGCACGGGACATTACAGGTGATGACTATTCATCAAGGAATGGTCATCAGGCACAAAACAATCCGAATGCCCAGATAGCAGGCTATGACATCTATGGCAATCCTATCATGGCCAATCAACAGCCCAAGAAAGATACCATTGCCGTTGTTGCCAAGGCAGATGACACCCATGCGGAAAGCTTCAATACCATTGCTGATGATGAAAAGCTCGATGATCCGTTGATTAAGGCCATGATAGACAAAACCACAAAAGCCCATGAAGGAACCAGACTCCGCTTTAAACTGTTGGATGATGTCATTGTCATGGGTGTGAAGCTGAAGAAAGGCACCTACCTCTATGGAACAGTGACAGGCTTCGGTCAGCAGCGAGTGATGGCAGACATTACCAGTATCTTGGTGAAGGATAAGTTCCTGAAGATCCACCTTTCGGTCTATGACCTTGACGGTATGAAGGGTTTTTATGTGCCGGAGTCAGCTTTTAGGGATATGATGAAGAATGCCGGTAGTGCTGCCATGCAGAGCAACATCAGCTTTGACTCCAACGGTGGTAGTGGTATCTCAGCACAGGCACTGGCGCTGCAAGCCCTGCAGAATGCCTATCAGAGTACGTCAAGTGCCATCTCACAGGCTATCAAGAAGAACAAGGCAAAGATTAAGTATAACACCATTGTATATCTGATTAACGAACAATAACCCCATAAACACACAAACGATATGAAAAGTATGAAAAAGATTCTATTTGCAGCAGTGGCTTTGATGGCCATGAACACAATCAATGTAAGTGCAGAGACAACACAGTCCAATGACGTATATCTGAGCACCATCTATGTCAACGAGCAGGTGACTACGCACCTGATTATGCCAGAGACCATCCGACTGGTGGATATCTCCACTGATACCATCGTCGGCAATCAGGTCAATGACAACATCGTGCGTCTTAAACCCAAAGGAGCGATGCAGGACTACGAGCAGGCAGGCATCGTGACAGTCATCGGAGAACGGCATATCGCCCAGTATAAGCTTATCTATCGCAGTTGTCTGACTTTAGCCAGCACCCGCTTCACAGTTCCGTATTGGGATATGCAGGAATACCAGAATCCCGATGTGAGTATGTCTGTAGGAGAAATGAGCCGCTATGCCATCCGTATCTATAACACCAAGCGCAGTGTGGAGAATATTCATACCAAGAAAGACAAGATGAAGGCCTGGGTAAACCATATCTGTTCAGCAGGTGACTACTTCTTCATTGACTTCTCACTGGAGAACAAGACTAAGATACCATACGACATTTCAGAGATACGAGTCAAGCTGGAGGATAAGAAGCAGAAGAAAGCCACCAACTACCAGAGTATAGAGCTGACACCAGAGTATATGCTCAACTACAACAAGCACTTCAAGAAACGTTATCGCAATGTGCTTGTAGTAAAGAAGCTCACCTTCCCCGAAGCCAAGGTCTTGAAGATCGAGGTCAGTGAGAACCAGATTTCCGGCAGAACCATCGAGCTGAACATCAACTATGATGATGTGCTGGATGCCGATTGCTTTGACGATTAAACAAACAAAGGTAGAAGAAGAGCATGATTCAGGAAACCAAGGAACAGCAGCAGATGTATAATCTGTTCCGCTCGTTTATCTATATTTTCTTGATTATCGAGTTGGTGATGCACATGCCTGTCCATACAGGGAGTAGCATTGCCAACTCCTTTTTGCAGATGATAGCCAGGCTGGGCTTCTTCAATTCTGTGATATCGTGTAAGGTGATAGAGTTGGTGACTATCTTGATCACCTGTGCAGGCACTACAGCCCGACGGAGCTTGAAGTTCGATGTCAGGACGATGGTCGTCTATCCCTGTGTGGCGGGCATCACTCTGACTGTACTGTGCATCTTCCTGCAGCAAGGGCATTGGGGAACCCATATTGCAGGCTATTCGCTGAACCGCATCCTCTATCTTGTTACCTCGATAACAGGCGTGATGTGTATTCACCGAAGCCTTGATGCCATTGCCCAGTACTTTAACTGCAAACTCGGTGAAGACCGCTTTAACTTTGAGAACGAGAGCTTTCAGCAGTGTGAGCAGTTGGTGGAGAACAAGTATTCGGTCAACATTCCGATGATCTTCTACTATAAGGGACGCATGCGAAAAGGTTGGTGCAATGTGGTGAACCCTTTCAGAGGTACATGGGTAGTAGGAACACCAGGTAGTGGTAAGTCCTTCTCCGTGGTAGAGCCCTTCATCCGACAGCACTCAGCCAAGGGCTTTTCACTTGTTGTCTATGACTACAAATTTCCTGCTCTTGCAGAGATGACCTTTTACCATTTTAACAAGAATAAAATGCTTGGTAATATCCCCAAGGATATGAATTTCAACATCATCAACTTTACCGATGTGGAGTACTCCAACCGAGTGAACCCCATCCAACGAAAGTACATCCCGGATTTGAGTGCTGCCTCAGAGACTGCAGCCACACTGCTTGCAGCCCTTAATAAAGGTGCAGGACAGGCAGGCGGTGGTGGAAGTGACAAGTTCTTCACCAACTCCGCAGAGAACTTCCTGGCAGCCATCATCTATTTCTTTGTCACCTTCCGTCCTGTGGCATGGAAGAATGGCAGAAAGCTGCATCACATGATTATCAGTGACGGACGGAAGATGGAAATCAAGATACGCATGTGGGATGACTATGTGGCATTGGATAAAGATGGTAATGTCGTTCTCGACTTCACAGATAAAGACGGCAATAATGTCAGCACCGATGCTGATGGAATGCCAGTCACCTTGAAAGGCTTTTCGTATGTGGATAGAGAGGGTAGAGTAGTTTTTATTGAAGATGAGTTCTATGAGGATGATGAAGGACGAATCACCCAGCCCGACACCTTTACGGGCGAGTATAGCGACATGCCCCATGTACTCAGCTTCCTGCAGCTCAGTTATGAAGATTCCTTTAATATCTTGATGCAGGATGAAAACATCATGTCGCTGATGGCCCCATTCAAGAGTGCTTACGATAACAATGCCATGGATCAGTTGGAAGGTATGGTTGGAACACTTCGTGTCAACGCTGCACGACTGGTGTCACAGGAAGCCTATTGGGTGTTCTCGGGTGATGACTTCGACCTGAAAGTGTCAGACCCTAAAAGTCCGTCTTATCTGATTATCGCCAACGACCCAGAGAAAGAACAAGTGATAGGCTCTCTGAATGCCCTGATTCTGAACCGTCTGACTACACGAGTCAATAGTGGTCAGGGAAAGAACGTGCCAGTGAGCATCATCATCGATGAGCTGCCAACGCTCTATTTCCATAAGATAGACCGATTGATAGGTACAGCCCGAAGCAACAAGGTCAGCGTGACGATGGCCTTTCAGGAACTGCCCCAGTTGGAAGCCGACTATGGCAAGAACGGTATGCAGAAGGTTATAACCACGTGTGGTAATGTGTTTGCAGGTTCAGCGCGAAACAAGGAAACGCTGGAATGGCTGCAGAATGACATCTTCGGTAAGGTTAAGCAGACCACCCAGAGCATCAGCATCAATGATGAGCGCGTATCGACCTCCTTCAATGAGAAGATGGACTGTCTGGTTCCTGCTGCCAAGATTGCCGATATGGCAACCGGTTGGATCTGCGGACAGACAGCGCGAGACTTTACGCCCACAGAAGCAGCAGCTATGCATAGTGTGAACCTCGAAGAGACTGACGAGTTTAAGACCACCAAGTTCTTTTGTAAAACCAACTTCGATATGAGCCATATCGAGGAAGAGAAGAAACACTATACCCCCTTGCCCAAGAAATACTGTTTCGAGAATGAACATGAGAAAGAAGTGATGCTGGCAAGAAACTTCCGCCGCATCAATGAGGAAGTGACCCAGCTCACGGCCAGTTTGCTTGGAAAAGAAAATGCCCAATAAACAAAGAAGCCTGCCTCCAATTCGAGACAGGTTTCTTTCGTTATAGCGTATTTGCTATGGCTCTGACTTTAGCGTTATAGCTATCCATATTCTCTGCATAGCCGATACGTTTTAGGAAGGCATAGTAATCTTTATCCTTCTTGGGGTTATAACGTCGTTGTATCATGCGCACATAACCGGCAACAGACTCTTCCCAGGAACGAAAACGGTAGTAATCACGAATGGATGAGTTATACAACCCAAAGAGGTTGTTGTAGTTCCGGCAAACATTCGAAGAACCGTAGCCCGTTTCAAGACAATACTGTGCTGCTACAATCTTTGGGTAAAGTACACCGCAGTCCTTCATGACCTTGAAGAGGTTGTGAAGGTTTAGCGGTCTGTCAGGTCTGGAGGCAAAATGTAAGTTCTCCATTTCTTCCTGCAAACCACAGATATAACTATTCAGATGATTGATGAACGGCTCTGGATTGATGGATTTCCATTCGCCATTAACAAGTCTTTCAGCCCGGATATGCAGATGCGGGCCTGTTGACTTACCTGTATCAGAGGACAAAGCGACAATCGTTCCTGCTGATACAACATCCCCTTCTCTGACAGCAATCAGTCCTAAGTGACCATACAGGATGCGTAGTCCTACATGGTTGATGATGACATGATGACCATAGCCCGATTCGCTATATACCACCTTTTCGATGACTCCTGGCATCATCGCATAGACCAGAGAGCCTTTGGCACAGCGAAGGTCTATTCCGTTGTGGAATGTCCCTTTTACAAAAGTAACAGGATCCTGACGATAGCCATAGTCGGAAGTGATATGGATAAAATCCAAAGGAAGAGCCACAGAAGTACGACGGTTCAGAAGTTCCATCATCATACTGTCTTTGATAGAAACGAATAAAGGGACATCGTACTCAATGGCTATTTCCTGATGCGAAGGAAGGTCAAAGTATTCTTTTGAGCTCTTTTGTTCAGAAACCGCTAAATTACAGGAATCCGTCTGAACTTCTGAAGTTGGCTTACTTTTAACTACCTGTGGCAGCTTTTGAATGGTATTAAACTGTGCCGGACAAGACACTGGAATTGTCGGCAGGAATAAGAAGTATAAGAAATATTTTTTTCTGCTTTTCATGGTATTATTTGTTTTAATTTTGCACTCGGTTTGAGAAACCAAGTCACTCCTGAATACGGGTGCAAAGGTACGGAAAACCGACGAGGAAATCGAAGAAATAAAAACTTTATATCCTCTCTGGTGAACCCTGCCACATTTTAATAATAAGGTATAACAATCAAACAAAAGAAGAGAATGGGAAAGCTATTTGGTGAAAGAGAACTGAGTAAGAAGGACTTTGAGCGTATCGACATTGATGTAAGGTCGATGCCCAAGGAAATCAAGGAGAAGCTGTTGAACGGTGAACTCACTCCACTCGTGGAGATTCGTGACCAGTTGGATAACGGCATCATTGCCACTATGCCTGTGAAGCTACGTTTGCAACGCGATACCGAGGGCAATGCCGTGCTGAAAGCCTATCCAGTGAGCAGGGACATCGTGAGTGACCTGAAGCTACAGGATGCAGAGCAGAAACGTCTGCAGGCAGGAGAAGTCATCCAGAAGGACATCCGTGAGGGCAACCGCACGAGAACCATGTTCCTGCAGTTGGACCAGGAGACGAAGTCGCTGCTGAAGCGTGAGGTCAACAAGGCTGAGATAGACAAGCGCATCGACGAGCTGGAGCATGTGAAGGGCATCACCCTTGGTCAGAACCAGCGTCAGGCTATCAGAGAGGGTAAGCCCGTAGAACTGGAGGTTGGCGACACGAAGGTAACAGTCGGTGTTGACCTCCGTCAGAACTCAGGCTTCAAGGCCATTGACGGTGACATGTCAGAGTGGAAGCGTCAGCAGGAAATCAAGTGGGATATGGCCAATCCCGGTCAGATGGGCTACTGGCAGACCGATGAGAACCGTTGGGAGTACAAGCAGGTACAGGAGAAGTACAAGATGCCGGAGGCCAAGAAGGAAACCAAGGAAAAGACTGTCAAAGAGGAAGTGCGACAGACGATCCGCTTCAAGTAAGAGAACGAAGGTATAACAAGGTAAAGATTGAATAAAGGATAACAACAATGATTCTTGCCATTTCTTAGATACTATGAAAACACGAGACCTTATAATCTATACTGTGAAAACACACTTTTAAATTCAGGAAACATGGAGAAAACAGGAAATACTTATGAAGAGCTTGTACAGCTCAAAGAATCAGGAGAGATAGGCTGGCGCGAGTTTATCCGCAGACAGCCTGAGATGGAGGATGACTACTATCACTGGTGCGTAGAGAACGACCTCGACATGAACGAAGAAACAGCAGAGGCGTTTATGACCCTCACAGAGGAGCATGTAGTGGCGTAGGAGCAGAACTCCAAAGTTAATAACAACAAAGTAATGACTACACTATGGAAGATAACAAGGATAACAGTGTAAAAGAGACTGAGCAAAAGCCCCAGGAGCAGGCTGAGGGCAAGACTGGCGGTAAGACGATGGCAGAAAAAGCCATCGACCGCTTCGCTCAGATGATGGTCACCCGTCTGGAGGAGATGAAGGGCCAACAGTGGGAAAAGGGCTGGATTGACGGAGGCGGCAGGACACACGGCCTGCCCCAGAACCTCTCCGGTCGCCGCTATTCAGGACATAATGACTTCTTCCTCCAGCTGCATACCGCTGCCAATGGCTATGATGCCCCCATCTATGCCACCTATAAGCAGATCCGTGAGGCAGGTGCAACCGTCGGCAAAGGAGAGAAAGCCATGCCCGTCATCTACTGGAACGTCACCCATAAGGATGAGAACGGTCAGAAGGTTTCTGATGAAGCCTACGAAGCCATGACCAAAGCAGAGCAGGAGAAGGTCAAGACCATCCCCATTATGATGGGCTATTATGTCTGGAACCTGCAGCAGACCAACTTCCCTGAGATCAAGCCAGAGCAGTATGCAAAGCTGACTGGACAGTTCAAGGCACCCCATATCGAGGATGCCACAGGTATGTACACCTCCAAGGAGTTCGACCAGATGATTGACAAGCAGGCATGGGTCTGCAAAATCAACAATGTCGAAGGTGCCGGTGCTTACTACAGTCCGACAAAGGATGAGATTACCGTTCCGACGAAGAAACAGTTCAAAGTCCACGATACCCCTGAGGAAATCTATAAGGACGGTATGGAGTACTACAGCTCCATCGCCCATGAGATGGCCCATTCTACAGGTGTGGAGAAACGCCTTGGAAGAGACATGGAAGGTCACTTCGGAGACCCGAAGTATGCCAAGGAAGAGCTCGTTGCTGAGTTGACCGCTGCCATGGTCGGCAATACGATGGGCTTTGACAAGCGCATCCTCGACAACAATGCCAAGTATGTGGACGGATGGATGGACACATTAAAAAAGGAACCACGATTCATTCTCAGTGTGATGGCTGATGTCAACAAGGCATCCAAGATGATTCTTGACCATGTGGATGCCCAGCGTCTTGAGATGGGTATGCCAGCCCTCCAGCCCAAGGAAGAAGCAAACAACGGGAAAACAACGGAAGCCAAGGTTGCCCCAGAGACCAAGATGGACATAGCAGCAGAACCCATCGCCAAGCCCAAGACCAAGGCAGAAGAAAAGGCAGAACTTGCTAAGGAAACAGCAGTCGTCTTTAAGGACTTGAAGGAAAAGCATCCCGATGCTCTACTGTTAATGCGCAAGGGTGACTTCTATGAAGCCTTTGAGGAAGATGCCAAGAAAGTAGCCAAGTCAACAGGCTTGAAGGAGCAGCATATCATCAAGGAAGGTTTTGAAACCAAGGAAGGTGAAAAAGGCGTTTCCTATGTCAACTTCAAGAACACCTCTTTGGATAAGTACCTGCCCAAGCTCGTCCGTGACGGCCATCGTGTTGCCATTGTCGATAATCTGGAGGATATGGCCAAGCAGCGTATCGCAGACAGAAAGGAACTGCAGGTAAAGGCAGAGACCCAAAAGACCCAACAGGCTCAGCAGACCTCACAGGTCGCCAAGACCATTCCCTTGGATCAGTTCAATAAGCTCGAAACCGAGGATGGTAAGAAGATAGACCATTTTGCCGTGTTCAAGATGAAGAGCGGTAACTACGGTGTCAGGGCTATGGTGGACGGTCAGCAGATGAGTGTCAAGGCACTGGATAAAGAAGACCGCAACGCCTTCTTTGAGCATACCACTACCAAGGCTGCTTTGGTACAGAAGTACTATGGCAAGGAGCTCTCCCAGCCAAAGCATGAGGAACGTAGCAGAGCCAGGGCGATGTAAAAGGAAGTAGTAAGAAAAGAAAAAGTACAAAGATAAAACGATGTTTGAAGAATACAAGGCGTTCAAGGAAAAGGTCGGTGTGGATGATGTCGCTGCCTATCTTGGCTATAAGCTCGACAGGAAAGCTGGAGTGGGCAAATATGTCGAGTACAATATCCGTGATGGTCGGGGACGTAAGATTGACTCCATTGTCATCAGTCACCCGGGCGACAAATCCAGCCAGACCTACTTCCATAGGAACGGAGCCAGTGGCGGCGATGCCATCAGTCTGATCAAGGCAAACATCAATAGTTTTGGCGTGACAGGCAGCAGCGAAGCAGAAATGCTTGCTGCCGTCATGTCGAAGCTTACCAGCGATGACACTTTCATTACCAAGGCCGAGGACAGGTATAGGGACATGAAGCCCCAGACCTTTGATATTGGGCGCTTCCAGATGGAGAATGCAGCAGAGCATTTCGAGGCAGTGATGTCCTTCTTCAGGGCACGTAACATTGATGAAGAAACTGTCAGGACATTCCTTCCCTTTATCATGCGAGTCACTGATACCGAAGCCCAGTATAAGTACAAGGATTTGGCATTCCCCTATATTAAGCCTGGTTCAGAGAAGATAGAAGGTTTTGAGTTACGCGGCTATAATAACTTCCGTCAGAAGGCACCAGGCACGAATAGCAGTAGTGCAGCATGGATTGCCGACTTCACAAAGGAACAGCCCGATAGTGCCAAGAATGTATATTTCTTCGAGAGTGGCTATGATGCGATGGCTTTCTATCAGGTGAACAAGTCACGACTGATTCTCGAAACCTCCGTATTCGTCTCTACGGGCGGCACTTTTTCCAGTCAGCAGATCAAGGGCATCACAGACTATTATCCGCAAGCCAGATACTGGGACTGCTTTGACAATGACATCCCCGGCATCCTCTATGGTGTCAGGATGGAGTCGCAGCTGAGTGGGCAGTTTGTCAATATCGTTACTACCGATGATACCATCATCTTCCAGAAAGGAGCAGATGAACTCCGCTTGAAGAAAGAGGAAGTCACTCTGCCCAAGGTCAGAGAGAAGTTAGGCTTGGAAAGACATATCTATGTATGGAAAGCCCCGAAAGCCTTTAAGGACTGGAATGACGTGACAATGAACAAACCCATGAAAGACCTGCCTATAAAGAGCAAGTATCAGAGAAACGAGAACCTGAGAGAAAAGAGAAGAAAGGGTACATTATGAGAAGAATACAATATACCATCATCATGCTGTTGATGGCAGTAACAAACATCCATGCCCAGCAGACAGACCCAGCACTGACGGCAGCCGTAACAACTCAGACTTTTACCTTAAAGAGTCTTTTTGATGCCCGACACAGCACGCAGGAAAAGATTCTTGCCGCTACAGGTATCGAAAACGTACAGCTGCAGCAGTTGCATGACATCGAGAAGAAGGTGCTAGACTATATGGCCAATGTCTCAGGACTGATGCAGAACCTCTATCAGGTGAAGCGTACGACAGAACTTGTCACCGTAGAGATACCAAAGAATATCAATGAGGTGACGAAAGCCTGCAAGGGACATCTGAAAGGTACAGCTATTGCCTTGGCCGTCTCTGATGAGGTGAAGAGTGTCTATACCGAGATTGCCAGCCTCTCTGCTCTTTGTACCTCATTGGTTAAGACCAAGACCGTCGATGGCAACAAGGTCAACCTCCTCAATGCAGCTGAACGCTATTGGCTGTGTGAGAAGATTGTATCGTCACTTGAAGACATCAATTCTGCACTATATATCCTTTCCTGGCAGATACAGTACTTGTCATGGGAAGACCTCTGGCGAGGCCTTGATCCAGAGACTTGGTGCAACTATATGCAGGGAAAATGGATGGCTGAGTCATGTATCAGGGATTGGGATGACCTGTTGAAGTAAGAGGTAAGATGTAAGAAATAAGAGAGAAGAAAGAATAGGATAACAATAGTAAATACACTTTAATCAAACAAAAAAAGAAAATGGAAAGCACAAAATCAATCGGCATCTGCCCCATTTGTGGACAGGGTCACATTACAGAGCACCCTTTCGGATGGGCGTGTGACAACTCAAAGAAGAATGATGACGGAACTTGGTACAACTGCAAGTTCGTCGTGTTCCGACAGTACCACGGAGCAAACATCACCGAGGAAGACGTAAAGAAACTCTTGGCAACAGGTGAGACTGGTGAGCTTCAGATGTGCAACAAAGAAGGAAAGCCCTTTATCGGAAAACTCGTCATCAAGGAAGGCAAAGTACAGTTGGCTTTTCCTCCCCGTTACCTCGAAGGACGTTGCCCTGTCTGTGGAGGTCGTATCAAGGTGACTGGTAAGGGCTATGCCTGTGAGAACTTCTTTAAGAAGGATGACGGGCACTGCAATTTCTTCATCAGTAGCACACTCTGTAACAGGGTCATCACGGAACAGGAGGTGGAGAACTTCCTGGCAGGAAAGAAGCAGATTCTTGACGGCTTCTGTTCCAAGGCCGGCAAACACTTTTCTTCTTTGCTGTCCACCACGGTTGAAGGAAAGGTGATGCTGAACTCCACCATTTGCCAGTGTCCTCAGTGTGGCGGTGAGATACGAGTCGGACCACGAGCCTATAACTGTTCCAACTACAGCAACGAGGATGTCAAATGTCAGTTTTCCATCTGGCGAACCATCGACGGTCATGAGGTGACACCCGAAGAAGTCAAGCAGCTCTGTGACAAGGGCGAGACAGATGAGGTCATTCATTTCTACCGTAAGGACGGCAGCCAGTTCGACAAGAAACTGAAGCTGGAGGATGGCAAAGTCATCCTGGCATAAGCATAATCATGTATAACCCTTATAAAATAGTATCATAACAAACAAAAGAAGCAAAATGAAAATCACAAAGTTTATTCCATTAGCCATGCTCTCAGTGGTGCTGCTGGCATCCTGTCAGAGCCGCGAGAGTAAGATCAATAAGTTAGTGACAAGTCATTTGGAACAGTCACTGGAGAATCCCGAGAACCTGAAAGTGCAGGAGATAGCAGAGCCAGATTCAGCTTTTGGCCTGAACTACTTTACAAAGCAGGAGCAGACCTACATGCTCAGCACCGTCACGAACGTCACCAAGGTTCTGATGGAGCGTACGGCATATATGACCAAGCCAGATTTGGATGATGCGTACACGATGACCCTTGCCGACTTGGAGATGCGTATGTCCACAGGACTTTTTTCGGGAATGCTCGGCGACTGCAAGAAAGAAGCCTGGTCAGGGTGGAAGGTCAGAGTGACCTACACTTGTAAGAGCAAGTACGGCTGCAAGTACAAGGCACAGCGATGGTACTTCCTCGACAAAGACTGCCAGACCGTTATTCGAAGTTTTGATCTCCCCATTGTGAGCACGGATAAGGCAGACAAGACTACAAAGTCAACTACCAAAAAGAAACAAGGAAATACTGCCAGCAAAATCATGTTGTCAACAGGAAAGTAATAACCCATAAAAACGCAAAGAAGTAATGAAAAACACAGTCAACAAGTATTTCGAGGTCAAAGTCAAGATGCAGAAGACCCAGGAAGATGGTCAGCAGAAGAAGGTCTGTGAACAGTACGTAGTAGAAGCTGCCACCTTTGGCGAGGCAGAGCGTCGTATCACAGAATGCCTGAAGCCCTATATCGAGGGTGAGTTTGATGTTACCGACATCAAGATAGCAGGCTACTGTCAGATTATCAGCACCAATCAGGATGCAGACAAGTTTTTCAAGGCCAAGGTCTCTTTTGTCACCTTGGATGAGACTACAGGTAAGGAGAAGAAAACCTCTGAGCTATATCTGGTGCAGTCTGATACGCTGGAGTCTGCAGAGAGTGATGTGAAGTCATTCCTGAATGATGGTAATACCACCATCAGCAGCATCTCTGAGACAGTCATCCTTGATGTGTTCCAACTTGATTGAAGGCCATGAAGGTAGTATTAGCAGAGAAACCCAGCGTAGCCCAGAGCATTGCCCGTATCGTAGGAGCCACCCATAAGAAGGATGGCTTCTTCGAGGGCAACGGCTGGCAGGTGACCTATGCATTCGGACATCTGATACAGTTGGCCATGCCGGAGAACTACGGCTATAACAGCTGGTCAAAAAGCAATCTTCCTATGTTGCCCAAGGAGTTCCTGATGATTCCCCGACAGAAGAAAGAGGGCAAGACCTATAAGAATGATCCAGGCGTGATGAAGCAGCTTAAAATCATCAAGCACCTCTTCGAGGAAGCAGATGAGATTATCTGTGCAACAGACTCGGCAAGAGAAGGAGAAGCCATCTTCCGATATATCTACAATTATCTCGGCATCAAGAAACCCGTCTTGCGCCTGTGGATCAACAGTCTGACTGATGCCGCTATCAAGGACGGCTTTTCAAATCTCCAGCCTGATAGTAACTATGATAATCTCTTTCTGGCTGCCAAGGCACGAAGCGAAGCCGACTGGCTCGTGGGCATGAATGCTACACAAGCCTGTAGCATTACAGGGAAGTCGCTCTATTCCATTGGTAGGGTGCAGACACCCACACTGGTGATGGTAGTGGAGCGATACTTGCAGAACAAGGAATTTAAGTCTGTTCCTTTTTGGCAGGTGGCTCTGAACACTACCGATGGCGTGAAGTTGACGAGTGCCGGTAAGTGGGATGAGAAAGCTCAGGCAGAGAGAGCTTATAACACGGCAAGCAAAGCCCGTAACGGAAAAGTCATCAAGGCAGAGAAGAAGCAGAAGACGGAACTGCCGCCATTGCTGTTCAGCTTGACAGATCTGCAGAAGGCTGCAAACTCCAAGTACGGCTATTCAGCAGACAAGACATTGAACATTGCCCAGAGTCTCTATGAGAAGCAGCTCATATCCTATCCACGAACTGGCTCTTCGTATATCCCCGATGATGTGTATGACACCATTCCTGGACTACTGAAGAATCCAGTCTTTGATAAGTTCAGAGTAAGTATTGATGCCATTATAAAGCCATCCAAACGTAGTGTTGATGCCTCGAAGATAGAAGATCACCATGCTCTTCTTGTAACGGGAGTTAATCCTAAGACCAAGGACATCAAGCCCGATGAGCAAGTTATCTATGATATGATACTCGGAAGGATGGTAGAAGCCTTTTCAAAACCCTGTGAAAAGGAAATAGATACCTACACCATTGATGCAGGAGGCTATCTCTTTTCGGTGTCAAATACCATCATCCTTCAGAAAGGCTGGAGGACTGTCTATGGTGCTGCTGACAAAGAACGCACAGCTGTTCCTTCATGGTATCAGGGTGAAACCATCTGCTTTACTGGTGCTGAACTACAGCAGGGACAGACCAAACCCAAACCGCTGCATACCGAGGGTACATTGCTGGCCGCTATGGAAACCTGTGGTAAGGACATCGATGACGAAGCACAGAGAGAGGCCATCAAGGATAGTGGTATAGGAACACCAGCCACCAGAGCGGGCATCATCGAAACGCTTGTTGCCCGGAACTATGTAGTCAGGGAAAAGAAATCGTTGGTTCCTACGCCCAAGGGTATGGAAATCTACAAGATCGTCAGGGACATGGATATTGCCAATGCCAGTCTGACGGGAATGTGGGAGGCAAAGCTGGCTGCCATCGAGCGAGGTCAGATGAATGTCAGCCAGTTCAACAGTGACATTGTAGAGTACACCAGGCATGTGACTGATGAGTTCCTGCATTCAGACCTGAAGCCAATCCTTACAGGTAAGCAGACAGAGATAGAATGTCCGCTATGCCATCAGGGGCATATCCGCTTCTTTGATAAAGTCGCTAACTGTGGGAACAAAGGCTGTAACTTCCATATCTTCCGTACCATCTTGGGAAAGAAGCTGACCAATAGTGAGCTGACCGACCTTATCATCAAAGGTCAGACTCGTGAGTTGTCAGGGTTCAAGTGTAAGGATGGAAAGCCGTTCAAGGCAAAGCTGAAGAGAGACGATAAAGGAGGCATAGCCTTCGTGTTCAGTCAGAAGAAAAGTAATAACTAACATGATAAAAACGATGTCTAACATTGAGAAAAACCAGCGCGGTCTCTCTGCGGAGCATGACGAGCGCCGTGTTTATGAGCTTGGCTTCGGTAATCCTGATAAAAATTTTAGGAATTACAAGTTCTTTACCGTTGACATGCATTTTGGTCTTGCTCCGACTATTCTGGAGGAAGCAGCTTTCCAGCAGCTCGGCTATGAGCGTTTTGCCATTGCCGGTATGGGGGGTAAGAATATCATGCCTAATCCGTGGGATGACCTTTTTAATACGCTGAAGTGGGCTATTGACAATAAAGGTCTAAATCCAGACTACCTCAAACGTGTGAGCAAGTATGACTTCTCTCTTCCGGAGAATGAAAAAGGTGAACATCCACAGCATACCTCTGATAAGGAGTGGGAGCATTATGTCAATCAGGTGAATAGAAACGAGCGGCGTATTTTCTCATCAGAGGAACTTCGCGAGATTGCCGCTGTTCTGCCCGATGCTTTCAAGCTAGACTTACTTAATGACCTTGTCAATATCAGTCGTATAGCCGAAGTTCGCGCAGTAGTCAACCATATTCTTGTGCAAAATGATGGTGACGATGCTGTACGATTCGTGAATGCCGTTAAGGAACGTCGCCAGTTGCTTCGTGACCAAGGACTTCCTGTTAATTCCAATGCAGACCGTAACATTATTCGGGAACTTCTCACGGAAAGCCCGTTGCTTGCTATGCCAATGACAAGGGATGCAGCACGGAATCGTCTGCCTGAATCATCAAAACTCTTGGATAAACAGAAGTCAGACAATAAGGTAGCGAAGAAGGTAAAGATGAATGACAGACAGGAGGAAACCCCTCGCAGATCGTTTCATCGTTAAGGTGAAGAGTGTAATAGGATAAATATCAAACCAAAGTAATAAAGAATAATATGAAACAGACAAAATCAACAAAAACAGTAGCTGCAAACATGGTAGTGAAAAGAGTAGTACTCAAACAGCTCAATAATGAGAAGTTCGGTACGGTAAAAGTCGTCAAGACCGAAGATGGTGAAGGATTTGCCTGCCTTGACGACCTATGTGACATTCTGAATCTGTCCAAGAAAGAAGTGATAGAAAAACTTGA
>Ga0265300_10001507_pt1 | contig 21731 bp, 34 predicted proteins | sample AusTroGonzalo_MG_FD_193482 | JGI IMG/M metagenome (GOLD analysis project Ga0265300, IMG submission 193482) | Bovine rumen microbial communities from tropical cattle in Woodstock, Queensland, Australia - Gonzalo_03 | ecosystem: Host-associated > Mammals > Digestive system > Stomach > Rumen ...
GTATCTGGCGGCGGTTGAATTAAGCAGGGCTGGTGGGGTACCTATGCCCCCTTTATGGTTTCCCATTGACAAGAGAGCGGCAGGTCCCGGTTGCTGACCGGTTTTTCTTTCGCCGTCACGGCCACGAGCTTGTTCGACTTGATGCGGTTGCACTGCAAGTGAGCGAGCTGCAGGTTCTCAAGGTTGGCAGGATCTCCACCTTTCTCAACCGGAATGATGTGATCCAGCGTCGCGCTCCACGGATCAGGGAACTTCTTGTCAAAGTTCACTGGCCTGCCACAGATGCCGCAGCAGGACTGTGAAGCGAAGATGATCTTCTTGGCTTTCTGGTATTGAACCTTTGCCCAAGTGTGATCCGCTCTCTGAGTCTTAGCCATCAGTCCACCTCAAATCTTGAAGGCTTGTCGAAGACCTTTCTGATGTACTCTCCGACCTTGCCTTTTTTGAACACTTCATCGTTGGTGCTCAGGTAGTCGTACTTCGGAACGGATTCCATGTCGTAAACCTTCACGTCAGGATGCACGGTGTACGAAATCTCGTTGACGTTTCCATAGACCGACCGGAACTGAGGTGACGAGCACTTGTTGATCGAGTGCAGTGCGAGAGTCTTGTTGACCAGCATCGGCAGATGCACGTCGTAATTCATGAGCGGAAGGTGAAGAGTCATGAGCTCCTGCTGTGCTTTGAACAGTGAGCGCGTGTACGGATTCATTCCTTCGTTGGTGTGCAGCTCCTGGATGCGGCGCTCAAGAGTTCCGTCAACAAAGTTCACGAACTTTCCCTTGATCGGCTTCATGACGAAGAAGTCGTCATTGAACCAGAAGAAGTCTTCGGTTATCTCCTCATTGTCGAGGACCTTCCAGAGTGAGGACTTGATGAGTTCCCACTTGCAGTTGCCTTCCTGCCTGTGCTCGATCTTGGCGTCAGGCTTGAAGCCTTTCGGCATGTACCCGACAAACCAGACCTTCCTGTGCGGGAAGTTTTTCTCGACGGAGCGGAGCGAATATCTCAGCTCGTCGGGATCAATGTCCTTTTTCAGGACATAAATGACGTCTAACTTTTTCGATGGCATGGTGTTCTCCTGTCAATTAAAAAGCCCGCTGTCTGGAGCGGGCTTTCATTCATAAGGAAGACTAAGATGGACGATGAAGGATGTGCGGTGTTATAAGTATCGCCACTTAATCATTTAGACAATAACACAAAATATAGTCTCATTTAGTCTCAAATTTTCAATATATTGATTTCAGCCGCCAAAAATCTCGACGTACTGCTTTCCGGTCCATTTGAAGACTATGCGTTCACGGATGAGGCGTTCAACGATCGGAGGGTTGTCCTCACGCAGGAGCTCCACCGTTGCGATGGTCGCGTTGATGAACTTGTCCTTGTTGAGCGTGTGCGTGATGCTGCCCTCGTTGTCATAGTGATGCCTGACGAGGATTTCAGCCGAGCCGTAAATGGTAGGCAGGTACCGGAAGCACTGAAGATTATAGTGTGCATCGTCATCATAATTCAGCCCTTCAAGGAATTGAACGTCGTGGTCTTGAATGAACGAGCGTTTGTAGAGCTTGTTCCAAACGAGCACCCACCACGCGGGCAGACCTTTCAGAGAATAGCCTCTGTCCTGGCACGAATTGACCGCCCTGTCCTCACCGTTCTGGTGCTTGTAAAAGTTGAACTGGATCATGTCGCAGAAGTCGCACAAGTCGATGAGCTGCAGCATCTTTTCCACGGCTCCGTCCACGAGCTCGTCGTCAGCGTCAAGGTGTGTTATGTAATCGCCTTTTGCGACCTTGATGCCCGCGTTCCTGGCAGAGCAGCATCCGCCGTTAGGCTTGTGAATGATGCGGAATCCGACTCGGTCTGTTTCCGCGTCAATGATCTCCGGACTCTTGTCCGTGGATCCATCATCGACAATGATGACTTCCACTTCCTTCAAATGGTCTTCCGGAATAATGACGGAATCCAGGCACCTCTTCAGAAAACGCTCCGCGTTATACACGGGAATGATTATTGACAGTTTCATTTCTTCCTCCCTATCCAACATATCCATCCGATCGTGAGACAGATGATGGCTGTTATCGTTACGGCTGTGGTATTCATTTTTGGTCTCCTTTCCTTCTCCACTCAACAAAAATAGGGTAATTCTTGTCGTAGGCAATATCGTAGTCTCCTGTTTTCGTTTCCACTATTCTTGGATTCGCTTCCTTCGGGATCACGAAATATGGCTCGTATTCAGACAATTTCTGAAGACCTTCAAGAGTAATTACTCTTTTTCCATCCTCGTTTGTCATAAACATTTCTAATGGATTGTTCATTTTTCTTTACCTCTCATCTAAAACACCTTTCCATCTTTCGAATTACCATCTCATCAACAGGCACTTTCAAAATATAACCGCAATAACGGCACTGAAATAAGATCGTTCCACAACAACGAACTACATCGTCACAAAAAGCGAGCTTGCTATAAAAATGTTCACACTTCGGCTTATCGTTGTAATCAGTCCCACAAGCATCGCAAACAAGCGTTGACGGGTTGATTAACTTTCCGCAGTTCTTGCAATATCTCATTCCGCACCTTCTCTCCTTTCTTTAACAAAACGGACAAATCCGTCGAAACGGTCACGGATGTCGATGCAAGCATCGCCGAGGCTGTTGTCTGAGTTGTTTATCATGATTTCACACAGCCAGGCGCGCAGCTCCTCGATCGTGAATCCGCCTTTTACCATCTCATCCCGGCTCTGGAACTCACAGTCCCACTTTTCACACTCAGCCGTCCATGTTCCGTCTTCCTTCAAAACTGGCTTTCTGTGGAAGCAGTTCGCACAGTCACGCATTGTCTTCACCTCCATCTTCCAGCCATTCGGCCTCTGATATGTTTCCACAAATAAAATCCTTGTCTTTTACAGTCAAAGCGTTATTAACAATCAAACAAGCAAGCAATTTCCCCAAAATTAGTTCAAACTGTTCCATGTCACTCATTTTCTAAACCTCCGATCTCTTCAGCGTTGGCCATCTTCGCTCCACAGCTCGCACAGTAGCGGAGCGTCACCTGGTTCCGTTTAGATCCGCAGCGCTCACATCGGAGGGCCTTAAACGTTCCGAAGCCGTTCGTATAGGTCTGTAGCACCCAGCTCGAATCGTTGTTCACGGTCGGCTGCTCGTCCACGAGGTCCTTGACTATGTTCCTCACCAGCTCCTCAAAGTAGTTCTTCGGCTCACCCATGCTCTCGAGGAGCCTGTCAGCGTCTATCGTTCTCATCCTGTCTTCCTCCTTCGATGTGATTCTGTACGGCGATGGCCACGGCGCAGAGGAATATCCCCAGAACGATGCCGCCGCACATGCCGGTCCAAAAAGCTATAAACGCGTCATTCATCTAAAAGTCCTCCGTTCGTAAGATCTTGGCCATCTTCTCGAGCATCCTGTCGTGGAGTCGGAAGACCTGGGCGCGTGATACGGATTCCGCCACGGCTATGTCCTCCCACTTCATCAAATTGATGTATCTGTCCGTCGCCACGGCGATCAGGTCTGGATCCTCCAGCTTCTCGATGGCTCGTCTTGTTTTGGCCGTTTCCTTGATGAGCTGTCGTTCTTCGGCCTCGTAGCGTGAGAGGATCTCCGAGTAGTCGATCAGAGCGTCCTCGTGCCTCTTCCTGGCGGCGTCCTGATCAAGTCCGCCGGAGCCGTCGCTCTCATACTTGGCCACACCTGAGCCGAGCTGGTTCTCCAGTTTTTCCAGAGTGCGCTTGTCGGCCATGACCTTGCGCGTGAAGAGGTAGTTGCGGTTGAGCCAGAACTTGGCCTCCTTCATCTCCTTATTCATTGAAGACCTCCTCCCACTCGATGAAGATGCTGGCCTTTTCCGCGTAATACTTCTTGATGCGGAGGTCGACGATCTGGGAGTCGTCCGTCCAGAATCCCACCTGAGTCATCTGGTCGATGAGGGCCTTGCAGAAGTTGTCCGCATCGGGCCTCGTGGTCTTGTACGTTCCCCAGAGCTTCTTGGGGCTCTTTTTGTCGAAGTAGAGGACGATGAAGAGCCTGATCGGAGCATCGGAGGGATGACCGGGCTGGTGCGGGAGCAGCTTGGCCCTGTAGATCCGCTCCGTCTCCAGGAGCGTCTTGCTCTTGAAGTAGATCCCGCGCCTGCCGTCATAGCGCTTTTGCTGAGCCGTGCCCTTCGGCATCGTCTCAAATTCCAAAATAAACTTGTCCTTCATTGTTGTCTCCTTTTAATGCCTTCAGTGACTTCCTTGAGGAAACACTGGTCTCCCGTCAGGTCGTATATGCAGTTGACCGCGACCTGGAGGAGTTTGAGCGGATCTGCCGTGTCGACGTTCCGGATGAGGTGCTTCCTGCACTCGGACGAGTGAGTTATCATCTCGGAACTCTTCCGGAGTGATTCCGTCCATCTGTTGTAGTTGTCCGTGTATTGTTTGACGGTTATCATTTTTCGGAGCTCCCTTCTTTTGATTTTTGGAGACCGCGGTTATCTCCTCGTAGCGGATGGAAGGGCGGGCTCTTTGAGCCCTTCCATCACGCGTAGGGATATTTCGGAATTTCGGAAGAAATTCTTATATAGTCGGTCTCCGAATTCCGAAAATTGATTTCAGTCCCATAAATCGGTCTTTTTTACATAGTGTCCGTCGAACTCGAAAAAGGGTGATTCCTCGATGTATTTTTTGAGAGTCTTGTCAGAGACTTCTGACATTTTCACCATTTTCGAGAACCGGGCCTTGCCGTCTTCTTCGGCAAAGTTGAAAGCGTCCTCGATGATCTGTCGCTTTTCGCCGTCCGTCTTCTTGTTCTGATTTTGTATGTTCGCCTTCGGATCTCCCTCGACCAGAGCGCCGTCCAGAAGTCCTGCAGCGTCCACATAGTGAATCGGGAACTTGAAAAAGATGTTGATGGGCTCCACGTCTCGGAAGTCTCTGAGGACGAACGCGACCTGCATCGGCTTCTCGCCCTCCGAGATCTGCTTTCCAATCGTCTCCATGATCTTCACGTCAGGATCAAGGAATGACAGGTCGCAGATGGCGTCAGCGTCACGGGCAAAGACTCCGGAACCGGAACCTCTGTCGATGATCTTCCTGTTGCCCACGGCCCCCTTCGGATGATGGTGGTCGTAAATGATGGCCGCGCCGGTCTCGTGAGCGATCTTGTCCAAAGCGTTGCAGAAGGCGGCGATGGCTTCGGCACTGTTCTCGTCTCCCTGCTGGACCTTGTAAAGAGGATCCAATATGATCGCCTTGTACGGTCCGGTGTTCTTGCATCGTCTGATGATCTTCGCCGCCAGCTTGTCCAATGGCACCGCGTAGCCTCGGAGGTTCCACGGCCTGATGTTGTGGCAGTTCTCTCCAAACTCCCAGCCGTTCGCATCGTATATAGACTTGAATCTATGGAAGAGTGAAGCCTCTTCGACTTCGAGGTTTATGTAGAGGACCTTCCCCTGCTTGCATGGAAACTTTCCGAGCCACGGCTTGCCTTCGGCTATGCAGACGGCCAGCTCCTGAGAGAGGCAGGTCTTGCCCGCTTTGGACTCGCCCGTGATGATCATCTTGTTTCCTTCGCGCAGGATTCCTCCGATGAGCTCCGGAGAGAGCTGAGGCGGTTCGATGAGCTGGTCAAAGAAGTCGAGAATGTCGGGAAGGTCGTCATCGAGAGAGCCGATGAAGTCTATCCACTTGTCCCAGGACTCGCAGCCGATGTTAGTGGCCACGATGTACTGCTTTTTGCCGTTCCTCTCGATTCCGGGCATCCTGGAGAGTCTGGAGGGGTTCTTGTTCTTCGTGTCTATCTTGAGACCGGACTTCTCACAAGTCTGGTAGAGGAACTTCGTCTTTTCAGAGTAGTCCTCCTTGCTGATCGCGTTGATCTTGACGATGGCGTGCAGGGACTTCCCGCCCGAGTGCACGAGGCAGGCCACGGGAAGCTGCATCTGCTTTATGAGCGAATACTGCTTCTCTAGGCTCATGTCGTCGCACTCGACCAGTGCATAACGGAAGTCGGTCACGTTCTCGTTCTTTATGCCTTCGCCGTCGAACGGATTGAACCTGATCCAGGCCCCCGCCTTCGGATCGTAATCTCCGATCGCGTATGACAGGTCTTGGTAGTGTTCTATCTTCTGACAGATCTCCGCAGCAGTCCTGGTATAGGAACCGCTGTTTGCCGGAAAGAACTTGACGTTGCCGTTCTCGTCTTCCCTCTGTGAGGACTTGACGCAGTAGGCCACCACGTCGTCCGGTTGGAACAAAGTATTGATGTAGGTCAATAATTGTTCGCACGGATTCCAGTTCTTAGGCGGATCCGGAACGGGCTCGGTCTCGACAAAGCCCTCGTCCACGATGGGCATGGTGTCTTTGCCGATGACCGCGTCCCAGGCTAAAAACCGAGGCGGCTCGGAGGCGCTGGTTTTGTTCGGTTCCCAGCCGCCCTCCTTCGCCTTTATGGTGATGTAGGCTCCCGTCGTTGGAGTCATGGTTCCGTTGTCGAAGGTGTTCCACTTCTTCTCGCAGTCTCCGGCATGGTATTTTGAAGATCCGCGCGACCATCTGTCCCAGTCGTCGCATGAGTAGCCCTCATACTTGAGCGCCATGCCCACCTGATACCAGACTTCATAATCGTCCGGATCTATGTAAGGCAACAGTTTAAGATGGTCAAACTTTTCCATAATCAGACCTCAAACGGGAGATCCTGCTTCGGTGCCGTCGGTGCCTTGACCGCTTCACATTCGAGGTACTTGTCGATCTGGTTGGTCTTCTTGGGCTGTCCGTCGTTTCCGACGTATTCCCTGATCTTGACCTTGCAGAGGCCCTGCTTGCCGATGACGTTGTTCCAGTCCATCTTGTAAGCCTTGCCGTGAGTCTTCTGTCCGATGCAGCGGAAGAATGAGCCGAGCTTCCACTCCATTGAAGTGGAGAGATAAAGACGGTCGGTGATGGATGCGTGTCCGTGCTCGCCACCGTCTACGACGATCTTTAGGACCGCCATCGGGCATCCCTTTCCGATCTTCTCGGAGTCTCCGTCGTAGAGTCCCTTTTCAAGGCCCTGCACCATGAACGGATAGTTGCCTTCGGGCAGGAGGACGAACTCCTGCGTGTCCTTAGTAATCTCTGAATCCCATTCCAAAAACTTTGCTTCTGCCATGTCTTAATCCTCCTTAATGGTCTTGGCATAATCGAGGGCCTTTTTATAGTCCTCGTTTGTTGAATCTTTCGAGAGACCGCACGCTGAAATGACGTCGTGCTGGTCAATGCCGTGCTCGTTCATGTAGGCCCTGAGCTGTGCACGGTAGTCAGGCTCGGGCTGCTTTGCGTTCTCGAAGAGCCTTGCGATCTGGGAGAACTCCATCTCCATCTGATCCGGCAGGCCGTAGCGGTTCTTCGCGTCCCAGCAGGGATGGTGCGACGCATACATGACGCGCCTGCCTCCGACGGCCTTCTTGCTCTTCGTGTTGTTGTCAGTGATGACGTCCGTCTTGTAGTTGCAGAACAGGACCATGTCGGCCCATTCCTTGAGAAGCGGAGCTACCTTCTTGGAGAGCTTCATCTCCCAGCGATCATAAGCGCCCATTTCGTCAGGCTGCTCAAATTTACGCATCTGAGCGTGAGCCGTGAAGACAATATTGATACCCGCTTCGATGCACTTGTCGCACGCCTTGAGAAGTTCCTGAAAGTTCTCCGCCACATACACGTAGCCCTTTCCGTAGCCGAACTCTTCAATGCCTGAGACTCCCTGCTTCTCGCAGGTGGCCTTGACGCAGAGCTGCTCGGCCCAGTCGGCCGTGTCTATTACCAGAGTCTTGCAGGGCGCTTCAGCGGCGCAGTCCTTGACCGCTATGATGACGTCATGCCAGGACTCGGGCTTCGGGTATCTGGCGACGTTCAGTTCCTTAGTCGAGCCTTCCGTGTCGATGAATACGGGATTGGGGAAGCTGGAAGCCAGAGTTGACTTTCCAATGCCTTCCGGACCGTAAAGGACGACCTTCTTGGCGGACTCGACCTTGCCTTTTGTTATGGGGATTCCCATGTCTTTTGAACCTCCTTGCTTTAATGTTTCCAATAACTTGAGATATTGTTTGACTTCAGGTTTTTTCCGTCTCATGGCCCACTTCCCTATACAAACGGGGATTCAGCTCGTGGAAGCACTCGCCCCATCCGGAGACGGCTTCAACGAGGCCGACGTCAGCCTTGATCGGATTCCCGTCGATGATGACGATCCCGCGGACGATGAAGTCTGGATCGGAGTCTTCCGGGAAGAGGACCTCTTCCTTCATCCCGCCCGTGATTACGATTCCCGCGCCTTCGGGGATTTTCTTCCAGGGTCTCATGCGGGCACCGCCTCGAGCTCGTAATGGACGAAGCCCATGCCCTCCGAGTCACCCAGATCGTCAGGAAGATATTCGCCGTTCTGACGCATCCTATACTTGATGTTAGAGACGGCCTTCGCAGCGGAAGTCGCCCAGGTGGATCCGATGAGTTCACGGCGATATTCCTTCGCATAGCATCCGGTGCCGTGGCCTACGAGGTAGACGGTGAATTTATGTTTTGCGTTTGCCATACGCTCACCTGATCCTCAATGACTCTTCCTGGACGGAGTGGCACCATGTGAAGGACTGGCCCGCCTTAATGGCATCAAGCGCGTCCTTCGACTTGACTTCCGGTTCCGCGTACTTGAGGAACTCGTCGGGAACATCATAAACGCTCTCAACGTCAAGGATGAGCTTCGGCGGGTTCTTCTGAATGGCGACCGTGAAAGTCCCACACGGGATCTTCTTGTCTCCGGACGCTTCAACGGCGTTCTTCATGAGCTTCTTCAAGCGCTCGATCGCGTTCTCCGCACTCTTCTGCTTTGCGCTCAGCCTCTTTTTCTCTTCCTTCAGGCCCTCAATGAGAGCTTCCTGGTTCTTGATGTACTTGCAGCAGTTCTCCAGCTTGATCGCCAGATCCTCCTGCGCGGTCTCGAACGCTCCCAGGAGTGCATCGTCGTCGACGAGTTCCTCTTCGAGGATCATCCAGAGCTTGTCAAATTCTGTTTTAAGTTCGTAAATTGATGGCATGGTTAGTCCTCCTTTACCCAGTAAGCGACGAAGACGGCCTTTGTGCCCTTCTTGCGCGGATTCTCAAAATAAAGTTCGTCGTTGAGTACGTAACCGGTGCAGAGATCAATGTGGTGAACCTTCACTCTGAAATGCTTTGCGGCCACGCTCTTGAGAACTATCGCCCACTTGATGTCAAAGTATTTTCTGAAAGGAAACACCAGGAAAGTCTTTTTGCGGTTCCTGTCCGTCCTGCCTTCATAGATTTCGTAGTCCATAAGTCCTCCTTAGAATGGTTCGAAGTAGCTCTCAGGCTCTTCTTTGGGGTAAATGATCTCCACCGTGTCCTTCTTCTGTCTCTTCAGATAGAGAACTGTTGAACGGAGTGATCTGTTCTGTGCTCTGAGTTCCTTGATGCGAGCTGCGGAATAGTTGGCCATGAACGCCACGCCGCCGGCGAAGCCGAGGCTGAGCGATGCCAAAATGAATAGAAAAGTTAAAAGTTTCATCGTCATCCTGCCTTCCTTTTGAATCGTTCGTCGAAGTCACCACGAGCTTCGATCTTGTTTTCCTTCACGAGGATCGCGTTCCAGATCGCGCGCTTCTCGTCTTCCGTGAATTGCTTTCTCCCGTGGAGCACGTCATACAGTCTCCTGACCGACATGCACCCTGCGCTGGCGAGTTCTTCCGTGGTTCTGAAATACTGGCCGAGCTGTGGGTAGAGACCGGAGCGGATCATTTTGTCGCCTCCGACTTGACATACTCGCTAAAAAAAATACAGTCTCGTTCTTCTTTCGTCATGTTCAGAGCTTCAGCGATCTTCCTGGCATCCGTCAAACTGATCGCGCTTTTGCCGTTGACCTTCTGGGATGCCGCCTGTCTTGATACTCCGAGGATTTCAGCGAGCTTTGTGACCTCAAGTCCACGCTCCGCCATAAGTCCTTTTAGCTTGGCATAATCTATCATTCGTTGACCTCCTTTCCGTTTATCTTGTCAAGTCCTGCTTGACAATTAAACCTTATCAATCATTCTTGCCTATGTCAAGGACAAATTGACACTTGTCGAGCGTTGTTGCACATTTGTAATAATTGCCCTACAATAATCGCGGAGGTTATCTTATGGAAGATGCTAAATTAAAAAGACTTGGAGAGCACATCAGGCTCCTCCGTGAATCAGAAGGAATGTCCCAGGAAGAGCTTGCCAAAAAGGCAGGCTTCGCAGGAAGGGCCGCAATCAGTGCGATCGAAAAAGGCAAAAATAACATTTCAGTGGACAAACTGCCCGCGCTGGCTTTGGCGCTAAACACCACTCCGGGAGATCTGATGGATGTCCTGGTAGATATGGATGACAATTCGTTCACGAAGGGGCTCAGCGCCGAAAATATTGCCAAGCTGAAGAGTTACGCCGAATATCTGCTGTCTACGCAGGAGGGATAATTATGAACACACCCAGATGGGACGGCCAGCGCTGGAGAATCCAGATCAGGCACGACGGAAGGAGACTCTCCTTCTCGTCTTCCGTGCCTGGTCCAAAAGGCCGTAAAGAGTGTCAGAGAAAATTCGATCAGTGGTACTTCAGAGAAGCGACCGGAGAGAAGACCGTGGGCCGAGTCGCTGCAGAGTTCCTCGAGGATGTTAAGGCCCGCCGTGGCGAATTATCGGAGGCTTATACTCAATACGAGCGCTATATCCGGCTCTACATCACGCCTGTGCTCGGCCAAAAGAAAATATGCAAAGTTACCCTCCGAGACTGGCAAAGCCTCATCAACGAAGCGCAGGGGCGGAAAAAAGCACTCTCCGAGAAGACTTTGAAAAATCTTCGTGGAGTCATCATGGGAATCATTAAATTCGGATATGAGGATTTTCAATGTGAACTCCCCCGTGGTGATTTATACATTCCGAAGGGCCACTCAAAGAAGGAAAAGGAGATCCTGCAGCGTGACGATGCCAGGATGCTCCTTGAGCCGTCCGATCTCTGGTATCATCCCCTCTTCTGCTTCCTGCTTCTGACGGGAATGAGACCGGGCGAAGCTCTGGGCCTGCAGACCTCCGACGTATTTCCTGATCGCGTGGTTATTCACAGATCCATAAACAATCGCAAAATGATAACCGAGGGAAAGAACGAAAACGCCCGCAGGATCATCCCGATCGGAGAGCTGGCCAGCTCCATCATCCGAAAGACGATCCAGAGAAACGAGGATGCGAACCTCCGAACGGAATGGATTTTCTGCAGTCCTGACGGAAGCCAGGGAAACCAGAGCACGATGAGGAACCACTGGATGCAGCTCAAAAAGGAGCGTGGTCTTCCCGGTTCCGTCTATTCACTCCGTCACACTTTCATTTCCTTGATGAAGAACGTGCTCCCAGAACAGACGATCAAGGACATCGTCGGTCACTCCGTCAGCATGGACACCTTTGGAACATACGGCCACATCCTCGACACGGAATCGAAGGAAGCAGCTCAGGTCATTGACTTGACTTTCGGTGCCGATTTTGGTGCCAACAAGTCCACATCGGACGGACAAAAGGGATGACTCAAAAGTAAAAAGCCTTGTTTTACGGACATTCTCGGCACCAGTGCCGAAACACAAAGGAGTTCGATTCTCCTCATCTCCACCAACAGAATCGGCTTTCCGTAAAGCTTTGCGGGTTGAGTCCATTTAATTGGGTGCCAATTTGGTGCCACTATGATAAAATAGTTGTTGCTAAATGCACGCAAAGATCAATCCAAAAGAAAAAGCCCCCGGCTATCATGCCGAGGGCTCTTTCTTTGCAAATATGGAGGTTCAAATACGGCTTTCCGTTGAATCTCATTTGTAGAACGGCCTACCAAACCCCAGAAGGTATTTGTAGGTCAGGTAATTGAAGCACCTTTGCTTCGTAGAATTGTGAGTATTCCCTTCTTCTGCGATACAGGTGTGCTTCTTGGTATTTACGGAGATTATTCTTCCCGTGTGTGTAGGCTTAGATGCCTTCTTGCGCTTAAAGTCGTAAAAAGGCTGATCTCCGACTTTGGGAGTGATCCCCTTCTTGTAGTAGTGCTTTTTCTTCTTGAACCAATTCAAAGCCTGACGGCATCCAGCCGTTGTCGTGTACCTCTTGACCACCTTTGTTTGGTAATCAGCGGACACGCACGTTATCTGGCACCACGGCGTCTTGACTGTAAGTTTCCTTTTGGTGAGCTTGTTGTAAGGGTTTATTATGTACTTCTGGGCCTTGCCGTTCTTTTCAGAGTAGCCGTTCCAACTTTTCATTTTGGCGGCCATTGTGGACTGTGAGGACATAATCAACCCTCCTGTTCTTCGCCTTCTTCAATAGGGAGATCTTCTTCCGTGTCCTTCTCGTAGTATTCTTCCTGAGTGAACTGCTTGTAAACCTGGTTGATTCCGGTCGAAGCGAATCCGCTCACGATTCCGATCGCCAGAGCCATGAGCCAGTTGTCCGCAGGGATATATCCGGGAATGGTCAGGAATACGAGAACACCGAGACCGCCTCCGATGAATCCACAGATCATCGGGATGAACTTGTCGAGCGTTTCATTGTTGATAGCTTTCAGAGTAGCGCCTACCAGATAGCAGAGGACCACTATGGCAGGGAACGCGATAAATCCTAAATCGTTCATATTATTCGTCTCCTTTCGTAGAGATGTAAACAAGGACGGCCAAGACCGTCACAAAGAAGCCTATGATGATAGACTTCAGAATTTCGCAGATCATTTGTTGATGAGATATTTCTCGAGATCGGCTTCGGCCTTTTTAAGAGTTTCGACGTCATTTCCGTTTATGGAATGTTTAAGGATGGCAAGTATCGCCGTCTGGGTGATCTTGTTTCCTTCCTCTATCTCCTTGAAGCGCCTATCGTCGTTCGAGAAAAAGCCCTGGAACTTTTCGACCATAACGTCAAACTTATCCAGACGCATCTCACATTTTGAGATTCTTTCGTTCTGTTTGGTCTCCGGTTCCTTCAGCTTGCCCAGCAGATTTATGAGGATCCCCACAGCTGTGGAGATGGTTATGATCGCTGCAGCTGCGGCCACTAACTGAGCCGGTGTGAATTGGATAACCGTTTCCATGACTTTACCTCTTAATCTTCGCCGAGGATCTCGTCCCTTTCTTCTGCCGTGATCTTTCCCTTCTCATAGAGCTCGTCGATCATGGCTTTGGTCCAGAGGCCGTCCTGATAATACTTCTTGTACTTTTCGATCTGTTTAGGCGTCAGCATTTCCGATTTCCTCCTCCATCATGTCAGGCAATTCCACATCGGTCATTAAAGCAATAAACTCGATGTTGGCCTCGTTCTTGAGTGACTGTGCGATCGCGTTCTCAGCTGCGACGCGGTCCCTGATCGGCTGCGTGGGTCTTACGATTTTGGGCATTTTGAGATACCTCCTTGTAAAAGTTGTCCATTCGTTTGATTAGCTTGTACGTGTTGCCCTTTTGGGCGTGGGCTCTCCAGCCCTGATAACAGTTCTCGATCTCAGCTCCGCATCGCGCCTGTCTCACAAGCCTCCTGCGTTCGCGTTTCGGATTCCCAGGATCAAGGTGTTTTATCACCTTGCCCGTCTTCGTTAGTCTGTAATCAAAGCCGAGGAAGTTTATCGGTTCACTTATCCGCCTGATCTTTGTTTTCTTCGGATTGAACTCAAAGCCGAGTCCGGCGAGATACATGCCGATGTTCGTCTGTATGATCTGAAGCCTGGTCAGATCCTGTTCGAGAATTATGAAGTCATCCATGTACCGCACGAAGTATTCACAGCAGAGCTTCTCCTTGATGAAGTGGTCCATGCCGTTGAGGACTGAGATCCCCGCGATCTGGATCATCTGGGAACCGGGGTTGAAGCCCGTGTCACCATCGTACTGCTGCCTTATCACGTTCCGGGCCGCTTCAAGCGTCTTCCCGTGGATCTTCTTTTCAAAGGTCCGCTCCGCCAGGGCGTGACTCATCGTCGGATAATAGCCGTGAATGTCGCATTGGAGCACGTAACCGTCAAGGCCGTGCTTCCGGAAGAACCTGCGCAGCATGTTGGAAAACATGTTCCTGGCATAGTCCGTTCCCTTGCCCTTCTGACACGCACAGTTCGCTTTTACGAAGCTCCTGACCATAGCAGGGTAAACTGCATTGTCATTCAGCGAACGCTGATACACGCGGTCTCTGAAGGCGATGGAGACTATCTCCCTGCGTTTTGGAGTGTAGACGGTAAACCGCCTCGGTTTCTTGGCCTTGTACGTGCCGTTCTCCAGATCTCTTGAGAGCTTGATGCACTCTTCGAGCGGATTCAGGACGAAGTGCGCCACGGAAGCCTTCCAAGTGACTCCCTTGCGGCATTTCTGCATAGAATCGTAGAGCGCATCAAAACTGATGAGCTCGTCATAATCCATCATTGTTTTGTTGAAAAATAAATCAGCGGCGCTGATAGCGGCTGGAACCATCGTCCTCCGCGTCACCGCTGTCTTGTTCGGGTTTCCCCGGGATTTCGGCTCCTTGTGTCTACTTTGAGGGCACCGGAGCTATGCTTCGGTCTTTATGCCTCTGGGAAGAAACGATCGGGAGCACACTGCAGAGCGTTGATTGCGTTGTTGTTGTTGACATTTCCTGAAGTATTGACATTCCATGTATTGTTCGAGTTGCCTCGATTGGCCGAACGCAAACGCTCAATGTGTTTATAGCCTACGTCCCTTTATCATCAGAGCGCTCCTTGAAGCGCTTGATGTCAGATTCACGCCAGCGCATGATGTACTCGCGGCACTCCATCGTCTTGCCCGCCCAATATACTATGCGGCGGCCTGAGAGATGAAATACGCGCTTTGCTATGTCAAGCTCGGCGATCAGAGTGTCACAATCAGCTTTAGCCTTGAGCTGGTACCCGCATCTGAGCTTCAGGTCTTCTTCCGTGGAGACCCTGATGTCGTTCGCGGTCCTGCAGTTTATGTAAATGTCCTTTGCAAGTCTTATGAGGTCGTCCGTCACCGCGTTTCTGTATTTCGGCAGGAAGACGTTCTCGTTGCAGCAGATCTTGACGGTGTAATACGCGAGGTCCATTGTCAGCAGAAGCGTCTTCAGCGTCTGGTTCTCATTCCTGCGACTCACAGGTACGCTCACTGATTTATTCACTCCTTTCTAAAGATTTTTATGTAAGCCGGCCGAGGTGTCGGCCGGCGATTAGTAAGATTAGCAGATTATGCAAGCGGGAGCACACTGCAGAGCGCTGACAGCGTGGTAGTCGTAGACAAGTCCTGAAGGACTGACACCCCATGCCTTGCCCGAGCCGCCTCGATGGGCCGAACGCAAACGCTGATAGGCCGCGCTTGAATGGTTTGCCAGGTTGTACTTGATGAGCTCCGGATAGGTGCCACTCTGAGCATACTTTGTTTCGGTGCCGTTCAGCTCCTTGTAGTATTCCCAGTAGTCGCCTTCCGCATCGGTTCCGGTTGCTTGAGGCGTGACGTACATCTGCTCAAGAGCGGGCAGGAAGAGCTTGTCGTAGGTGTATTCATAGCCCACGCCTTCCTTTGTAGCGTCCGAGTTGTTCAGGGCGGTCTTGATCTTGGTCTCGTGAAGGATGTGCTTGAAATCATCAGAGAAGCCCGCAAGGAAGCCTCTGTACTGAGATGCCTTTGAAGGTGCCATATCCCAGACCGTCTGAGGATGCCACCAGGCTCCTGCAGCCGCGTCGGAGTTGAGCCACTGCCTGATGGCTGATTTTGACCATCTGTTGTAGCCGTATGCAGTTGTCTGATAGCCGTTCATTGTTGCGGAAGAATATCCGGGAGTGAACGTGCCGAGGTCTGTACCGTCGTTGCCTGCTGTGAGAGCCACCTGCTCGATCGGAGTGGTGGACGTGTTGCTTGCATAGGTCGTGATCTTCCAGTTTGCTACTGCAACGTCAGGCCAGTTCTGAGGTCCGCAAACGAGACCGTTTTCGGGGACCGCCTGGGTAAGCGTGAACTGATAGTCCGTGTTGGCTGTGATGTTTCCCCATGTGCCAGAGCACTGGAAGTGGTAAGTGCCTGCTGCAAGTCCTGACGGGCACTGCAGGAGCGCCGCATAGCCTGAGAACTGCATACCGATCGGGTCTGAATAGTGGGCCTGAAGGACCATGCCGGGCACGACGGTGCCGTCATGCTTCTCAAAGTTGCCAAAAGCGACGACGTCCCAGGGGAACGCGTACTTGACGTTGGAATCGTTTGTCCACGAATCAACGATCTGGTCGCCGATGTTGAAGTCCCTTGCCGCATTTCCGCCTCTGACGATCTCCGCGATCTCGTTCCAGTCAACGTCGGGGAGCTCTGCACCCTGAGCGATGGCCATCCTCTCGAGGATCGTGTTCTGGTGAACGAGCTGGGCCGCGATCTCCATGACCGATGCGTCGCGCGGGAAATTTCCTGTTTCTGCTGCCATTTTGTTTTTCCTCCTATGATTTAATCAGGTAAGTCCGGATCATAAGTCCAGTTGAGTCCATTGTCTGTCGGATCGCGCCAGAGCACGAGCTTCTTCGCGGTGGAAGCAGCCCAGCCTGCAGCCTCTTCAGCCGAAGCAGCTGCCGCGTCAGCCGATGCGTCAGCAGCAAGAGCGTCCGCAGCTGCCGATGCAGCCGCGCCCGTTGCCGTGGTCGCTGCAGCGTTTGCGCTGTCTTCGACTTCGCGGAGCGCCGAAATGTCGGAGTCGGAAAGCGTGCCGTTCTCGGTTGCTGCCTTCTCTACTTCGAGCCAGAAGTTTGCCGTGCCGATGTCTACTCCGCCCTTCTTGATGCGGAGCTCGCAGTCGACATAACCGGCGAGAGCGGTCATCTGTTCCGTTGTGGTAACGTCGACGTAAGTGCTTGACGTGTTGGTAACATTGTAGAGGAAGATGTGGTTGTCACTCTTCTGCCCCTCAATGGTGATCGTCTCCGTGCCGTCGAGCTTGTAGCTCGAACTTCCGTCAAACAGCTCACACCGGAACGTCCTGCCGACGTCATACTGAGATGAACGAACGATCTCCCTTATGTCACCGGGAACAAGGTTCAATTTAATCGTCTGCATTTGTTTCCTCCTTTATTTTTCATTTATCTTCTTTTCAAGTTCGGCGATCCGTCTCTCCTGGTCTTTGATGACCGCCTGGAGGTAGGGGATCATGCTGATATAATCCAGCGATGCAGGCTTGTCATCCGATTCAGGAGAAACAAGGTTCGGAAGAAACTCCGCAACGTCCTCGGCTATGAATCCGCGGCAGTCGGTTCCCATCTCTTCCTCGATATAGTCAAACGAAACCGCCTGAAGCTCGAGAATCTTTCGAGCGTCCTCGATCGGCTTGATGTTCTTCTTGATCTTGCGGCTTGAGCCCTGGTCAACACGGACGCACCAAACGTGTCCGGAATAACCATAGAGGTCGATCTTATCCGTTCCGCTTGAGTTGCATACGTAAACGACTCCTGCGTTGTTGCCATCAACCGTGGCTTCAACAGAGCTCTTATTGTTGGAGTTTGTAAGATAGACTGAACCGCCCAGAGTGTCTGAAGTCAGCCAGGTGACGGTGTCTCCGTTTGCGTTCTTGATCTCAAGGTTGCATCCGTTGACTGAGTCATACCAGAACGAGCCTCTAACCACGCCATTGTCGTCTACGAACTGGAACGAGTTCTTGGCCTTGAAGTTTTTCATTACGGCTGCGCCGGTGGTCATATTGATGGTGGAATTTCCCGCCGCATCTTCAATGACTCCCGCTTTGATAAGATCCGCGTTAAGGGTTCCGGTCGTGATGAAGTCGGCCACGATCTCTCCTGCTGCAGTCATGGCCAGTCCGTAAGGACCGCCATATCCGGCTGAAGAGTAGCCGAGGCCGTTCTTGTTCCATCTCCACACTTTTACGGCCTGGTCAATGTCCGGATCGTCCATGATGAGGATCTCGTCAGGCTGGCCATCACCGTCAGCGTCATGAAATACGACATACCCTCCGAGGTTGCCCGTGATGAGTTCCGTCGCCTGCTTGATGGCCTGATTCATCGTTGTAGTGTTCGGCTTCGCCTCGACTTCCTTCTGCGTAGCCACGATGGTGTCCGCGATGTTCGTCGTTGCGTCTCCGAACTTTGTCGAAGTGTATCTGTCCGCCAAAACATCCCAGACCGTCTCGATGCACTTTGCCGTGGCAGTCAGGCCGAGAGGTTCAAAGTATATGTGAACCGTGTCGCAGAGGTCGACCCTCTCCGTCAGGTTCTTCAGCTGCACGAAGTTCAGCGTGATGCTGTTCTTGATCTGCGTGAAGTTGTTGTTTGCTATGTAGGCGGTTGCCAGCGTTGAGAGCTGCGTGGCGATCGGAGTCGCGCTTTCAGGATCCACTGAAGAAGAGAAGTCGACCGCGATCGTCCTTTGGATGCCAGTCAGCCCTGTGGAGACTTCCGTGCCTGCCGTTATCGTTCCGTCCTGCGCTTTATAAAAAGGAACTATCCCGCTGGCAAGGTTGGTCATGTCGAGAGTCTGGGAGAGTTCCGTGAGGTTCTTTCCATATCTGATCGTTACTTCTCTGTCCGTACCTCTTTCAGCCAGGAACGATGCGTTGAAGTTGTCATATTTCCATTCGCCCGGACCATAGGCGTCGAGGATGCTTCCCTGCTTGCCTCCGAACCATGATCTGACCGATGACGGCTCCGTTATATTGAACGGAGCGGAAACGCTCTTATCCGAGCTTATGACGAAAAAGCCCGACTTCGCGTTCAGAAGCGTGATGGCATCGCTTAAAGACGCGGCCGTTCCGCTCGTGATGACCTTCCCGCTCATGTCGTAGGAAATGTGCTGGGCGTTGACGGTGAACTTTCCGTTGATGGTTTTCCCGACCTTGTAAATGCGGAAGAGCTGCGGATCGTCCGTATAGTTTGGCTTTGCCTTGATGATCGCGTTTGGAACGATGTCGGAGGCGTGTATGCCTTCGGCAGCGTATTCCATCGTCAGCTCGTATTCGCCGTTCCTGGCTTCCTTGACGGTTGCCGAGATGCAGTCGGAGAGCACGCCCACGCCGTAATTCGACGGGACGGTGCCTTCCGTAATGCTCGAGTAAAGAATAGGCAGCATGGTGATTTCTCCTTAAATGGTAAAGTAGCGAGGCACGATGGTGACTTTCGTGGTCGTGCCCGTGATTCCCACAGTGTTCTCTCCCGGAATGATCTTCGGGAAGGAACCGCTGATGTCCGAGTTCTTGTTCTCGGCCGCGAGCCTGTATGCGTTCATCGTTTCGCAGTCGATGTTGATGTAGTCTGTGATGGAAGCGCTGATCGTGTTGCCGCCGATGGCCACCGTGACCGTTCCGCTGCCCTCAATGTGGATGAGCGGCTTTGCCGTGAATCTTGTCTGATTCACGATCTTCTGGTTATTGATGACGGTGACTTCCTGTTCCCCGGTCTTTAGAAACCTTTCGGGTCTGCACGTGAAGTTGATCGTCGCTTCGCCGTACTGGGTCATCTTGTTCGAGAAGTCGTTTCCGCCCGAGTAATATGCAAGGCGGAACACGTCAGGCTCGAAGCTGTCCTCGAGCCTCTGCCATCCCTTCATCGAGTTGAGCATGGCTTCAAAAGCGGAGACCTTGACGGATAACGGCTGAACTCCTTCAGCAATCCATACGTTGTAGGAGCGGACCACGTCTTCCCAGGCATCATCCTGAAAGACCACGGCTCCGTTTCGGCCGGGCACGGTGTAGATGGTCTGCTTCCTGTTTGGTCTTTCATAAGCAGGAGCCTCGCTGACCACCATGCCATAGTCAGACGAGGACTCACCGCCGTATACTATCAAGCCACGCTTGTTAGTAGCGATGTTGAAAAGTTTAGACATACACGGCCTTCTTTCTTGCGGTCATGGCTTCGAGCTTCTGGGCGATGACTTCCGCCAGATCGTTGACGTTCTGTCCTTCCGCTCCATAGACGTTGATGGTGACCGCTCCACCGTTGTAATTCGTTGTAGAGCCTCCGAGCGCGGGCTGTCCCGCTCCGGTTGCAGTGACGTTCATGGACGCGGTCAGACCGCTCATGCTGTCCGTCATGTCTTCCGTGACTCCACCTATGACGTCATCAAAACCGAGTCCGATCGACAAACCGAGGTTCTGGCCGATCTCTCTACGCCAGACTTTTGACGGTGAATGGATCCCAAATACTGACTTAATGGCCTTTGTGATCGCCTGGCCCATACCTGCGATCTTGTCTTTTACCCACTGGATTTTGTCAGAGATGCCCTTCCACAGTGAAGTGATGAGGTTTTTTCCGATGTCGAGCAGCTTGCCCGGGAGTTCCTTGAACTTGTTGACGATGTCCATGAAGAACTGTCCGATCTTGCCCATCGTCTGTGTGAACCACGGCCCGATCTTAGCCAGGATGGAACTGCCCAGATCCTTGAGAAGACCGAGCACGTTAGTGGCGAGCTTTACAATGACTCCACCTATCTCAGGCAGGGCCTTCACCAAAGCAACGACCACGGCGCCCACGATGGTAAGTGCCGCCTGCACGAAGCTCTTGATGTTTTTCGGATCGGTGAGGCTGTCCACGAGCTGTCCGCAGATATTGATGATCGCCGGGATCAGGATCGGAAGCGCATCCGCCAGACCTGAAGCGATCACGCTGACGATCTGCATTATTCCGTCCACAAAAGTCTTGACGTTGTCATCACTTGCAAGCCACTGAACGAGCTGACTCGCCATGTCTATCAATGCCTGGATGAGAACAGGCAGGCAGGTAAGCAAAGCCGAAGCCACGCCCTGGAGTCCCTGAGTGATGACCGGCGTGAGCTGGGGAATTAGCTGGACCAACGTCAAAAGGCCCGTCTGCAGGAATCCGAAGATCGAGCTGACGAGCTGAGGGATCATCGGCGCAAAACCGCTGATGATGCCGTTTATGAGTTCACTTGCTATTGAGAAGAAGGTCGGAGCCATTCCGGAGATCTTGCCGACCAGATCCTTCAGGCCGTTCCTTATCTCTTCCACTCCGCCGTTGCCACTGAAGACCTTTGACAGACCCGTCATGACCTGGCTCATTCCGGGGAGGAACTGTGCCATCATGTTGCGCTTGACGCCGTTCAGAGCCGTCTCCATGTCCGTCAGGCTGTCCTGGAACGCTGCCGAGTCATTGACCGCTTCGTCGGACATGACTCCGCCGAGATCGTGAACCTGCTTGCGCAGCGCTTCGGTCTCTTCGGCCGTGGAGTTAAGCAGAGGCGCGAGCTCCGTTGCACCCTTGCCGAGCAGTTTATTTGCAAGGACCGTCCTCTGTCCTTCGTCCGTGACGTTCTGGAGGGCCTGAATGGTCCTGTTGAAGGTCTGCTCCGGAGACATGTTCTTCAGCTCTTCTTCAGTAATGCCGAGATCCGCAAAAGCTTTGTCTCCACTTTCGGCAGCCTTCGTCAGCTTCAGCATCGAGGTCTTCATGCCGTCGATGGAAGCGCCATTTCTCTTGAGAATGTAGTCCCACTCCTGATAGCCGGAGATGGACATGTTCATCTTCTGGGCGTTCTTCTGTATACTGTCGCCGTATTCGGCCGTGTCTTTTGCAGCGCTGACAAAAGCCTTGCCCGTTGCTGCAGCCGCCGCGGTCGCAGCGGTCATGGCGGCGCCTATGACTGTCGCCGTTGTTTTCAGTCCTTTAGCGAGAGACTCACCAAAGCTCTTGCCTGACTTTTCGCCTGTCTCCTTCGCGGCGGGCTCGACCACCGCGCCCATCTCGGTCGCTATGGTCTTCTGGGAGCCTTCC
>Ga0265300_10001508_pt1 | contig 21727 bp, 19 predicted proteins | sample AusTroGonzalo_MG_FD_193482 | JGI IMG/M metagenome (GOLD analysis project Ga0265300, IMG submission 193482) | Bovine rumen microbial communities from tropical cattle in Woodstock, Queensland, Australia - Gonzalo_03 | ecosystem: Host-associated > Mammals > Digestive system > Stomach > Rumen ...
TTACATCGCCGGGCTGGGCCGTTATCTGCTGGTTGCTGGTGGGTAATGAGAATCCCAGTGCGCCCCAGATTTCAAAACCGCCGCTGCTGTTCAAGGTCACGGTTACAGGGCCCTGCTGCAGTTTCTCAACCAGCGCCTTGACCGCTTCATTATCAGCAAGAGTGACACTTTTAGTCTGTCCGTCAATTGTAATATTCATCTTATAATCTAATGTATCCTGGGCCGATATCGCGCTCTCTTTGGAGCAGCATGCCATAAGCATTGCGGTCATAATAATAAGGATCTGTCTCATACGATTGTCAGTTTTTATTACCAATGCAAAGGTAACGGACAAGAAATAGAGTAAAATACCGATTTTTGTCTGATTTCTACCAATTTCGCAGAATATTGCTTATTCTGCACAAAATTTCTACCTTTACGGGCATTATGAAGAATATCCTGCAGGTATCAGATCCTAATGTTTACGGCCGATACGTGAACGCTCCCGTGTTGCATCCGTTGATAAGCATTGTGCATTACGACGAGGTGTCGCCCATACACTCCAGCCTTAACCGGTATGGTGTTTACGGGCTTTTTATACAGCGCAGTTTCCCCAAGAACCTGACCTACGGCATGAAGATGTTCGATGCCCCCGACGGCTCCATCATAGCCGTGGAGCCGGGTCAGATAGGCGGACGTGAGGATAATGGTGAGGAACTCTACCTGAGCGGGTGGGCATTGCTGTTCTCGCCCCAACTCATTCACGGTACGGACCTTGAGCCCAGGATGAAGGATTACCGTTTCTTCTCCTATTTTGCCACCGAGACGCTGGTGATGGAGACATCGGAGTGGGGCAGGATAACCCAGTTACTCACTCAGTTAAGACATGAGTTGCAGGAGAATTCCGATTCGCCTGCGCTGCGTACGGTGGTGCTGGGATACATACGTCTGGTATTGGAATACTGCAACAGGATATACCTGCGCCAGCTTTCCAAGGAGGACAAGAGCTCATCGGACCTGCTTAAGAGGTTCAACAGCTTGTTACGTGATTACTACTTTCAGCAGCGTCAATTGGATATGGGAGTGCCATCGGTACAGTACTGTGCCGACCAGCTGGCGTATTCGGCCCGATACCTGGGCGATGTGGTGCATAAGGCCACCGGCGGCACGGCCATCGGCTACATACATTCATTCGTAATTGAGCAGGGCAAGAACCTTCTGATGAACGGCCATAACATCAACGAGACCGCCCACCTGTTGGGTTTTGACTATCCCCACCATTTTACACGTCTGTTCAAGAAAATTACCGGCATCACACCCCGCCAATTCACAAAGTGACGCAAAACGAAACGACCCCTTTGCGGCGTTTTACCAATTATTTGATTGATTCCAGAAGTTGGTCGCAGATGGCTTTCATTCCGTTAATTGACGGATGACCGTTCTGCTTTTCGATGTCATGCAGTTCAATCAGCTGTACGTCATAATGCTTGCAGACTTGGCGCATTGACTCGTTGACATCTTCATTGAGCTCAGAATTCAGGATTGAATATAACTCTGCTTTGGGATACTGTTTCTTGAGCATATCCAGAAGGCAGGCAAGAGCAGGACGGAAGTTTTTGCAGTCATCCTTGGTCCAGTCAGAATACTGGTACTCACCCATAGGAACTCTGGCCCAGGCATCGTTGGTGCCTCCGAATATGAATATGATATCGGGATTACCCAACTTGTCAACACGTGATATGAAGTTGTTGCGTGATGCATCCATGCGGCCGTAACCGGTACCGCAGATGGTGGAGCCGCCCCATGAGTCATTCTTTTCCAACTCATAGCCTTTGGCCTTGATGTACAGGTCCCACCAGGTCTGTGAAACCTCTTTGACATCATTGCGGTCATTGGGATAGAACGGATTGTAACCCTCTGGGTTTACGCCCTGGAATGTTGAGTATGAATCTCCAAGAATTGAAACTTTCTTAGTCTGGGCCGATGCAGACATAACGGTAAGTGCCACAAGCACCAGCAAGGATAAAATTTTCTTCATAATGAGGTTGTAATTTATTTGACGCAAATATACTGTTATTCCTGGAAAGAGTAGCCAAAACCGGCGCGTGTTGTAAGGTAATCAGCGTAGGGCTCTATCTTCTTGCGGATACGGGTGATGTTGACATCGACTGTGCGGGCGTTTACCACCACATCATCGGGCCAGATGGCCTGGAGCAGATCCTCACGTGAGAATACCATACCGCGGTTCATCATGAACATCTTGAGCAGCTCGTATTCAGTCTTGGTGAATGCAACGGGCTCTCCGTCGACAGATACGGTCTTGGCGTCCGTGTCAATGTAAATGCCCTTGAAACGGATACCTGTACGGGTGGCACGCAGACGTGACTCAACCACATTGATTATGTAGTCTCCGTTCTTTTCAAACTCGTTTATCAGGTCTGAGAATACGGTGCCGTTGTCGTAGCTGTAAACATGCTGGTCCAGGTTGCTTATGTTCCACTGCTTGAGGCGGTTACGGCAACCGTTTATGCTGTTCTCGATCTCCTCGGAGGCTGTGATGTCATAATCCTCACGACGTCCGGCCAGCAGCTCGTTCATACGGGTCAAAGCCTGGTCAACCAGAGTGAACATCTGCTCAACACCGGCCTGCTGCTCATCATTGAAGGTGATCTGGTTGTCACGCTTGCGGCACATTATGCGAGCCAGACCGAAGCAGCTGTCGCCGATTGACTCCAACTCGCCGATCTGACGCAGCATGGCGCGGATCTTCTCCTTGGTGTCATCTGAAAGGTGTGCGTCACCTACATCACCCAGGTACTTTCCGATCTCCTGTTCCATGCGGTCGCTTACGTCCTCGGTCTTCTCAATGCGCCCAAACAGCTTCTTGAACTCATCCTCATCAGTAGTGGAGTAGAGGTCCTTTGTCATGCGGAACATGTGCTGCATCTTCTCGCCAAAGATCACAATCTCCTTCTGAGCCTGTAATACCGATATTTCAGGGGTCTTCATGATACCGCCGCGTATGAACTGCAGACGGAACTCATCCTCATCATCGGCTTTGCCAGACTTGATTATGTAGCAGACCAGTTTCTCCAACTGCGGTATGAAACCTATGAGCAGGGACGTGTTTATGACGTTGAATGCCGTATGGAAAGTGGCCAGGGCGAATGTGAGTCTTGCCGGGTCTACTGAATCGGCCGTATCGTCAATTCCGACTATGCGGCATACCATCCTTACAAACGGGAAGAAGAGTATCAGCACCCAAACCACGCCTATCACATTGAACACTAGATGGGCCATGGCTGCGCGGCGTGCCTGTGTATTGGCCGACATTGCTGCCAGGTTCGCTGTCAGGGTGGTACCTATATTTTCACCCATAACCAGCGCAATGCCTTGGAATATGGTTATTACTCCGGTTGAGCAAAGCACCATGGTTATAGCCATAAGTGCGGCCGATGACTGTGCAATACAGGTAAGTATAGTGCCTATAAGAAGGAACAACAGGATAGTCCAGTAACTGCCTGAGTCAAATGATGCAAAGAAGTTTACGACTGCAGGATTGTGTGCCAGATCCATGTCGCGGCCGGTCTGGTTGAGCATACCTAAAGCGAACAGCAGGAAACTTATACCGAACAGGAAATCGCCTATATAACGGTGCTTACCTATCTGAATCAGAATTATACCTATTAGAAAAGCCGGCCAGACCAGATTTGCAATGTTGAATGAGAATCCTGCCGACATAATCCAGGCGCTCAGCGTAGTACCGATGTTGGCGCCCATTATGACCGATATGGCCTGACTAAGTGTAAGAAGTGCCGCGTTTACGAATGACACCGTCATTACGGTGGTCGCAGCCGATGACTGTACGGCTACCGTTACAAGTGCTCCTGTTGCCACCCCTGAGAAACGGTTTGTGGTCATTGCGCCCAACAGGTGACGCAGTTGCGGGCCTGCCATCTTCTGCAACGCCTCGCTCATGACCTTCATACCGTAAATGAGCAGGGCGATAGAGCCCAATAGTTTCAATACAACTAACATCTTTTTCTTTTTGTTTTCATGGCAAATATAAGGAAATTCTCTCGTCTCAAAAAGACCTCAAATTGATTGTAACATAATCTTAATATCGATATAAACTACATCAAATATTGCCTCTGAGGTATCCGTAGGGCAATAGCAACAACATGTTTCTTGACAAGTGTTTTCCGGCATGCTATCTTTGCATCGTCAATCAAATTTAAAACAACGATGGAGGTAAAAGAAATACTTAAGAATCTGCGTGAGCGTAACAATCTCACTCAGGACCAGATGGCAGAACGCATCAATGTAACCCGTCAGGCAGTTAGCCGTTGGGAAACGGGCCTTACACAGCCTAATCCGGAGATGCTCAAGGTCTTGTCACGTGAGTTTGGAGTATCTATCAATACATTGCTGGGTGCTCCGCGTACACTCTACTGCCAGTGCTGCGGAATGCCGCTCTCAGACGATTCCATGATTAGCCGTGAGACCGATGGCAGTTTCAACGAGGATTACTGCAAATGGTGCTACACCGACGGCAAGTTTACCTACGACAGCAAGGATGCTCTCCTGGATTTCCTGATTGCGCATATGCCCAATCCCGATAATCAGTCAGACAGCGAGCGCAGAACTCTCTACGATACTCATCTCTCACAGCTCAAACACTGGAAGTAGGTGTTTGCGAGAGAGAATTAAACTTGTTTTCTATCTGTATTTTGGAGAAGGTAGGCTACGATAGCACCGCTGATGTTATGCCAGACGCTGAATATGGCGCCGGGGATGGTGGCTAAGGGGTAGGCGGCAAAGTGCAGGGTGGCCAGTGATGATGCCAGGCCGGAGTTCTGCATGCCCACCTCTATGGAAATGGCACGTTTCTTGGGTTCGGATAACCTGAGCAGGCTTCCAATTACGTAACCCAGCCCCAGTCCGCAGATGTTGTGGAGCATCACCACAAGCACAATTATCAGACCGCCTGCCAGCAGTTTGTTTGCATTGGCCGCAATTACGATAGCCACGATAAATGCAATAGCCACTGATGAGAATGCTGGCAGATAATCGACGGCCTTATCGGTAAACCTGGGCCACAGGCTCTTTATGATAATGCCTACTACAATTGGTAGAATCACCACCCAGAGTATGCTCAGCAGCATACCAAGCACATCTACGTTGACACTCTCGCCGGCAAGCGCCCATGTGAGCAGTGGAGTGAGGAACGGGGCCAGAATGGTGGATACGCCGGTCATGCCCACTGACAGCGCCAGATCTCCTTTGGCCAGATAGGTGATTACGTTCGATGCAGTGCCGCCAGGGCAGCAACCCACCAGCACCACGCCCAATGCCAGCGCATCATCAAGCCCGAACACACGTGCCAGAGTCCATGCCAGCAGGGGCATGATGGTGAACTGTGCCAGACAGCCTATGATGATGTCCTTGGGGCGGCTGAATACAACCTTGAAATCCTGCAGGTTGAGTGTAAGTCCCATGCCGAACATGACAACGCCCAGTAGATAGTTTATGACCTTGGGTCGTATCCTGGAGAGCGCATCGGGAAATACAAATGCCAGCACTGCCGCCGCAAATACCAGCACTCCCATATATTTGGAGATGAACTGACAGAGTTTCTTCATATACTTTGATCAATGGGACTACAAAGTTAAGCAAGTCTTTTGTTCCTTAATAAAATCCACTATATTTGTACTCAAGGATTAATAAAGGACTAAATATGAGAAAGAGATTTATGTCAATGGTAACCGCCTTAATGATGGTTACTTGTGTGTTTGCCCAGGATATTCCTGCAGGTATCCGTATGGAAATAGTTGAGTCCGATGAAGACAGCAAAGACCAGTATTCAATATTTCAGTACAAGGATAAGAACGGAGAAGCACAGTATTACATGGGCGTAGGCTACAAGCTTGAGTTGCTGAGTCTGGTGCGTGATGATATTACAAACACATCCTTCTCACACATAGATGAGGTCTGTTTCCCGATGGGAACCACAAGGGACCAGGTCCTGGAAAACCTTGATTCATATCTGGAACTGCTTGATAAACCGGTAGGAACCACCGTTGAGCTCCCCTGTAGGTTAACCAATGGAGCCGAAGGATTGGCAGAGGAGAGTACAGCCACATGCATAGTAGTGAAACGTTTCCTGCAGAGCAAGAGACTCTGTTTCCATTTTACCAGCGGAAACGGAAAACGTTCAGCCGATGCAGACCTGCTCAAATCATCCATCAAGTCTATGCGCTTGAGCGTCAAGCTGGACAAGAAACTGCATCCTAACAAGGATTGAAGGGAGGGGGCCAAAAAGAACCGTCCCTTTGGCCCCCTTTGGCTCACTCGCAGTAGTTGTGATCCACTACGATTGTTACCTGTAATCCGGGTGCCAATGGTTCAATCTGCGCAGTGAGTCTGCTTATCAGAGCTGCGTCATCATGTACTGAGATATCGGGAACCACATCTACGGACAGCATTTTGTTTTTCTCTGATAAGTAAAAACCGTGCACCTGTACGATTTCCTCATTAGAGCCTAAAGTCTGCATTACATTGGTCTGCAACTCAGCACGTCTGTTATCGCCTGTTGCAACGGCATATACTCCTACGGTCATGATGATTCCGTGCCGCTCATACATTGCAGTTGATATCCTGCGCGTAAGTCCGTGAATATCATAAGCCGACATTGTATCATTCACGTTAATGTGCAGTGAGCCGATCTTTACATCGGGCCCGTAGTTGTGGAGAATCAGGTCAAATACACCGTGTACGCCCTCAAAATCAGAAACCTCTTTCTTTATCTGACTTGCAAACTCAGCAGGAATACTGGTACCAAGCAGGTCATTTACGGGTCCGGCCAGCATGTCAATACCGGCCTTGATGATTACGACCGATATCAGCGCACCCAGGATACCGTCAAGCGATACATTCCACAGCAGCATGACTCCGGCCGATACCAGTGTCGCAGATGTGATGATCGCGTCGAATAGGGCATCGGCCCCGGAGGCGGTGAGAGCATCACTGTCCAACTGTTCTCCTTTGCGCTTAACATACAGTCCCAGAACGATTTTAGTGGCAATCGCTACAATGATTACGATAAGCGTAACAGTGGTGTAACTGGGCTCTGTGGGCTCAATAATTTTCTTAACGGATTCTATCAGAGACGTAACACCTGCAGACAACACAATCACCGCAATTAGGATTGCGCTGAAGTACTCAATCCTGCCGAATCCGAACGGATGCTGGCGGTCTGCAGGGCGCTGTGACAGCTTTGTACCTACTATGGTAATAACGCTTGACAGCGCATCACTAAGGTTGTTCACCGCATCCATAACAATGGCAACGCTGCTGGCCAGAACGCCGACCGCAGCCTTGAATCCAGCCAGCAGCACATTGGCTGCAATACCAATCCAGCTGGTACGTATTATCTGTTTACTTCTGTCCATTTTCCATTCCATTTTGCGAATATAAGCATTAAATGTGGAAAAGGGGACTAATGTGGAAAAGGGGACTGTCCCCTTTTCCACATTTTTACACGATATGCAGGGAGCCGGCAGCGAACAGCGTCAGATAACCCAGTACCACGCTGATTACACCGATGATTATACCCATCTTGATCATATCCTTCTGCTGGATAAGATTGGTGGCATACGCTAGAGCGTTAGGAGGCGTAGAGATGGGCAGGATCATTGCGCTGCTGGAAGCGATGGCTACGCCTATCAGTACGGTCGATGTGCCGCCTATCGCACCCAGTTTATCACCCATAGCCGTGCACACGACTACAAGGATAGGCATGAGCAGGGCGGCTGTGGCAGAGTGGGATATCAGGTTGGACAGTCCGTAGCACAGCAGGCCGGACAGGATTACAATGAGCAGGGGCTGGAAGTTGCTGAACGGAATGGCACGGACTACCAGTGCGGCCAGACCGGAACCGTTCATGGCATAACCCAATGCAAAGCCGCCTGCAACCATCCAGATTACAGACCAGTTTATCTCTTCCAGGTCATATTTGCTTATAATGCCGGCCATTGCAAAGACCGCAAACGGGATGAGCGCAACCGTATATGTATTGATGCCGGTCAGGGCATCCATCATCCAAAGCAGGATGGTGATAATCATGGTGATGATGACCAACGTGGACTTACCGTCCTTCTTCATTCCACCTTCAATCTTTAACTCAATGGTTTTCTGCGAGAAAGGGAATATCTTCTTAAGCAGGAACCATGCAATCAGGATCATTACAATCACCAGAGGTACCATGAATATCATCCACTGGCCGAATCCTATGCCAAGATTCAGACCTTCCGGGTCATTCAGGTACTTAAGAGCTATGGTGTTGGGCGGTGTTCCGATAGGCGTTCCCATGCCGCCCAGATTGGCTGCAACAGGGATGCTGAGTGCCATTGCGACACGTCCCTTACCACCTTCCTCAAGCTGCTTGAATACAGGTGTAAGGAAGGTGAGCATCATGGCGGTGGTGGCGGTATTGCTGATAAACATGGAGAACAGGGCGGTAACCAGCATAAAGCCCAGCAGGATGTTTTCACTCTTTTTACCGAATGGAGTGAGGAGTACTCGTGCCAGATGTACGTCCAGTCCTATCTTGGTAGTTGCAATAGCCAGAACGAATCCGCCTATGAACAGCATCACCACAGGGTCGGCAAAACTGGCCATAACCTGCTTGTAGCTGAGAAGCTGTCCGGCTGTAGCAGGATAGCAGATCCACTTGATGCCCGAATCAGAAGTGAACAGCAGTAACAGCACCATGATGCTTACCGATGTAGCCCAGGCGGGAACCAACTCAAACACCCACATGAGCGTGGCATAGGCAAAAATTGCGATGATTCGTTGTTGTACGTGGGTGAGTCCGTCAATTCCGAATGACTCCGTGGGTATAAGCCAGAGCACCAGAACGATGATGGATACAAATATGAGGCCTAAGCTTTTCTTCTTTAGTATAGAGGGGTTGAATCTGTTGATCTGACGCAGCTTGTGCATCTGCTCAACCAGATTGAATCCTAAGAAATCCTTGAACATAGTTTCGTTACTATCGGGTTATTGGATTATTCATAAGTGAATCTGATATCTACGGGGATGCCTGCCAGCTCCAGGACACGTTTATCGGACTGGCTTTCAGGGCCGGCAACGCCATACTTGACCAATGTCTCGTGGGCAGCCTTGGTGTCTCCGTGAGCCTGAATATCCAGTATCTTGGCACCCAGGGTCTCCAGTGCCTGCCATGTCCTGTCATAGTCAATGCTGTAACGACCTGAAGGATTCCAGACTATGGCCTTGCTCTCCAGCAGGTAGTTATAGACAAAGATGTTGGCTATACCGGTAGGATCGGCCGCACCGAAACGTGTGGAGCGGATTGTATTGGTAACAAACGTGGTGAGAACGTCTTCCTTTTGGAACAGGGCCGATATGTTATATGCCTCAGCCTCCTGGGCACAGAGCCAGGCTCCAAGTACGTTGGATTTTGCTTTCTCCAGCGCCAGTGCCTCATTGCCCAGAGCCTCTGCTACGGTACCCTTTCCGTTAACAGTCTCCTTCACGCCCAGGCCTTTGGCAATCTCACGGAATACAATGAGCCAGTAGAAGGCGCTGGCATCCACGTGGGGCTGGTAGACCTCTTCAAGCAGGGCGCTGCCTACAGGGTGGACTGTACGGTTGAATTTCTCGCGTATGATATTGTCAAATATTATGGTACGTGTTCCAAGTTCCTCCTGGACTTTTGCATCGTAAGGGAAGTTAATGCCTATAACCTTGAATCCGGCATTGGTGTAACCGCTGCAGTAGAGCACGTTGCATGAGAAAATATCAGACTCTGCTCCGGGAACGAATTTGTGGTTGGACGGATCACCGGGCAGCATTCTCTGCAGTTCCGGCATGCGTGCCGACAGAGCGTTGAGTTCCTCCGTGCGCTGAAGGTTCTTAAGCAGGACGTATGCTCCATATGATGCTTTTGTGCCGTAAAGGGCATCATCTACAGCCTCGATAGGGCCGATTACAAGGTCCATCTTGCTGTCGTTCATCTCCAGCCAGGCCTTCATGCTCTCATAATAATCATCGGTCTTAAGACCTGCTATCATCTTGAGCAGGTAATTGCGCACGCTCTCCTTGATTGTGACATCGGCGGCGCGAGTCAGGTAACCTTCAATCTTGCCAATTTCATCGGCGTAGGCATCGTGATACCAGACCGTCTTGAGAGAACCGTTGGCGGCACGCTCCACAAGTGTATAAGGGTTGTTCTTGTCAGGATCGTTCCAATAGTGGAACTCATCGGCGGTCATATCGTCGGGATAAAAACGGGCACCGGCGGGCTTAGTGCCGTATCCGGGCAGGAATGCCTTGCCGTCAATGCGGTCCCAGGGGCCGTAGTTGATATCGGCATACAGTTTCTCCGATTCAGTCTTAAGAGAACCCAAGAAAGCTTCTTTATCACCAAGATACTGTTTCCAGTAGATCTTATCCACCTCATCGGCAGCTTTCCGGTACAGTTTCAGAACTTCCTTTCCGTTGTCTGTAATACCCGTAAGATCCGGGGCCGGAATGGTTACCAGGGCATAATTCTCAACAAGCCGGTCCGTATTGGCACGTTCCTGGGTGCAGGAGGTTGCCATCATGGTAAGGACCAACCCGATTGTAGTAAGTCTTTTCATTGTTTTGAATTCAAAATCGGTTGCAAATGTACATTATGGTAATAATGCTTTTTATAGATGAATATAGTTTATTTTAATATGATTAATAGATATTATCGATAAATCTAGAGGCAATCTACAAAGCCGGATATCGGTTATTACAAATAATGAACAAGTTCCTTTCATGTCATGACGGATTATACTAAATTCGCCGAAATTTTAATTTTAACATATAATAATGAATATGAAAAGGAGATTGGTTTGGGCTTTTATGGCATTGCCGTTATTTGCAGCATGTGATAGTGATGACAAAATCAACATTGATGATGAGAATGAGTCATACGTGGAGGTTACGATGCAGAATATTGCAGACACCTGGTATTTTACCTATAATCAGTCCTATAATCAGGATGATGAAATTGATTCCGAGACTTTCATAATAGAGCCTGATGGCCATTACAATTATACAGCTGTTTTCAGTTCGTTATATCAAGGTCAGTACAAGCCATATTTCCAAGAGAATGAGGAAGGTGATTATACACTTATGGACAATTTTCTGATAGACCATGTATCATTGTCAAGGCAGCGTAGGTGTGATGTTTCCGATGACATTGAAAAAGCCCGTTGGGATACATTGAAAAGACGCTTAAACCATGTGGACACAGTGCGCGTTAGCTTGGTATGTGGAGGCTCGGTAATGGTTCATGAATACTTGAAGAGTCCGGTAACACCCACATCACAGGATTTGGATCATATGTTCATGTACTATAGGAAAGGAGCCTCAAATCTGCCAAGTAACAAATCATCCCTTAACGGTACATGGTACGCGAAAGACAAATCTGATACCATATCATATGCTGTGCGCTTTAGCGGTGACTACGTGGAGGTATACGAACACAGATATGACGTATACAAGTATAAAGGCGTTTACACTTATAAAGACGGTATGGTGTCTGTCGGCCCCACCACTTTGTATGTCGGTCGTGACAGCAAAGGCAACCTGTCATTTAATCCGGGTGCCCCCTTTGATGTCGAGTGGAAGGATGCCAATCCCAACTTTAACCGTTACGCGAAAGGAATCTCATTTGGGTTTATAACCAACGGCAGGACTGCGTACGCAAGATTTGACAGTAATTGTTTAAGTTTCACTAAACAATAAAAGGGGGCCAAAGGGGACGGTTCTATTTGGCCCCCCTCTGGCCTCCTAGAAGCTATACTTAAGTTTGAGCCAATACTCTGAGTTACGGGAGTATGTCTTGAACATGCCCTTGTCAGCATGGAACAGGTCATAGCCCAGCATCAGGTGCATCTGGTCATTCATGGCGTAATCGGCCGATAAACGGTTGTAGATGCCGCCGTCAGTCAGGTCCATGTAGGCGAATGACTGCAGAGAGAGCGTGTTGTTGAGCAGGCTCTTTGATATACGGAATGTGCCCATATGGGTGTGTCGGTTACCGCTCATTGTGGGCTTGTAATCCTCAATGTATTTGTAACTGTACTGAGCCGACAGGTTCCAGTCACTGCCTGCATACCAGTCTATTCCCAGCAGGGCATTGGCTGTGCCTGAACGCAGGATATCGGTTCCCGCAGCAGGAGTCTGGGCCTCATCAAAATAGTGTGCGCCCTCACCGCGTAACACGAACTGTCCAACGGGCAGTGATACATCGGCACCAACCATTGTCATGCGGCGGTACTGGCCGGTCATGAGTATCGTCCCGACTTGTACCTCACTGGTAAATACCGGCATCTTGTTCCATGTCTGCAGAGCGCAGAGAGAGAAGTCAACACCACTCAGGAACATGGATAATCTGGCACCGTACTCCATGTTCTCAAGCTTGTGGGATGGGGTAGTACCCATGCTTGCCTGGACCGGCATGGGCATCCCGGTAGGAACAACTGACCAGGGATTTTCCGGTTCCAAAGGCAGCTCAAAGAATGACGCTACGGGAACTGCCACAACCTCCATATTCCAGCGGTCACGTATGTAACGCAGCCGCAGTCCGCCTACAGGGATGCGGATATCGTCATAGTCCTGCGCCAGGAACTCCGTATAGTCCATAGGGGATATGATATCTGTAACACGCAGGCCGTCTGCAACGCCCCAGGTGATGATCTGGCGGCCGGCACGGATGTCCCAGCGCTCGTTTCCCCACCAAGTGTAGGCCTCACGTATCTGTAACCCGCTACGCTCACTTAATATGCTGTTGTAGACCATGTTGGCCGATACGAATGCCCCTGCGCCACCTTTGCTGAGTGTAACTTCGCCACGCACGCGGCTGCGAGATGACATCCAGTCATAGTCCGACTCGGAGCGTAGGGCGTGATAGGTGTCAACGAACCCCTTCACGTCCACGCTGAGCGGCTCCGACCCCTGCGCCACGGCAAGTATCGGAACAAAGTACAACAAAATATGCAGGATGCTTTTCATAGTCCTTTCTCAAGTTTTGCAACTGTAAACATGCTCTTGTCAACCTTAAGGTCATACTGCGGGTTATTCATTATAATCACGGTGCTGTGACCAGTCTGCACGTTCTGCATCTCCATATGAGATTTGGTCCAGTATCCCTGAACCTGTTTAATGTCCGATATGGTGAGCTTGCGGTGCAGCTTGTCCAGCTTGTCATAGAACTCCACATATACGGGTACGCAGCAGTCCTGACGAATCCATGTAACCTTACGGCTGTAAATCTCACGCTTGTCAACGGGTACGGATTCAATCACCCAGCACTTCTGTCCGTCACGGTCCTCCTCACGTACCAAAGTATGGGTATCCTCATCGATATTGCGTGATCCCATGTCGTTATAGGTAAAATCGGTACCCATAAAGTAGTCGGTCTTGGATGATGATCCGCTTATGCGGCGGGTTTTCTTCATGGCCGGCAGATAGAGCCATTTGTCATCGTCCTTGCTTATGTCATCATAATCCCAGGTCAGGAATCCGGTTCCGTTCACATCGCCGGGGTAGGTAAAGAACATGAGTGTCTTCTTGTCCTTGCCCTCATCAATTGACCATGAGACCACCTTGCGCTCACGCTTGTCGCCGTTCTTCTTGATCAGGGTCAGCTCCATCTCGCTGTAACGGCTGTCGCCATCGGGTACATCCTTGGCACGCTGCATTATATCACGTCCCGTCAGGGTCTGGGCACCGGCCGTCATTGTCATAAGGCCTGCAAGTGCCGTAAGAATCATTCTTGCTTTCATTGTCTTAATCTTTTTCATTACCGAATACTTTGAATCTCTTTACCAATACAGGTGTAACAAACAGGTCTGCAGCCAGAGCCGAAATGATGCCAACCACTGCAAGCCAGCCAAAGTGACTGTTCATGGCGCAAGGTGATGTGGCAAAGCTTCCGAATACGGCCGATGTGATGATACTGGTGGTTACGATAGCTACACCCACAACCCTGAACGTGCGGTTGATAGACTTGGGATACTTGCCGCAGCGGTCATATTCCAGTTTGGAGTGGTTGATAAAGTGAATTGTATCATCTACAGCCATACCAAGCATCATAGGTATGATTGTGGCTGTCATCATATCGAGCGGAATTCCGGCCCAACCCATAATGCCGCCTACAAAGATTGCAGGCATGATGTTAGGAATAAGACCTATCAGACCAACCTTAACGCTCTGGAACGCAATCATCAGGATAACTCCGATAATGAGTACCGATATGATGAATGACATCATCTGACCGCGAACCAGGTATTGCATCATCACGTTGTACTGCGGCAGGTTACCAACTGCAGTGATTGTTGCTCCCGGGAATACCTCTTGAGCGACGCGGTCAATATCGTTCAGTTCCTTCTCAACCTCGGCCGAGTTAAAGTCCGATATCTCAACCATCAGTCTGAGACGGCGGTAGTCATAATCTACCCAGTACTCAGACTCAGTGCCTCCGGCGTTCTCATAGAGCATCATCATCTGCGCAACCTCCTCCTCAGTCTCGGGTATACGGAAGTAGGCGGGATCACCTTCGTTAAGTGTCTGGTTCAGGTCCTTGAGGATATCCAGTATGCTGGTGGTACGTTTGGTAAGGGGATAATTGTCTACGATCGATGCCAGTTTCTCCAGGCGGCGCAGGTTCTCGGGCTGCTTGGCGTCGTCCTCATTCGGCATTTCAATAACCAGGTCATAGCTGTAGAGTGAGCCAAGTTCGGATTTACCTACACCAACCACCTGTTTTACATAAGGAACGTCTATTCCCATGGTTTTTTCAATGTCAAATGCCGGAACGATCTTGAAAAGGCCGATGCACAGGAACAGGCAGACAATGGTGAATGCGGTCACGATGGGGCGTGAACTGCGCATTGTCCAGTCGCTCAGGCGAACCATGGCACGGCTCCAGGTGGTGTCACTGTCCTCGGTGAATCCCTCACGCGGCTTGCGGTTGCGTCCGAATGAGAGCAGCACCGGAGTTACAACCAGAGTCGTAAGCAGCACAAACAGCACTGTCATGGAGCAGATCATACCTACGCATTTCATGGGGCGGATAGGGATGACCAGGAAAGAGAGTAGGGATACTATCGTGGTGAGACCGCAGAAACATACAGACCATCCAATCTCGGTTATCGTCTCTTCAACGGCCTTGCGGCGCTCACCGTGTATGCGCATGCGGCCGTTAAAGTATGAGAACAGGTGGATGTTATAAGCTATGGATACCGCAAATCCCAGTATCACAGGTATCAGGGTGGTGGTTGAATCCACATACATTCCCGTGTATCCGGCTATTCCGTATGTGATGAACATACCGCCTATCACAGCCAGGAAGGGTGAAACGACTCCACGCAGAGACTTGGTCATGATAATCATTACAATCAGGCAGAGTATGCATGCAATCATCATGATACGGCTCATCTCCACATTGATGAACTCCATCTTCTCGTAGCTCACTACAGGCATTCCGGTTCCTTTGGGGTTCAGGGCTGCGTATTTGGGCTTGAGCAGTATGTGGTCAACCTCCTCACCGGTCTGCATATCGGGAGCGACGGTGGTCTCCTTACGCCATACGCTGTCCTCGGGGAACGCCCTTAGCTTAAGCACTACCCAAGACATGGTACCGTCTTTTGATACCAGTTTCTTGGCCACATTGGGTTTGCTGTAGGCCATGCGGCGTATCTCTTCCATCTCCGGGGTGCCGTCATCGGGTATCTCATCGGGCACTATCTGCTCTATGTTCATGCCCCATTCATCACCAACCATGAACTCTATATCGGTCAGTGATGTGATCTTGTCGGCGTATGATACGCTGTCCATCAGCTCGTTTGAGAGCTCACGCAGCAGGGTCAGGTTCTTCTTGGTAAAGATGTTGTCACACTCTGTGAGTACTCCTACAAAGTAGTCGTTGCCAAAGTGGGCCTTGAACTCATCGGTCTTGACAAGCATGGGGTCACCCTCAATGAAATAGGCGTCGAATGATGTCTCCTTGACCATCTTCTTCATGCCTATCATACCTACAAACAATACCAAAACAAAGGCGCCCAAGGCTATCCAGCGCCTTTTAAGCAGTCCGCGGCACATGCGCCCGAACTTTTCATTAATCATTTCAATTGTCATAACTGTTATTATTAATAAAGTCTGTTACATATAAAAAAGAAGGAGGGCTCACATGTAGCCCTCCCCGTTCGTATGCGTCCTTGCACCCAAGGCCGATACTATTAAACACAAACCATTTTCCACTATTGTTATTACCATAGCGAGTGCAAAGGTAGTGGGCTGATTTTACGTGAGTAATACCTAAAAAAAGTGATTTTGCACGGCCGGACATCCGATTGGAGTTCCGCCGGACATCCCGTTGGTGGACCAACGTTCTGGGGCTCCGCCGGACATACGGTTGGGACTCTGCCGGACATCCGGTTTGGGGACACAACGTTACGCGACTACGCTGCGCGTAGCCCAGCATTTTTTTATTTTGCTTCGCAAAAGCGCGGCATAGCCGCTTAGCTCCTTCCAGTCGCGTAAACAATCGCCTACATGATCAGACCCTTTGGGGCCTAACAGTCGTTGAACGAAACGCCGTTCTTAACGCCACCCTCCGGGGCTCTCGCTTAACGTCGCTTCACTGATGGTCCCCAACCGGATGTCCGGCAGAGTCCCAACCGTATGTCCGGCTACTGCAGTGGGGAGCATTCTGCAAATGGGACAGTTTTGCAACGCATGATTCTTGTAGTAGGATTAATTGAGGTATACTTTTGTTGCAAAAACTAAAGCATATGAAGACTTCAAGAATCCTTTCTTTTGTGTTGATGCTGTTAGTACAGGTGGCCTCAACTGCTGTGTTTGCACAAAAAGTTGGTGATACTGTTACGGGTGTAATTTACGATAATGATGGTCCCATGATGATGGTTAACGTTACAGAACGTGATTCTGCTGACAGTATTGTGGCTCATACTACTACTGATATAAAAGGTGAATTCTCCTTTCAACTGGTCAACCCCAAGGATAGGCTTAGGATTACATACGTTGGTTATGAAACTGTAGATATACCATTTGATAAAACTCATTTTGATGTGAAGATGAAAGAAAATATGGGTAAACTGATAGGCACGAAAGAGGTGTATCCTCGTGACCGCGGAATGGTAGGTACCAAGACGGATTATCTGGAGAAATTGAAGCAATATGCGCCAGAGGGTTTTGTCTGCGGTTATATCATGCGGAATGCATGGAATAAGAACCTGTGGGGCGTATTCCTTGTGAAAGAAGGCCTAAAATGCAGTGTGGTTTATAAGGAGGGGGATTTAATAGAGACAAGAGACATAAAGTCTGACCTTGCTGAGGATCTGGAAACATCGGTCAACAAAAAGATAGCTGATATTGAGAAGGCTGTGAGTACTCCTATTACTGTAAATGTATACGATGGACTTCTGGAAGTGGATATCCTTTATGATGGTGATATAGTTTTTGCCGTTACTCCCGATAAGGCAGCTCATTTCTGGGCTTGGGGAATGAAAGACTACTTGGGAATAAATGACGATATCTGGCAGCAGGAAGTCGACAAGTTCAAGCAGGAGGATGAATAATAGACGTATTTGTTGGTTTTTAAAGTTTAGATAATATATAACAGACAAAATTATAGCATTATGAGAAACAAGGTTCTATCGTTTGCATTGGCATCAATAATGATGTCATTAGGTATTCCAACTTGTGCACAACAGTCCCAAAGTGCAATGAAAGCTGGTGATGTGTTTACCGGAACGGTGACGGGACGTTTTGGGCCGTTGGCAGGGGCTAATATTAGGGAAATCGGCGATGATGATTATTTCAATATTGAATTGGCGGATTCGCTTGGCAGGTTCTCTATGCAGATTAACAATCCGGAGCACAAATTCAGCGTATTGTCTTTTCCATATGAGGTATTGGAAATAACGCCTACCAGTACTCCTATGGAAATAAAGTTGGAGACAGTGCGTCGCGGTGAAAACGGGAAGCCGGGTCCTGCATATGATGCCGGAGGAAAATACATTAAGGCCGATTACAATTATGTGTCACGCCAGCCTGTTATCCCTAAGGAATATATATGTGGTTATGCTGTTCAGCCTATCAACTATGCTGAACAGAGAAGCTGGTACGGCGTGTTTCTGCATAAAGATGATATGGGATACATGGTGGTACTGCATTATTGCGGCGGAGGTTGCGCCGATACTATACGTATTGATGATAAACTGGCAAAAAGACTGTCCGGATCAGTTGAACTGGTTATTGACAGGGCTCCAAATGATCAGTATGGTGGTGATGAGGTGGAAATACTCCATGAGGGCACTAACGTATACGCTCTTATTCCTGGTCAAGCAGCCGTTATATGGGAAACGGAGATTCCTGATAGGGTATGGAACAGACTATATCATCAGTTTGGCAAGAATTTGGGGTATAAGCCGGTAGAGAGCAGGTGGATAGGGAGTTTTGACTTTGGTGATGGAAGAGTTTATACTTATCCGACAATGAATAATGACGGATATGCCATGACATCGTTTGTTAACAGACTGAGATACCGTTATGATATCGAAACCGGTCAGGCTGTTGTGGAATACAACAAGGGCAGCATGCCAACAGGAAATCTGGTCATTGAGTCCAGCATCACTGTGGAGCGCAAAGTATGGCCGGTTACTGCAATTGCTGATGGCGCGTTGGATAACTGCACCGGAGTGTCATCGGTCTCAATACCGGAAAGCGTGACTTCAATCGGTGAACTTGCATTCAGGTTCTGTGATCTGGATTCAGTAAAACTGGGTTCAGTAAATCCGATTGCCTGCCCGGTTAATGCGTTTGATGAATCAGTCTATGAGAATGCCGTTCTGATAGTTCCCAAGGGATGGAAACAGAAAAAGGCTGCAAAGGTGGGTCCTGCCTGGCGCAGATTCAAGAACATCAGATACTATTAGAAAAATGTGGAAAAGGGGACAGTCCCCTTTTCCACATTTTTATTTGTCTGTTTTGAGCGCCTGGGCAACGGCGGCATCTACGTCTTCCATCTTGTCGCCGGGTTCAAAGCGTTTGAGGACTTTGCCATCGGTTGAGATTAGGAATTTGGTAAAGTTCCAGCGAATGTTGCTTTTATTCTCAGCGTTGGCTTTGAGCCATGTGTAGAGAGGTATCTCGTTCTCGCCGTTTACTTCAATCTTGTCAAACTGGGTGAACTTGACATGATAGTTGGCGGAGCAGAACTCCTTTATCTCGGCAATGGAGCCGGGTGCCTGTTGGCCGAACTGGTTGCAAGGGAAGTCCAGGATTTCAAATCCTTGCTCATTGTACTTTTCATATATCTCCTCCAGATCCTTGTATTGCGGAGTGAATCCGCAGCGGGTGGCGGTATTTACAATCAGCAGGAGCTTTCCCTTGTACTGCTCCATGCTCACTTCTTCACTTTTATCGTTCTTAACTTTGAAAGAGTAGACGTTGTCCTGTGCCGACACTGATGTAATGGCCATAAACAGCATGATGATTGCGATTAACTTTCTCATAAGCAATGTATTTTGCCGCTAAGATAATTAAAAATGTGGAAAAGGGGACTGTCCCCTTTTCCACATTTATTTGAACGACTCAAGCCGCTTTTTCATTGAACGCTCTGCAAGCCTGATTGCCAGGATGGCAACGGGTAGGGTGATGATCAGTACTATGATCAGCATGGGGATGTTCTCTATGACTGGAATCATAAGCTGGTCATAACCGGCAGGCATCTCCTCTACGGCAGCAGCCAGTGAACCCTCTGTATCGGTCCACCAGTGGGCGGTGTAGGCAAAGAAGGAGTAGGCGAAGGGGAGGAAACTCTGTCGGATACCTTTAATGGTGTCGTATCCCTTGCGGCATCTGATAGTTTCAGAGAGTGCTGTAAGGATGATGAGGCATACAATGAGTGCCCAATCGGCCTCTCCGGCAATAATGAGAAGAAGCATCAGGATTCCGTTCAGTATGGTGGCAACACCGAAACTGCGGATAAATGTAGATGTGTAGAGATAGATGAATGAATACAGTAGCGGAAGCAATGCTCCTACATATGCATAGCACATAGGATGAATCATTCCGGTTAATGCACCGAGTACAAGCGCTACAAGATAGGCAAATGCCATAAGCAAAACTTTGAAAACTGGTTTCATACTTTTATCAATTAATGGTTTAACTGACGCAAAAGTACTCCAGCACCAAAGCCTGCACAATCACTAAAAGTTATGATTTGGGGGCACAAAGGGGACGGTTCTATCTGTGCCCCTTTGGGTCATTTCTTGGTGGCGGAATAGCCGCGGGAGGTGATGGCTTGGATTATGCTTTCGTCCGATGCACTACCTTGTACTGATGCTATGCCCGATGCAAGGTCAACGGTGACATCGGTTACACCTTCAACGCTCTTGATGGCGTTCTCTACATTTGCGCGGCAGTGGTTGCACATCATGCCGTTCACTTTGAATTCTCTTTTATCCATAGTTGTATCATTTTTTCTTGTAAAACGTTTGATGAGTGCATATATCAGCAGCACTCCCAGAACGACACTGCAGATAACCTTGAAGAGTGCCGGCTGTTCATGACAGCAGGCGTGACTCTGCACTATGCTCTGCGTAAACCATTCCACGGGCAGCAAATAGTCAATAATAAGTCCGAAACCTATCGCGCCCAATGTGATGGACAGCAGATAGATCCACATGGTCTTGCGGCCCATGACCTTGCGTATTACGAGCATTGATGCCATGTTTGATGCAGGTCCCGCCATAAGCAGGACAAGCGCCGCACCGGGTGTTATACCCTTGAGCATCAGGGCGGCGGCAATAGGTATGGAACCTGTGGCACAAACATACATTGGTATGGATATGACCAGGACTACTGCCATACTTGCCAGAGGCGTACCGGCATATTTCAGAAAGAAATCATCGGGCACAAAGATGGTTATAAGGGATGCAATTACAATACCTATAATCAGCCATCGGCCTATATCCTGGATCATATCAACAAAACCGTAACGCAGTGCCTCAAGCACTCTGCTGCCAAATCCTTTATGTGCAGCAGGGGCCGATGTACACCGGCTGGAGCATTTGTTCTCATCAGGTTCGCGCTTGGTCAGGTAATTCACCAGCAAACCACCCAATAATCCGGTTACCAGAGCTGCTACAGGACGCATAATTGCAAAAGGAACGCCTAACAATGCCACCGTAGCAAGTATTGAATCCAAACCTGTCTGTGGCGTTGATATCAGGAACGATGTGGTGGCTCCGCGTGATGCACCCTCCTTACGCAGAGACATTGCTGTGGGTATCACTCCGCACGAGCACAACGGTAGAGGAACACCTATCAATGCCGCCCAAAGCACCGAGCGGAAATCGGCCTTACCAAGATAACGGCGGTATATCCGTGCCGGTACAAAGGCATGCAGAATACCCGCAAAACCGAACCCCAGCAGCAGGTATGGCGACATTTCGTTTATCAGATTCCAGATCTCATTCATAATGCACAAAAATACATAGGCAGGCTGATATCTCAAAACAGCCTGCCAATGTACTGACTACTATAGCAAATCATTTTCAATTCGTGCCGCAAAAGTACTCCGCCCTTCAAGCCTGCACAATCACTAAAAGTGAGGATTTGACCTTTTTTTGTACCTTTGCGGTATGGAATACTTACC
>Ga0265300_10001510_pt1 | contig 21713 bp, 15 predicted proteins | sample AusTroGonzalo_MG_FD_193482 | JGI IMG/M metagenome (GOLD analysis project Ga0265300, IMG submission 193482) | Bovine rumen microbial communities from tropical cattle in Woodstock, Queensland, Australia - Gonzalo_03 | ecosystem: Host-associated > Mammals > Digestive system > Stomach > Rumen ...
CTTTGTTTATTTTTTCCCAAATTTTCTTGTCTAGATTGGGAATTTTCTGCTCACCGATAAGAGCCTCTTTTTCAGATGGATAAAGATAAAGAGGAAATAAATCTCCTGCTCCCAATTTCCCTGCGCTTGCAATTAAATTATGATCGCTAATTACATTTGTACAGAATACATATCTCCATTTGCTGAAACATTGCCTAGGCACTGTCAATGCAATATTTTCATTTTGCATATGTTTCATAACTTCGAATGCTGGTCTTGAAATCAAATTTCTATCATAGTATAAATGCATAAAATCAAATGCATAATGTTGTGCCTCAACTATAAATTTAGAATCATATTTTAATTGTTTGATTTTCTTTGTTATTTTGTATGATGAAGAATCTGTGACCCTATATTTCTGAATGAACTCTTGTTCAAGATTCTCTGTAGCAAGAAGTTTTGTAATCCTCTTTTCTAGGGCCTCTCGCTCAAAGTCATAGAATAATGCGTCTCTATCTGTTTTTACACCCATATTTCGAATTTTCATTAATTCGTTTATTTTGAATCCTTTCGAATATTTTTCAAACATAGAACGATTTAGCGGAGTAAATAAATATTGGGGAGATTGAGGACTCAATTCAATCCACGGAACCTCTGTTAAAGAATGTGTTTGAAGATAACCATATTTTTGAATTTGTTCTCCTACAAGGTCATAATAATAGACTCTTGATTTTAATCGAGATTTAGAGACGTTTTTATGCTTTACAAATATGTTAATAGAAACACCCTGGGTTATATTAAAAACATTTTCATCTGTTACTTCGTTGTCAAATTCTTCGTATAAATACCCATGTAAATTTAAAATATAGATTTCGTCAAATGTCCTCATCAAGGACTCTCGCATTTTGTAATGCGTGCTCCCTGAAATGAAACTATTATTTGTAATAAAAGCAACTATTCCTTCTTGATTTTTTTCAACATAGTACTGCCCCAGCCTAATGAATTTTATGTAATCATCATCTAGATTCTGTTTCTTTTCATTTAATTTTTTCTTGTAATCAGCCAATTTTTCGAGAATCCATTTTTTTTTGTTATTGCTACTTATATTATAAGGCGGATTTCCAATCATTACCATCACCGGAGTTTCTTGTTTAATTACGTTTGCATATTTCGCTTCTTCCGCCAATTCAACAGCCCACAATGACTGAGTATCCGGATCTCCTTCTTCAAGAGAATTTGTCAAGAATACTGGAAGATGTTTGTCATATTTTTTTTTGTATCCTGTTTCAGACAAAACGAGTCCAAGTTTTATGTGCGCAATCGCATAAGGAGCCATCATTAATTCAAAACCATTAATTCTTGGCAATAAACTTTTTTCTACATAATCATCCCATACACCCAAATTGCCCACTAGGTTTTGATGAACCTTTCGAATGACTTCTGCCAAGAATGTGCCCGTTCCTGTAGCGGGATCAAGTACTTGAACTCGATGACATTCTCTTTCAAGAATCTGCTTATGGTTTGATGTTCTATTATCAGTGCGTTGTGGATTAGAATATTTAACCTTTACTTTGCTTGTATCCGCTATTCCGTTCGGCATTTTAAAGGATTGCTTTAAAATTGCATCGACAGCATTGACTATAAACTTAACAACAGGAATAGGAGTGTAAAATACACCTCGTTCCTCTTTGCTTTCAGGGTCATACGCTGTAAGGAAATCTTCATAAAAATAGATTAGAGGGTCCTCAAATCCTGTTCTTTTTCCAAGTTTGGTCATGATTTCCTGCATGTCTGTTGCACGATATGCGGATACAAGATCTTCAACAATCCATTTAATTTTTTCGTCTATATTGTACCCGGCAATATCCTGAAATATTTTTCGCAGAAATGGGTTCGTTTCTGGAATAAGTTCGGCAGCTTCGTTGCGCGAAAAAGTTTCTTGAGTTGTATCGCAGAGACGTGCAGCGAACATTCCGTAACATATTGTCTGTGCATATATATCTGCAAAATCCTTTTCCGTTATGCTATGAATTAAGGTATCTTTAAAAGCTTCCATTTGCCGTTTTAGTTTTCCGTTTTTTTCTGTATCTTCAGATAATGATTTCTCGACGGCGTCTCTCAATAATTTTGTTTTTGCAGCCATGATTTTGGCGAGTTTTTCTGGAGAAGTGATTTTTTGCGGGGTTGCAGAGGCTAAGCGATCAATAATCTCAAGAAATTTTTCAATACTATCTCTGATAAATACGATTTTTCCTCCCTTGATATCTGCGATACGAATGCTGTCTATGAATGTTTCTGATTCGTACAAATGAAAATCTAGATAGTCTGTAAATAGTATGTGGCTTAGGGCTTTTTTGTATCTATCAAATTGTTCCTTGTTTCCATTGTCATGCAAACCATCCAAATCGTTGTCTCCGACATCCTTGGCTTCTATAAATGCGACGGGGATATTTTGGTCTTTTGCAATGATGTAATCTGGGGCGCCACACCCTCTGCGTTTGGGTTCGTTAATGATGAGAAAACCGGGTAAAATTTCCTTGAGTAGATTTTCTAAAATTCCTCGATAGCTATGCTCTGTAACAATTCCCGTGGAGAATTTACTTGCAACCTCTTTAATATATTCTTCAATAGCGCGGATTGTCTTTTTGTCATAATCAGCCATGGGACTACTCCTTGTAGAGCTTGCCCAAGTTTTACACAGTTTCACACAAAAAAGGCGTGAAGTTGAATGCGCTTGTCGTCACTGCGGCCCTAGACTTAGCCAACCGAAAAACAAGCACAAACAACTCACGCCCCGAAATGGGCGACAAAAACGGCGGTGAAAACCGTCGCTGCCGAAATATACCCGAACGCACTATACAGGGTATAGTACGCCAAAGCATATATGCGTGAGCGTTCGTCTCATTCTCTTTCGGTTGAAATTGTCTAGGTTTCAGTGACGAGAACGAGAGCAAAAGCTCAAAAAAAATGTCTATGCTAAAAATAACATAAAATTGAGGCTTCTTGACATCGCTTCAATAAAATATGAGGATTTTGGTTTTAAATGAGAATAAGAGACGAAAACATTGTAAGGCGAGTGCTGCGAAAAAGCTTGCTTTTTCATTGCTGAGCCGAAGATGTTTCTGCAATCTCAAAATTTCCGGTCGCTCTGGACCGTTCAGTCCAAAACTATGTCAGCGGAAAATGTAGATTATTTTGTCACTTCGGCAAGCTCAGTGACCTTATACGAAGTTAAAAAAGGAGATGTCCGATGGAGTTTATCCCGGACTTAGTTCCGGGGCGGACTCAAATTAGGGCTGGATTTCTTCGTCTCGTTCCCATCGACGTCAAATTATTGTCTTTTGTTGCTAGACACGTTGAAATTTAAACTCATAATTTTATATGACTGTATTTGTCGCATCGTGGTTGTATATTGTAGCATGAGGTAAATTATGTGGAGCGAATATCTGTGGCAACGAGCAACAAATGACAATGAAAAAGTGATGTCCCGCTTTTATGGCATATTGGCGAACGATTACAAACCGGTTTATTTGATTTTGACAAATAAGGAACTTGTTTTTGAAAAATATGGAAAGCAGGGGTGTGCTATCATTCCCGCTTTGTTCTCTTCTCAGGAACAAAAAGATTGTGATGAAATGGTGAAAAAATTCATACAAGCATTGCAGAAACGCAAGTATAGATTTTTGCCCCTCTATAAATTTTTGCGTGATGATTCTGGATTTGAAGGCTTTTTCCCCTTTTTTGCTGTCTTCCCGCGAATCAATGCAGGGGCTGCAATCAAGGAAGAATTTGACGACTTTCAGAACTTTAGCGAATTTATTTTAGAATGGTGCCGCGAATTCGGCCTGACGCCATTTTTAACGAAGTCGCAAGAATGTGGTTTGAACCACCTCAAGAAAGAGACTTATTTTGCAAATCCACTTCCAACTACATATAGTGAACTTATGCGACGCACTTTATCGGGCGAAATCATGCTTCTGCCTAAGTTCGCTATGTGATTGTATTTGTCGTATGTAGATTGTATATTCTAAGCAAAAAGGAGCGAGTCATGACTCTTGACGAAAAAATGCATGAACTGTATTACGAACTGAAGCCCAAGTGCGAAAAAGAAGGGTTGAACCTGGCTTGGGAAGTGCATAAGGCAATAAGGAAATTTCGTAGAGAAAATCCCGATTTGGATGAACAATGGTCTAAGGAGGCAGAATGCTTATAAATGAATCTTTAGATGCGGACACCCGTTCGCTTGTGGATGTAGTTTCGGACTACGCGTTTGCTCTTGATACCCTTGACGATTACGACCATCAACGGCTTACGTTGCCGAAAAAGCAAAAGCAGGAACGTTTCAAGGCAACTTACGAAAATGCGATGGCGGCGATTCAGGAACTCAAGGAAAAGTTTGGTGGCTGCGACTTGTTCGGTCACGAAAAAGACGATTCCTTCAAGAGTAGCATTGGGCAAATCTATCAAACATTCGATGGTGTAGAACTTTATCCATCAGTGGAGCAGAAAGCGGCGATGCTCCTTTATCTTGTTGTTAAGAACCATTCGTTCAGCGACGGAAATAAGCGCATTGCTGCGACTCTATTTTTGTGGTTCATGCAGAACAATGGTATCTTGTATAACAGTGATGGTGGTAAGCGAATTGCGGATGCAACGCTTGTGGCGATAACGCTGATGATTGCCGAAAGTCGCCCTGAAGATATGGAAATGATGGTGAAAGTGGTGGTAAATTTGATGGGGTGATAGTCTTTTTACTTGACGGAAAAATTTAAAAAGACTACTTTTTGTGCAGTAAAACAAATGTTCACTACACTGCGAGGCGCGGATGGCTCTCACTCAAGAAATCAAAGCGGAACCTATCGAAAAGTCCCTAGAATGGGAGCGTTCCCGCTTGGATAAGGAACAGCTAGAGGCGGTAGAGACGACCGAAGGCTATGTGCGCGTAGTGGCGGGGGCTGGCTCGGGCAAAACACGGACGCTTACGCATCGTTATTTGTACCTCGTAAAGGAAATGGGAATTTCTCCTGCTAATATTTTGTGCGTAACGTTTACTAATAAAGCTGCGAACGAAATGAAAAAGCGCATCCGCTCAATTTTGGGTGGCGACGATAGCGGCTACATTTCGACTTTCCACGGTTTTTGTGTGCGATTTTTGCGTGAAGAAATTCATGTGCTGAATTATCCGAAGGAGTTCATGATTTTGGACGAGGACGACCAGAAGTCGCTTTTGCGTAAGGCGTATGCGGATTTGGGATTCTCGCTCAAGGATTTGAAAATTAGCAGTGTTCTCGATTTTATCGGGGGCCGCAAGGCTAATGAGCTGGATTACGTTTCGCTTTTTGCGGAGTTGCCGTCGGAAGGGGAGCCTTCGAAAGATCATTTGCTGGAATTGTCGGATGATGCCGACGACAAGTGGATGAAGGTCTATTACCGCTACCTTTACGAGCAGAAAAAGAATTACGCGCTTGATTTTGACGACCTGATTTTGGTGACGCTTTATATCCTTCAGAGTTTCCCGGAGCAGCTTGACAAGTGGCGTAAACGAATGATGTACGTGATGGTCGATGAGTATCAAGACATTGACGGTCAACAGTATCAGCTGGCGGATTTGCTTTCGAGTTATCATAAGAATTTATTTGTGGTGGGCGACCCGGATCAGACGATTTATGGTTGGCGCGGGGCGGATGTCAATCGCATTCTCGATTTTGATAAGGCTCACGAAAATACAAAGACGATTTTATTGCAGAACAATTATCGTTCTACGCCGAGCATTTTAAAGGTGCCGGATGCGGTCATCAAAAACAACACGTTCAGAATCGAAAAAGTTTTGAAGCCGGTTCGTGTCGGTGGAAAGACTCCCGTGTTTTACCATGCGAAGAATACTCGCGAAGAGGCAAAATGGATTGTGGAACGAATCCAAAATGCAGTGCAACGTTCTGTGCAAAATAAAGTTGCGACGGGAGTACATTACAAGGATATTGCGGTGCTTTATCGGATGCATTCGCAGTCGCGCTCCGTAGAAGAAGCGTTGATGGCAGAGAATATTCCGTATAAAGTTTATAGCGGTGTCGGATTTTACCAGCGCAAAGAAATCAAGGATGTCATTTGCTATTTGCGCATGCTCGTGTATGCAGACGATTTGTCGTTTTTGCGGACGGTGAACACGCCTAAGCGGCAGTTCGGGCCGCGTAAGATTTCGATTTTGCAGGCTTTCGCGGATGCTCGTGGTGTCGGGCTTTACGAAGCGTTGTTGGAGATTGTCGCGGAGGCGGGGCTGTTGAATACTGTGGCTGCTGATATCTCGTCGCAGGCGGAAATGTCGTCGGTGGGGAATGACCGCCAAAAGATGGATTTTGACTGCAAGGGATTCTTGGCGCGGAGCAACGTGGTTGAATATGTGAAGCTGATTGAAAAATACCGTTCGCATTACAGGAATATGAGCGTTTCTGAAATCTTGGCGAAGATTTTGCGAGAAACGAAGTACGAAGAAATGTTGCGCTTGGACGGCGACGAAGACCGCTTGGACAACCTTGCCGAACTCAAGCAGGGCATTTTGGAATTTGAAAATTACTATGAAGAAGATGCTTCGCTAGACGAGTATTTGCAAAATATTGTGCTGTTCACGAACGTCGATGAAGATACCGAAGAAAAAGATCGCGTGCAGTTGATGACGATTCACAATGCGAAGGGGCTGGAGTTCCCGTATGTTTTTGTGTGCGGCTTGAACGAGGGCTTTTTCCCGGTCAAACGTGTTCAGAACAAAGTGCAATTAGAAGAGGAACGCCGTTTGGCGTATGTGGCGTTTACGCGTGCCGAAAATGTGCTGTGCTTGAGCGATGCCGAAGATGGCGTGGCGGGGGAGAGCGGAACGCGTTATCCGTCGCGATTCTTGTTCGAAATGGATATGGGGGAGCTCGATGTGGCTCGCGGTTTTTCGGAGGACTTGATTGAAGCGGCGAAGGCTCATATTTCGAATGTCGATCAGGAACGGGATTTCTTGAGCGATGAAAGTTTGGGTCTTGTCAAGAAAGCTCCTTCGGCTGCGTTTGAGGTGAACGACCGTGTGGTTCACAAAATTTTCGGCGTGGGTACGGTTCGTACTGTCGATGAAAAGAACTTCTGTTACGAAATCGCATTTGACAAATTCGCGACCCCGCGAAGCATCCAATTCGACTTCCCGCTCACACGGGCGTAATATTTATGCAAACTGTCACCTTGGAGACTCTTAGTGTCGATAGGGCACAGAGCTTTTTACGGTCATCCCGGCCATGGGGTTCTTTGACTACTTGCAGCTTTGCTGCTTAGTCGTCTTGATCCGCGTATGGGGACGGGATCGGTTGTTGCGTTATCATTTGCACAAAAACAGGCCCCGTGACAAGCACGGGGTGACAAAAAGCAAACGGAATATACTCTAGATCCTAACCCCTAAATTCTAAATCCTAGCCCTAGCCTCTACTCCCTTGCGTCCGGGTTCACGCGTTTGACTGTTGCTCCGATTTTTGCCATCTTGGCTTCGAAATCTTCGTAACCGCGGTCGAGGTGGTAAATGCGGCTGATGGTCGTTTCGCCTTCGGCGATGAGGCCCGCGAGCACGAGGGCTGCACTTGCACGGAGGTCGGAACCCATGATGTCGGCACCTTCGAGCGGGAGGCCGCCTTTGATGGTGGCGGTATTGCCGTTCAGCTGGATGGATGCTCCCAAGCGTTCAAGTTCAGCGACATGCTTGAAGCGGTCGTTATAGACGGTGTCCTGAATGAGGCTGTTGCCCGGAATGGAGAGGAGCGTCGCCATGAAGGGGGCTTGCATGTCCGTCGGGAATCCCGGGAACGGGAGCGTCGAAAGGCTCATCGGCTTGAGTTCTTGCTGGCGGGCATCGACTTCGGCCCAGTCGGCCCCGACGTTCACCTTGCAGCCGATTTCGCGGAAAGCATCGAGCGTTGAGGCGATGTGTTCGGGGATGACGTGTGTGACTTTCACGCGACCGCGTGTGATGGCGGCGGCGCAGAGGAATGTACCCGCTTCGATGCGGTCGGGGATGGTGACGCCTGTGCCCGGACGGAGCGATTCGACACCTTGGACGGTGAGAGTGCGCGTTCCGCGACCCTGAATCTTTGCACCCATGTTGGTGAGGTAATCAATGAGGTTGTCGATTTCGGGTTCGAGGGCGGCGTTCTGCAAGACGCTTACGCCTTTGGCGAGCGTTGCCGCCATGAGGACGTTCACCGTGGCGCCGACGCTAGAAATCGGGAAGTTGAAGTTTCCGCCGGGGAGGCGGCCTTCGCAGGTGGCTTCGACGTAACCGTGCGTGACGTTGATTTTTGCACCGAGAGCTTCGAGACCTTTCAAGTGTAAATCGACAGGACGCGGACCCCAAGCGCATCCGCCGGGGAGCGATACGCGGCAACGTCCGAATCTTGCGACGAGAGGACCGAGCACATAGAAACTTGCACGCATCGTTTTCACGAGTTCGTAGGGCGCTTCCAAATGATCGACACCGCGGGTATCGACTCTCAAGACGTGACTTCCGCCGTTGATGTGGCAACCGATGACGCGGAGCACATCGGACATGGTTTTCATGTCTTTTAAGTGCGGAACGTTTGTGATTTCAGAAACGCCTTCGGCGAGGAGCGCTGCCGCCATGACTGCAAGAACAGCGTTCTTTGCGCCGGATATTTCGACTTCACCGTTGACAGGTGCTTTGACTTGCGGGACGATAAATTGATCCATATAAATTAAACCTCTTTATTGCTTTCGTTGCTGTTCTCTTTGCTTGTTTCTTGATTGTTCTTTTGTTCGATTCCGTCGTGGACGACGCGGGTTCTTGCGATAAAATCGTGCAATGCTCTTTTTTGCGGTTCAACGAGGACGATGAGGTAGCCCAGCCCGTAAAAATAAATGGTCGCTTGCGTGACAATGCTTGCAATGAAGCGGAAAATCGAGAATGCCCACGAGATGCGTTCTCCGTCTGCGGTTTCCACGTGGATGTGGAGCAACATTTTACCCGGCGTTGCTGCAAATATGGCGTGGAATACGATAAAGTAAATCGCTTGGATGACGGTGAAAATAGTAAAGAAGGTGGAAACTCCCGGAATTTCAAATGCTTTTGAAACAAGTTCTGTAGATGTCGGGTTATCGACATATTGCGATGCAATTTCGCTTACGGCGTTGAGGTCAATGGCTCCTGCCGCACTCATGATGAAAAGGAAAATCGCACCAAGAACAGAAAGAATTAAGTTGTCTATAATAAAGGCGTTTGCTCGTACAAAAAATCCTGCGAAGCGTTTGCTTTGCATTTTATTTTGCAAGAGCGTTTCAATCGTTTGCTTGAGGAGTTCTTCTTCTGTGAGTTCGGCGGGTTCTGAGGCTTCCGGGAAATCTTTCCATGCTTTCCATTCCGTTTCGCCACTATGCCAAACAAGTGTTTCTTCTTTTATTTTGCCTTCGTTGACAAAATTCTTAATTTCATCGATAGTATAAGGGCCTTGGCGCCTGTCCCCATCGGTGATGGATGTGTCAATATAAAACCATTTCATGTTATGCAATAATTTAGTAAAAAGTGAACGTGCCGAATTTTCGAAAAAAATGTAAATTTAGGAGTTATGATGATGTTTAAAATTGGTCAGCGCTACGTCAGCCAAGCCGAACCTACCCTGGGGCTTGGTATTGTTTCCGAAGTTCAGGGCCGTACTGTTAAAATTTTGTTCCCTGCTATTGGTCAAGCTCGTATTTACAGGACCGATGGCGCTCCGATTGAACGTTTTGTGTTGCAAGTGGGCGAGTCCGTCAAGAGTGAAAAAGGTGTTTCTTTTATCGTGGATTCAGTCCGTGAAGATTCCGGGATTATGGTTTATGCGGCCCGCAACGGCAAGGAAATGAAGGAGTCCGAGCTGAGTTCGAAAATTTCGACGGCTCGACCAGCGGTGCTCTTTAAGGCTTTGGCCGAAGATGACGTTTGCTCGTCGCGTGATTTTTTGCGTCATGAAGATGCGATGGAAATGTATTACAAGTGGCTTTCGTCGCCGGTCCGCGGCATGATTGGCCCGCGTGTAAACATGATTCCGCACCAGTATTATCTCTGCTACCGCGCATGTTCCAGCTCTACGCTTCCGAGGCTGATGCTTTCGGACGAAGTGGGGCTTGGAAAGACTATTGAAGCGGGGATGATTTGGCATGCCCTCAAGGCGAGAGGCCGTATCCAGCGTACGCTCGTGATTGTCCCGGAGACGTTGAAGCACCAGTGGATGATCGAGATGAAACGCCGCTTTAACCAGCTCTTTACGCTTGTGGATGAAGGCTACATTCGCGGACTTTTTGTGGGAGTCGCGAAGGACGAGACGAAGCCGAATCCTTTCTTGCAAAGTAACGACATCATCGTGTCCATTGATTTCTTGATGGCGCAGCCCGCGTTGATTGAAGATTTGCTCAAGACGAACTGGGACATGACCATCATCGACGAAGCTCACCATCTGGTGTGCGAGGACGGTTTCACGAGCCACGAATACATGCTTGCGAACAGAGTCATCGCTCGTTCGAAGGGCGTGCTGCTTTTGACGGGCACGCCGTTGCAGTTGCATCCTGAATCGCAGTTCAACCGCCTCAAGATGCTCGATCCGGTGCGCTTTGCCGATTACAATGACTTTATCAAGGATCAAGAAACTTATCTTAAATTGGTAAGGGATTTGAACAAACTTCCGACGGATCCGAACCATCAGATGAGTTGGGATGATTTGTATGCGTGCGTCCCGAAAAATTCTCAAATTCGTCCGTGGTTGGAACAGGAAAATTCGAAGTCGATGACGGCGGGCGAGTGGATGCGTCGCATTGTCGATGGCATGGGCACGGGTTCTGTGGTGTTCCGCAATACGCGTAAGGGCGTGGGCGGATTCCCGAAGCGTGTGCTCGATGAAATTCCGCTCGAACCGAATCCGGCGTATCGTGAAATGGTGGATGTGGCCGCTGACCGCGATTTGGAAGCCTCGACGGATATTCAGGAGAACGGTCTCCTTTGTACGAGATTCTCTGATGCATGGCATTTGGATGAACGTTTTGTATGGCTCAAGAGTTTCCTCAAGGAATACAAGAACGAAAAGGTTTTGCTGATTTGCGAATCGATTCAGGTGGTGCAGGCTCTTGAAACATTGCTCTTGGAATTCTTGGGCGATGGCGCGTTTGTGATGTTCCATGAAGACATGAGCATCATGGCGCGTGACAAGGCTGCTGCGAACTTTAGTAGGCCCGACGGCGCGAACTTGCTCATTGCTTCTGAAATCGGTTCCGAAGGCCGCAACTTCCAGTTCTCCCATCATTTGGTGCTGTTCGATTTGCCGCTCGATGCCGCTCTTGTAGAACAACGTATTGGTCGTTTGGACCGCATCGGTCAGGACAAGGACATCGTCATTCACGTACCTTACGTGAAAGGCTCCGGTCAAGAAGTGATGTTCCGCTGGTACAACGAAGGCTTGAACTCGTTCGGTGCTCCGCTCATGAGCGGTGGCGAACTCTTCCTCAAATACACGGAAGCGTTGATTGAAGCGCTAGCTACGCCGACTGCAAGTCTTGAACACTTTGTAAAGAATGTGATTCCGCAAGTCAAGAAAGATTGTGAACTTATGCGTAAGAACATCGAGAATGGTCGTGACCGCTTGCTCGAATTCAACTCCCGCAATCCTGAAAAGGCGAAAGAGATTACGGACGAAATCATGCAGCTCGACGATGAGCCGGAACTCAAGAATCTCGTGTTCGATTCATTGATGAACCGAGGGCTTGATGTCGAAAAGAGCTCTGTGCCGGATTGTTTCCTCATTACGATGGGTCCGCAGGTCGAAGCGGGTTCCGTGCCGGGAATGCCGGACTTGGCGATGGCTGCGTATAGCGCTGGTGGCGGTCGCGTGAACAGCCAGACGGATTTGTGCGGCGAAGGTGGTGGAGATTCGGATGGCGACGGTCGTGCGAATGGCGGCACTTGCATGACGGTGACTTTCGATCGCAATGTCGCAATGACGCATGACGATATTGAATTTATCAGTCTTGACCATCCGCTTGCTCAGGGCGTGTTCGATTACGAAACGGGCATGGGGCGAGGTTCGGTGTCATGTGCGATTTGGCCGAATTCCGGTTTGCGTGGGCTCATGATGCAGTACAATTTTGCGGTGGAACTGCCAGTGTCCGAAGAATGGGGTTGTGCTGATATTGCTGGACCCAAGTATTTCAAGGCGTTGGTGAATGCGAAGGGCGAAAACATGTCCGATCATTTCGATGCGCTCTCGAATGCCGCTCTCAAGGATGTCGGTGTTCCGCAAGGAAATGCCGCAGTCGATATGACGCTCCGTTACTTTGCTAAAGATGGACTTGCAAAAGCGCGTCTGTTTGTATCTGAACAAGCAAAGAAGTACGCCGAAGAAGCGGCAAATGCCGTGGAAGCGCGTTCGGAGCAGGAATACCAACGTATGAACCATTTGCTTTCGATGCGTGGCAAGGCGGGTACGAGCGAAGCCCTCAAACAGCTCCGCAAGAACGTTCAGGAACGCAAGAAAATCGTCGCAAGTCCGCAACTCCGCTTGGACGCGATTAGACTTGTCGTGTGTAAGTGATTGAGTCGTGAGCATTCAGCCCGCAACTTCGTTGCTATGAGCCGTGAGTTTTTAAGTTTCGGTAATGTTGACTATTATACTCATACCTCATACCTCACACCTCATTGCTCATGCCTTTCTAAGTAAAATATTCAATACCTACTTGCATTCTTTTGTTAATGAAATTAGATTAACAAGGTGGAGGTGGTATGAAATTTGTATTTGCATGCATTTTGTTCCTCGCCGTTTCGGCGTGGTCTAATATTTTCTCTATTGATGCGGGTGTTAGTTTTGAGAAAGGGTATCTGGAAATCGATACGACAAAGACCTGCAATGTCGATACGTCCTATATCAACTGTTCGCTGGAAAATGGTTTGGCATATTACTCGACATTGGATACTGCTGTCGCAGTGTTCTTTATGCCTCGTATTGCACAAGCTTCTGTCTATGCCTTGCAAACGGCTCCGAATACGCGTTCCTTGACGGAAATATTGCGCTATGAGTTCATAAAATGGGTCGAATGGGGAATTATCGTTATGACGAAGGATAGTGCTCAGCGCTTATTGGATCGCGTTCTGCCGGATACGCTGCAAATGAATAATTGTCATATTTTCCATAAAAAAATATGTGATACAGATCCTTCGCAGTGTCCTAATTGGGGACCGTATGGAGGCGGTATGGGAGGAGGACTTTCTGATGAAGAAGCGAATCGACTCCCACAAAAGAAGGTTCTGCTGAATGCAGAATCCGAAAATCCGGGTAGAACTTCTTTGAAGCGAGAATCTCGAATGTCGTCTCAAAGCGTTGGAAAAATTCCGCAGGGAACCGGCTATAAGATTTTCGATATGAATGGAATTTATCTGTACCGTGGAACGTGGCAGGGCGAGTTCAAGTCACATGGCCGTGCAGTAATCCTCAAGTTCGATAACGGGCGAACTGCTGTATTCCGCTAGGGATTGATGGACTTGGTTTAAAAAGGAGTGGTGGTATGAAATTTTTGTTTATATGCATTGCGTTATTCGCTGTTTCGGCGTGGTCTAATGTTAATTTAGTTTGGACTAATTTTCAGTTCGAAAGAGATTACTTGGAAATAGACTCTTCAAAAATTTGCAATGTGGATACAACTTATATCAACTGCTCGTTGGATAAAGGGCTAGTGTATTATTCAACGTTGGATACAAGTTATATTGTGATATTCAATCCTTTGATAACAAAGGTTGAACTTTATAAAATTCTTTCTAAAGAAGAAATGCCTTTCAGCGAAGATAAATTAGCTAAAGTTTTGCACTATGAATTTTTGAAATGGGTTGAATGGGGAATTATCAAAATGCCTAAAGATAGCGCTCAGCGTTTAATGGATAGAATTATGCCTGAGTCAAGAAACCTTAGCGGAACTTCCATTGTTCATAAAAAGGTTTGTGACGAGGATCTGTCGCTGTGTCGAGGGACAGTTTTATGGGGCGGTGGCTCGGAGGGTATTCCTGAGGAATATGTGAATCGGTTGCCGCAAAAGAAGGTTTTGCTTAACAATGAATCTGGAAACTCGGATCGGACTTTTTTGAAACAAGAATCTCGCATGACGAACCAAGGCATGTGGGGCGTTTTTCCGGGAATGGGCTACAAAGTTTTTGATGCTAATGGAGTTTATCTGTACCGCGGCACGTGGCAAGGTAAGTTCAATTCCCATGGACGTATTGAAATTCTCAAGTTCGATAACGGACGGACTGCTGTTTTCCGCTAGTGTATCGTCTTTTTTAGCGAGATTTAACGGATGAAAAGAGCGCTTGCGTGTATATATTCTATCTTTAATATATATGAGTGAATTAAGAAAGAATATTCTAGATGAAGCGCGCCGCGTCGTGGTGAAGATTGGTTCTCGCATTCTCGTCGATTCGGAACGTGGCGGCGTTCGTACGCGTTATATTCAAAAGTTGGCAGATTCCGTTGCGCGTTTGATGGATGCTGGCAAAGAAGTTGTCATTGTGACGAGTGGCGCTGTGGGAACAGGCATGGCGGAACTCGGCTATAAGGAAAAGCCGACCGTTCTTGCCGAAAAACAGGCTTGTGCCGCCGTGGGGCAGATTGACCTCATGTACGCTTACCGTGAAATGTTCCGTTGGGTGCAACTTTCTGTTGGTCAGATTCTTTTGTCCGCAGAAGACTTCCGCGATCGTGCCCGCTACAAGAATTTGCAGAACACTATCAAGGCGATGCTTGCCCGCAAGATTGTGCCGATTATCAACGAAAACGATTCGCTTGCCGTGGCCGAAATCAAGGTGGGCGACAACGACAAGCTCTCTAGCGATGTGGCGCTGTTCCTCGATGCGGACTTGCTTTTGATTTTTACGGACGAAGACGGACTTTTCGATGACAATCCGAAGAAGAATCCGAACGCTCGTCTGCTGAACTTTGTTCCTGAAATTACGCCTGCGATTCTCGCACTTGCCGGAAAGCCCGGCGAGGCTGGCTCTGCTGTGAGCACGGGTGGCATGCGTAGCAAGCTCGAAGCTATTCGCAACGTGACGAAGAGCGGTGCGAACGCATTCCTTGCAAACGGCATGAAGGTGCTCCCGCATCAGGTGTTCTTTGAAAACGCGAATGGTACGTTGTTCGCGGGTTCCAAGAAAAAACTCAATAGCCGCCAGCGCTGGCTGAGCTTTGTGACGACCCCGCGTGGAAGCGTCGTGGTCGATGAAGGTGGCGTGAAGGCGCTCCGCGAAAAGCATTCGAGCCTCTTGCCTGTCGGCGTGATTGCAGTGCAGAAGCATTTCGACAAGGGCGACTTGATTGAAGTCCTGGACGAAAAGAAGAATCCGGTGGCACGTGGTGTGGCTGGATTCGATAGCGAGACGCTTAAGCTTGTGCTCCGCAAGAAAACGGCCCAGGTGCATGAAGTTCTCGGGAAAAATGTTCCTGATGAGCTTATCCACAAAAACGACTTGGTTGTATTTTAACTTGGTTGCGATTTAGATAGAAGGTTCAAGCGAATGGCAGAAAATCAGAATGTAGAAGAACTGGCCGAAGAATCGGCGGAACTCCCGAAAGTCGAAAGCCGGGAAGATTTGGCCCGCATTATTCAAGCTCTAGTCTTTGCATCCCCGGACATCGTGACGCTCAAGAAGTTACGCGAAATTCTTGGTGACTTTTTGGATGCGCGTTCCGTTGCCGACGCTCTCATTACGGCGAACGATTCTTTGAACAAAATCCAGTCTCCGTTTGAAATTGTGGAACAGGCGGGCGGTTACCGCTTTAGGACACGTGCAAAGTATTATCCGTGGGTGCGTAAACTTTTCCCCGAAGCGAATGCAAGGCGACTTTCGCAAGCGGCTCTTGAAACGCTTGCTGTGATTGCTTACCAACAACCGATTACGAAGGCGGCGATTGAACAGGTTCGTGGCGTTTCGTCTGCTGATGGCCCTATCCGCAATTTGCTCGACAAGGGCTTTATTACTTTGGGTGCACGCGCCGAAACGGTGGGAAACCCTTATACTTACGTGACCACGCAAGAGTTTTTGAAATACTTTGGTATCAATCGCATTCCAGAAGACTTGCCGCGTTTGCGTGAATTCAGCGAACTTTTGGAAGCGGGTGCCTTAGTGCCGCAATATGCGAAACCGGAAAATGCCCCGGAAGAACCAGCTCCGCTTGAAGAATCTACGGATCAAATTGAATTGTCAATGGGAGATGCTTAATGGCCGTTACTCCGTTAATGCAACAGTATTACGATATAAAAAAGCAAAATCCTGGTTGCGTTTTATTTTTTCGCATGGGAGACTTTTTTGAGCTTTTTGAAGACGATGCCGTTATTGCTTCCAAGATTTTAGGGATTACACTTACGAGCCGCAACAATGGGGCCGCAGGGGCAACGCCTCTTTGTGGATTCCCGCACCATGCCGCAGAACGCTATGTGCCGAAGATGGTGGCCGCCGGTTATCGCATTGCCATTTGCGAACAAGTTGAAGACCCGAAACTCGCGAAGGGAATTGTCAAACGCGATATCGTCGAAATCATCAGTGCCGGAACGGCGATGAACGAGGCGAATCTCGAAGCGAAAGAGGCGAATTACCTTTGTGCTTACATTCCTGCGACAAGTGAAGATGGAAGGGGTGGCAAAGGCGATGTGGCTGCGTTTGCGATTGCCGATGTGACGACGGGTTATCTGGCGGCGTGTCGCAGTAGCGTGCAGTCGTTTGAATGCGAATTCAGCCGCCGCATGCCGAAAGAAATCGTAGTTCCCGAAGGGACGACGATTCCTTCTGTCATCATGGATTTGATCAAGGCGGAAAACGTTCTGGTCACGGAACTTCCTGCGATTTTGTTCGCAGAAGACCAGGCAAAGGATGTACTTTTCCATCATTTCAAAGTGGAAGCTCTTGATGGGCTAGGCTTGGAAGGTCGCGCTTTTGAAACGTCCGTGACGGGAGCGTTGCTGCAATATTTGATCAACCAGAAAAAGTCCGAGTTGAGTCATTTTACTTCGCTCGAAATCTTGAATCTGGATGATTACATGACGCTTGATCCGAGTACGTTACGTAATCTGGAATTGGTGCGTCCGCTGAATGCCGACGATTACTCCAGTACGCTTTGCTCCGTGCTCGATTTTACAGTAACGGCAATGGGTGGCAGAACGCTCAAGGATTGGGTGAGCCATCCGCTCATTTCTGTCAATCGCATTCGTGAACGTCAAGAGGCTGTAGGTGAGCTTGTTCAAAATCCTGTTGCACTCGATGAACTCAAGGAATCACTGACTTCGATTCTTGACATGGAACGATTGATGGGCCGTGTCGGTAGCGGTCGTGCAAATGCTCGTGACCTCGCTGGAATGGGACGTTCTCTTTCGCAAGCTTCAAAGGTTGCCGATGTGCTCGAAGGTTTGCATGCTCCTTTGTTCGAAGGCTTGCGTGAAAAGCTCAACAGCGCGAAAGGCCGTGGCGAAGATTTGCTCAAGTACTTCAACGACGATTTGCCGATGACGGTGCGCGAAGGCGGGATGATTCGTCCGGGTGCCAGTGCGGAACTCGATGCGATGAACGAAGATATCAAGGAACGCCGCGAATGGATTGCGTCGCTTGAAAGCCGTGAACGTGAGCGTCTAGGAATTCCTACGCTCAAAGTCGGTTACAACCGCGTGTTCGGTTACTACATCGAAATCACGAAAGCCCAGATGGCAAAGGCGACACAGCCGATTCCCGATGAGTATATTCGCAAGCAGACTACAGTGAATGGCGAACGTTACATCACGCCGGAGATGAAGGAATGTGAATCTGTTATCAGCAATGCCGAAGCGAACATCCATGAACTGGAATATCGAATTTTCTGCGAAATTCGCGAACGCGTGAATGGCTGGCGTGCAGAACTCCAGTCCATTGCCGATGCCGTCGCCCGTGTCGATAGTTTGTACAGTTTTGCTATTGCCGCCCGCAAGTTCAATTACGTTTGTCCGGAAGTCTTTGAAGGCACAGGCATTGAAATTCACGGCGGTTTCCATCCGGTGATTGTCGCGGTAAACCCGGATTTAGACTTTATCCCGAACGATGTGATGCTCTCGCCGGACGGCACGCGTCTGATGCTCATTACGGGCCCGAACATGGCCGGTAAATCGACATACTTGCGCCAGACGGGGCTCATTGTGCTGATGGCGCAAATTGGTTGTTTTGTGCCTGCTGAGAGTGCCCGCATTGGCGTGGTGGACCGCATCTTTACGCGTGTGGGCGCGAGCGACCGCTTGAGCCGCGGCCTCAGTACGTTCATGGTCGAGATGATTGAAACGGCGAACATCTTGCGCAATGCGACTCCGCACAGCCTTGTGCTGCTCGACGAAATCGGCCGCGGAACGAGTACGTTTGACGGTCTTTCGATTGCTTGGGCGATTGTCGAAACGCTGCACAGTGAACCGGCCCGCATGGCGCTTACGCTGTTCGCAACGCACTATCACGAATTGACGGGACTCGTCGAATCGCTGGAGCATGCCGGGAACTTCCAAGTCGGCGTGCAGGAGAAGGGCGACAAGCTCATATTCCTCCACAAGATTTTTGAAGGCGCTTGCGATTCGAGCTATGGCATTCACGTGGCTGAAATGGCTGGGCTCCCGCCGATGGTGGTGCGTCGTGCCCGCAAGATTCTGTTGCGCTTGGAAAAGCAGAAGATAGACCCGAGCGATGAAGCGCAGAACAAGAAAATCAAGGCTCAGCCGCAGATGGACTTGTTTGCCCCGCCGGATGAAAACACGCTCTTGCTGAAGGACGAAATCCGCAGGCTCAAGCCCGAAGAAATGACTCCGATGCAAGCGCTGCAACGTTTGATGGATTTGAAGGAAACATACGGAAAATAGGGCTATGAGGTCGCTCCCGATGGTCGCTTTGAGGTATGAGCTATGAGTAAATGTAAAAGAAATCGTATCTGCAATAATTTGTGCGTGATTAGATTCCCGATCGGGTCGGGAATGACGAAACATCCCACGTCTCAAAGCGAAGCGACCTCAAAGCGCTTTAGCGCGACCTCAAACCTCTAACCCCTAATCACTAACCACCAACCCCTGACCCCTAACACCTAACACCTAACTCCTGACCCCTGAAACCTAACCCCTGATACCTGAAACCTGATACCTACCAATGATTGATTTCGCTGCATTAATGAACTTTGCTTTTGAAAGTCGGCTCTACGAGTCCGAGGTTCATGGCATTGAGCATTGGCATCAGGTGGAATACAACGGTCTCTTGTTGGCGAAAAAGACGGGTGCCGATATGGATGTGGTGCGTTTGTTTGCAATTTTCCACGATTCCCGCCGTTTTGATGATGGTTACGACCGCGAACACGGGGCGCGTGGAGCGGAATTTGCAAAACTTTGCCGTGAAGAAAAACGTTTTGAAATCGACGACGAACGCTTTGAATTACTTTATAAGGCTTGTGAACTCCATACGATTCAGCCTTGCACAGGGATTGTTACGGTAGATACGTGCTTTGACGCTGACCGCTTGGATTTGGGGCGTGTCGGGTTTCCTCTGAATCCAGAAAAAATGGCGACGGACTGGGGTGCAAAAATAGCCCAGAAGTCTTTATCCTCGGGCTATTCCGTTTTCCACATGCGCGAATGGATCCGCTCACTTATTCTCTGATTGTCATCCCGGCCTCCGTTTTTTTGTCATCCCGGCCTTGTGCCGGGATCGGTCGTTTATGAATGTGATATGAAAAAAACAGACCCCGGCACTGAGGCCGGGGTGACAGTAATACTAATGACTAATAACCATTGGCTAGTTACTATTCCTTAATTGCTTGGAATGTGCAGCTGATTTCGACGGCGGCATTCTTCGGGAGTGCAGAAACGCCGACAGCAGTACGTGCGTGCTTTCCGTTTTCACCGAGAATACGAACGGCGAGTTCACTTGCTCCGTTCAGTACGGCGGGCTGTTCGTGGAAATCGCTTGCAGATTGGACGAATCCCTGCATTTGTACGAGCTTGAGCGTTTCACCGTTTTTGAGCTGTGTGAGTGCCGCTGCAATGTTATTCAAAAGACAAATCTGTGCGGCTTCCTTGGCTTTGTCGGCAGAGAGTTCCATAGGAACAGTGCCTGTGTATGCTGAAAAATCTCCGTTGACAGACGGGAGCTGCCCCGAGACGAAAATGATGTCGCCACTGCGAGTGGCTGGAACGTAAGCGGCAAGCGGTGCCGGGCAGTTGGGGAGTGCAAGTCCCAATTCTTGAAATTTAGAGACAATTTGATTCATGAAAATCTCCTTTTTAGCGTCACTGAATGACTTTTTTTGACTTTGATAATATAAAATAAACGACTTGATGTTTCAATGCAGAAATCCCGACTCTAGAGGGAGTCGGGATTGTGGAGTTGAATGAGAAAATCGATTACATCATGCCGCCCATGCCCATGGACGGATCCATAGCCGGAGCTGCAGCTGCCTTCGGTTCCTTCTTTTCGGTGATCACGCAGTCAGTCGTGAGAATCATCGAAGCGATGGAAGCGGCGTTCTTGAGGGCCGTGCGGGTCACCTTGGCCGGGTCGATAACGCCAGCCTTGATGAGGTCTTCGTAAGTGTCGGTCTTAGCGTTGTAGCCAAAGCCGTCCTTGCCTTCCTTGACCTTGTTCACGACGACAGAGCCTTCGAGGCCCGCGTTCTGGACAATCTGGCGGAGCGGTTCTTCGATAGCGCGGCGGATAATTGCAGCACCGGTCTTCTGGTCGGCATTGTCGAACTTGAGAGCGTCGATTGCCTTTTCTGCGCGGATGAGGGCAACGCCACCACCCGGAACGATACCTTCTTCGACAGCGGCACGCGTTGCGTGCATAGCGTCATCAACGCGGTCCTTCTTTTCCTTCATTTCGACTTCGGTAGCAGCACCGACCTTGATCACAGCTACGCCACCGGCGAGCTTTGCCAAGCGTTCCTGGAGCTTTTCGCGGTCGTAGTCGCTAGTCGTAGATTCAATCTGCTTCTTGATTTGACCGATACGGCCCTTGATAGAAGCGGCATCGCCAGCACCTTCGACAATCGTGGTGTTGTCTTTCGTGATGGTGATGGACTTTGCCTTACCAAGCACTGTAACCGGAGCATCTTCGAGCTTAGCACCCGTGTCTTCAGAGACGAGCATACCGCCAGTGAGGATTGCGATATCTTCGAGCATAGCCTTGCGACGGTCGCCAAAGCCCGGAGCCTTGACGGCGGCAACCTTCAAAGTGCCGCGCATCTTGTTCACAACGAGCGTTGCGAGAGCTTCGCCATCGACGTCTTCGGCGATGATGAGGAGAGACTTGCCCTGCTTTGCGACGTATTCGAGCATCGGAAGCAAATCCTTCATGGTAGAAATCTTCTTGTCGTACAGCAAGATGAACGGATTTTCGAGAGCGACTTCCATGCTGTCCGTGTTCGTGACGAAGTACGGAGAGAGGTAGCCACGGTCGAACTGCATACCTTCGACAACGTCGAGCACCGTGTCGGCGGTCTTGGATTCTTCAATCGTGATAACGCCATCGTTGCCGACCTTTTCCATAGCGTTAGCGAGGAGGTCACCGATTTCCGGGTCATTGTTAGCAGAAATCGTAGCGACCTGAGCGATGTGTTCCTTGCCGTTAATCTTCACTGCCATCTTGGCGACTTCGTCGATCACAGCGTTCACAGCTGCGTCCATGCCGCGCTTGATGTCCATCGGGTTTG
>Ga0265300_10001518_pt1 | contig 21658 bp, 16 predicted proteins | sample AusTroGonzalo_MG_FD_193482 | JGI IMG/M metagenome (GOLD analysis project Ga0265300, IMG submission 193482) | Bovine rumen microbial communities from tropical cattle in Woodstock, Queensland, Australia - Gonzalo_03 | ecosystem: Host-associated > Mammals > Digestive system > Stomach > Rumen ...
GGCGATGTCAAGGCGCATGGCGTTTTCGAAGGCGTCCTTCGTGGCGATGCTGCGCGGGAGGATGCTTTCGTCGTTCAAATCGTAATACTGGTGGCAGAGTTCCACGATGCGCTTACCGGCAGCTTCGAAGAGCTTCTTGCGTTCAGCGTGGGTGGCGACGATGGTGCCGTTGCCCGGGAGGCTAAGGCCGAGAGCTTCGGTAAGGGAGTTCATGGAGTTGGCGGTGAACATGCCGGAGCAGGAACCGCAAGTCGGGCAAGCGTTAGCTTCGATGGCGGCAACTTCTTCATCGCTGATGGTGTTGTCGGCAGAATCGATCATGGCGTCGATGAGGTCGAGGGCGCGGTCCTTGCCGTCCTTCGTCGTGACGTGGCCAGCTTCCATCGGGCCGCCAGAAACGAAGATGGCGGGGATGTTGAGGCGCATGGCTGCCATGAGCATACCCGGAGTCACCTTGTCGCAGTTAGAAATGCAGACGAGGGCGTCGGCGCGGTGAGCGTTTGCCATGTATTCGGTGGCGTCAGCGATGAGGTCGCGGGAAGGAAGGCTGTAAAGCATGCCGTCGTGGCCCATGGCGATACCGTCGTCAACAGCGATGGTGTTCATTTCCTTAGCGACACCACCGGCGGCTTCGATCGCACGTGCGACTACCTGGCCCAAATCCTTGAGGTGAACGTGGCCCGGAACAAACTGGGTATAGCTGTTCACGACGCAAATCACCGGCTTACCAAAGTCTTCTACCTTGGTTCCTGTTGCGTGCCAAAGGGCGCGTGCACCGGCCATTTCACGGCCTTCCATAGTCTTGAGCGAACGAAGTTTCGGCATAATTTAGTCCTCATGAATGTGGCAAGGCAAACTGCCCGCCGAATATTTTGCGTTCAAATGTAGAAAAAAGTCATCAGGCAAACCTTTGACCGTATACTTGAAAACGGAAAATCGTTCGAAAATAAAGCCTATGTGAAGGTTCGCCTTTTAAAGGCTGTTTAAATCTTCGCGATGAACGTGTTGAGCGTAAGTCCGCCGTGACTCGTGACGATGAGTTTTGCGGCAGGGTTATTCTCTGGCGACAAGGCGGGGCATTCGCGCAGCAAGTTTGCGGTACAGGTGTACTTGGCTCCATCGCGCGTGTCGTCTTTCGGGGCGAGGATCGCGACGGTGAGCGTTTTGCCTTGCGGTTTTAAATCGTGGGCGAGTTCTGTTAGCTTGCGGCCGATTTTAGTATAAAGTTTTGGAGCGTCAAAGTCGAGGCGTTTGCCATAGGGCGGATTCAGGACGATGACGGGGGCTGTGTCACCACACGCTTCGGCAATTTCTTTAGCGGTGTAGCTGAAAAAGTCGTGAAACTGCGGGGCGATGGGCGCGGCGCTTATGCTTGCGAGCGGGCCGCTTTCCACGTTGTGCTTAATGATCGCGATGGCGCGTTCTGAGATGTCGCTCGTGACGATGTTTAGAATCTTTGATTCCGCATTTTGCGCGATGACACTGCTTGAATTCTCTCGTCTAAGAATGTAATTCCACGTTGCTTCTTTGAATGCGGGCTGGTGCTTGAGCGCAAAGTCGCGGCAAATTCCGGGAATGAGTTTGTTTGCTATGTAGGCGGCTTCGAGACTGAACGTTCCGCTGCCCGCCATCAAATCAAAAAGCGTAATGGGCGTTATGTCATCCTGAGCGGAGGCACGAAGTGTCGGAGTCGAAGGATCCAGTGAAATTGATTGTTTGTTGTTTAAGTGTGTGGCTTCGAAGAGCATCGCGGCGGCGATGGTTTCTTTGAGCGGGGCGTCGTTGACGTAACGTTCGTGGCCGCGCTTGTAAAGTTCTTCGCCGGCAAGGTCCAGCCAGAGGGTGCAACGGTCGTCAATGAAATTGACGTACACGTTATGCGACGGGGCGTTGCGGGGTGTCCCCGCAGAGGGGGTAGCGGATGGTTCGACAGGCTCTTCAGCGGTTCTGTTTGCATTGCCTGGCGAAACAGAAGCGAGGGGGAATCTTCCCCCCTTGGAAAACGAGAGTTCTATGACTTTCTGTAACCTTTCTGCGATGGCGTCGCTATGGTACAGTCGCGATTGCTTGCAAGTCACGTGAATGTTTGCTCTCTCGTCTCTTGTCTCTCGTTTTTCGTCCCTAGTCTCTCGTCTCTCGTCTCTCGTCTCTCGTCTATTTTCTAAATACAGTTCCCAGGGGACTTCGCTTGCTTTCTTTTCGAATTCGCGGAAGTTTTCGGCTTTGAATTCGGCGATGTGCATCAGCACGCGGTTTACGATACGGCTGTAGGCGACCGCTTTCCAGGCTTCGGTAATTTTTGATGTGAATTCGACTTTCCCGTCACCCACGATGCGGTAGTCTTCTGCGGTGCCGGCTTGTTCGTCTGCGACAACGATCCCGATGGCTTTGAATTCTGAAATGAGCGTTTGTTCAAAACCGAGGGGCATGACCGCTAAAAAGCGGTGCGTTTTTCCGATGATTTGCCGTTTGAGTCTTTTTTCGAGTGCCGGATCCATGCCTACAATTTAGTATTTAGTGGATGTCCATTTTCGAAAACAGGTTCAAAACAGCAACGCCAGAGATAATCAGCAACAGTCCGGCGATGGCGCCGATATCGGGAGTCTGCTTGAAAAAGAACATCCCGCTCAAGGTGATGAGGGCGATGCCGAGTGCCGACCATGTGGCGTATGCGATGCCGATGGGGATTGTCCTTAAGCAAAGGCTCAGCAAGTATAGCGAAGCGACGTAACAGAGCAGGGAAAATACGGAGGGTACGACTTTCGTGAACTGTTCTGAAAACTTGAGAAGCGTTGTTCCCGCCGCTTCCATGATGATTGCTAACAAAAGAAATAAATAGTTGAGCAAGGTTTCCTCCAAATTTTATAGATAAAATATAAAATTCTGGAGGGGGTGGATTAAAGCTTGACGCTCAATCTGCTGGGAGCGACAATCGGAAGCTTGCTCAAGTCAAGGTTGATGACGATGATTTCTCCAGAGAGCGACATGATGGCGCCTGTAGAAATATTGAATGTTCCGATGACTTTTCCGGAGCCGTCACTGACGGTCATTGTCGAAGGGGCGATGACGTAATACTTTGTTCCCTGCTGAAAAAAGTAGCTGGGTTCGCTGACGACAATATTTTGAGGAATTTGCACGTCCAAAGTTCCATTTGCAGTCTTGGATGCTGTGTCTTGGGTAGCTGCACTTTCGGAGCAGTTCCAGGTTGTAGCGAGAATGCCAGAGAGCATCAAGATTTTGAAAAATGGGAGCTTCATGTTTTGTTCCTTTCCCGCAAATCTATACTGTAAATTTTTTTTGCGGAAGAAAAAAAAGTTGTTAAAATTATTAAATGTTCTCTATGCGTTCCCTGTTTGCTTATCTTCTACTGACGCAATGCTTACGAAAATATTATTCAATGTTTTTCGCATTTTGGGGCTGTTTCTGATGCGTTTTTTCATCTTTTTATTGTGTGTTGCTATCTTTTAAATATGAAAATGAAAAAATTTGTATTGATTTCTGCGATTGGCTTTTTGGCCGCGACCGCTTTTGCTGATCAGGGCGCTCCGATGGGGGCTTCTGTCGATCCGACTCCCGAAGAACAGAAGGCTCTTGATGCCTTGAAAGGTAAGCTCGAAGGGGCTATTGTCTGGTCGACGAGCCGTGCAAATTCGCACCATGATATTTGGATTATGAATGCCGATGGTACGGATTCCCGTGCGCTTACCAAGGGCAACAATGTGGACTGGTTCCCGCGTATTGCTCCGGATGGTTCCAAGGTGCTCTTTAACCGCAGCAAGGGTGGTTGGGTCCCGGAAAACGATGCCAACTATCCTGAAAAGTGGGACTTGTGGACCGTCGATATCACGGGCGGCAACGAAACGAAAATTGTCGAAAATGCAACGTGGGGCACTTGGCGTCCGGATGGCAAGTCGATTGTGTTTAGCCGTGCCGGTAAGGTGTTCACGATGGACCTTGCTAGCAAAAAGGAAACGCTCGTGCTCGATGGCGAAAAGGCTTTCAACAAGGCTGGCGTGATTTTGCAGGAACCGAACATGAGCCCGGATGGCAAGCACCTCGCTATTACGCTCCGTGGCTCGATGCGCGAAACGGGCGTTTGGGACTTGGCCAAGAAATCCTGGACGAAGTCTGGTGACGGTTGCCAGATCGACTGGAATTTTGATGGTTCCAAGCTTTACCGCGTGAACCCCACGGGTAACGGTGGTACGGCTGCCCCGAGTGAAATTTTGTGGTTCACGGCTAAGGATGGCAAACAGGTCGAAAAGGTTGGCTTCTTCGGTATCCCGAAGAACGTGAAACTGATGGATTTGCCGGGCCGCCGCAGCCATGAATACTTCCCGCGTTTGTCGCCGGATGGCAAGTGGCTTGTTTGGGGTGCAACGGACAAGGGCCATGACCATGACTTGTTCGACTACGAACTTTACATTTGGAAGATTGGCGAACCGTTCGAAACGGCGACGCGTATTACTTACAACAGTGGTAACGATCGCTGGCCGGATATCTGGTTCGGTAAGGTTCCTGCTAAGGCTGAATCTGTGAAACCTGCTGTTGAAGCCGTTGCGGCAACTGCGGCTCAGGTGCAGGCGGTTGGTGGTGTGAGCGAAGCCAAGATGGACGAACTCATCAAGGCGATTGACCGCTTGACGGATGCCGTGAAGGCTTTGGCTCCGCAGAAATAACGATGTACACCGAACCAAAATTTTTAGCGATGAAAGAAACCTCCAAGTTTAAACGCTTGGCGGAACTTTTACGCGTAATCATTTTACAGCTGGGCGACGATGTGCCGCGCGCCCGTCGTGAATTCGAGACTTATACTGAATGGCTTCACTTGCCTGAATCTGAACGTTTGACCGGAAAGAATCAGGCGCAGATGATTGACTTGTACAAGACGTTCCGCACTCGTGCAGGCCTTGGTTTTGAACGAGATATTTATCTGGAACAGGAACCGGGAGACCGCGAGGTGGCGAACGAAAAGCCAATCCAGTTTGCGGTGCTTGTTCACAATTTGCGCAGTGCATTTAATGTCGGTTCCATCATTCGAAGTACGGATTGCTTTGGACTCGAAGGCGTGCATTTGAGTGGTTACAGTTGCGGCCCGGACCATGTGACGGTCAAGAGTGCCGCACGCGGTTGCCAGGAGTGGATTCCTATCAAGCGCTGGGAAGATCCGTTTGAATGTATTCAATGGCACAGGGAAAACGGCTACGAGATTATCGCTCTTGAAACCGGCGAAGACATCCCGAGTATAAACAACGTAAAATGGCCCGAAAAGGGCTTGATTGTGCTTGGCAACGAAGAACTTGGCATTGCTCCCGAAATTATGGAAAAAGCGACCATGAAGGTGACCATCCCGATGGCGGGCCGAAAGGCGAGCATGAATGTTGCAGGTGCGTTCGCTATCATGGCGTTCTGCCTGAGAAGCGCCAAGGGCAAGTAAGCTTAATTGAATTGTTAGAATGCAAAAGTCCCGCGGATTTCTCCGCGGGATTTCGCATTAGTTAATCCTTGACGCAACGAAGGGCGAAAGGGTATGTGCGATAGTAGTCGTATTTAAAGTAGCTTGAGCCGTTTATGATGCTTGTTCGTGTAAATGGTTGCACAATAGCTTTAAATGTCCATTTCCCCCAAGAAGATAGTAATTCTTGTTCGCGATTGTTTTCTCCTAAAATGTTAAAACTATTTTCAAATGTATAAACAATTTTATATGCCAATGGCGTTTCATCTGAATCATAATTTTCTTCGATGCTGTATTGTGGGTCGATTAAAAGATCTTTGATTTCGCTATCTTTTTCTGTTATTTCTAATAGCTTGTTCCATTCTTGGTAGTTGGGAATGTGCCAACCGTTAGGGCAGATTCCTTGTACCTTTTCTCCGTTTCCCGCTGCAAAGAGAATTGGATAAAGTTCGGTGGTGTCGGCGTTATCAGTTTTGCCTAAGATTTGCTGGTATGTGTATCTTCTCCCGATGCCTGGCAAATAATCTGTAAGAGAATCTGTTTTTTCGGGAACTTCGTATTCCAAGAGGCTTGCCATCCAAGTTGCCGTTGTTCCATCTTGTAATTTAATGTCGAGGGTCTTATAGATGTGTCCGTCTCTTTCATCGGTTAAGGAGCCGTACTTTGTTGAGTCTGTTGGCGCACTTCCCGGATTTCTAGGACCTTCGTAGGCCATCCATAGTCCCTTTTTGCAAATTTTTTTACTTTGTGGACTTGTTGTGTTTGTATTTGTGCTTTTTAAAATTTCGCCTTCATTGATGCATGATCCCCAAAGGGTATCTTGTTCTATAGTGTTGTAATACGTAAATTTTTTGAGGTAATTTTCGAAGTTTGGTATTCTTGTGGCACCCATTGCTTTTAATTTTTCTGGAATTGATTTAAAAAAGCCTTTTCGTCCTGTAATTGTAATTCTATTAGCGATACTTTGTTTTGGATAATCATTCCATGTTCCGTTGGTTTCTATATCATATGATATTTGGGCGATCAATTCGTTAATGTCGCCTCCGTCCTTTTCATTTTGAATGTTTGTTTTGGTATTGGAGACATATCCTCCGTATTCATCGTAAATTATAGAGATGGTTGGATTTGGATAAAGAACGATTAAGGAAATGGCGAGTAGTTTGGCATCTGCATCATCGTCGGAGAATATGTCCATTTTTTCAAAAGGAGTATCGTCTGCTTCAATGCTGAATGCTTTGAGCACTTCTGATTCTGCTTGCTTTTGTGCTTCTGAAACAGATTTGCCTTGTTGAACAAGATTGTAGATCCTGTTGAACGCTAAATGGCTAAGAATGTTGATGTTGATGTCTTTGCCGTCTCCTAATTCGACAAGACCGTTTAACGTGATTTTTTGAGAAGATGCCTTTCCTGTGTATTCATTGATGTAATTCCCGTTTACGACCATCCAAGCGTAAGGTCCTTTTATAGAGATGCTGTCAAAGACGTATTTGCCGGAGTTGTTGTCGATAACGGTTTCGTAATGATTCCCTGTTTGATGTAAATTTTCATCAAGTTCAAAAAGCTTGACTGTTGCTCCTTTTTGAAATGGGCCTTTTTGTGAAGTTCCATAAATACGTCCCTCGATTAATTTATCGCTACAGCTTGCTTGTGAGGGGGGTGAATCGTTGCTGCATGCGGATAATATGAATCCTAATGTAACGATTGAAAAAAGAATTTTGTTTGTAAATTTGATAAACATTGTTTCCTCCTTTAATTTTTGACACAGCGGATGAAGCCTTCTTCGCTAGTGGTTGGTGATATGTCGTTATTATGTCCTAGATCGATTGCGTTACATCCAAGTCCTTCAGAGTCGATGAAGTAATATGTGAATGCTTCGCAACTGTATGGAGAATAAGTCGCGGTTTCAATCATTAAATCAAGTTTGTCGTAAAAGACGTAATATTTTTTATTTTTGAAAGATATGCAAAGATCGCTGATGACGGGAACCCAATTTTTGTTTAATAGAGCATGGGTTCCTCCGCCAGCGTATTTGATGAGTATATCCCATTCATTTTGAGTGGGAACGTGCCAACCGTTTGGGCAGATTTCTTGGTGGTTGGTTGCTTTATCCCTATTGTAGATTCCTGTTACGGTGGTCTTTGAAATGGGGAGGTATTTAGTCGGAGGATTGCTTTGGGGATAAATGAGGTTTTCGCCCATCCATTCGTATGTTTTTCCTTCGGTGGTGAATCTGATAGTCCGGTAAGTTTTTCCGTCACGAGGGTCAGTCATGGATCCTATGGTGTGTTCAGTTTTCTTGGTGAAGGATTCGTATTCATCTTGAGAAATAAACTTCCAATAGTGCCCTGTGCAAAGAAGATGTTTTGTGCTTTTTTTGCTGTTTAGTGGCATGGTGAAATTGATAATTTCACCCCAATTTTCCATTGTGCAGGCCCCTGTGTTGGCGTAATTTTCAAATAAATTTTGGTAATATGCTATAAAAGCGGGTTTTCCGTGTTTTTTAATTTCATTATGGTATTCGTTGGAATCGAAGGATCCATAGCTTTTGATATTATCGATGGCGTAATCGTAATAATCATAGGCGTAACCAGCAAATTTTAATTGTGTTGAATCGCTTAATAGTCCATCATCCGCAATATCGGCTGCAAAAGAATCAAATATGTTCTGTACTTCTTTACATTCTTCCTCATTCATATCCAATGACCGCTGTTGTAGTGTATCAATTTTTTTTGTTTGATAATCGAACATGAAACTGATTTTTTGTAGTGCGTTATATTCGTCATATCCGATGAATGTTATGCTCCAGTCTTCTGAAACTTTTTCATTTGAATTAATGTCCATGTTGAAGATTTCTGAAATTTCTCCTGATGCTTGTTTTTTTGCGTCTTCGAAAGAAACTCCAGCTTTTACAAGATTCAATACTCGCTGGTATTCAAAATGCGTTAGCAGGTTGATGTTTACTGTTTCTCGATTTTCAATATTAGAAACCGCATTTAGGCGAATTTGGCATTTTGATATGTTTTCAAAGCTGTCGTCGTGTTTGTAATATCCTTCGGCGGTCAGCAATGCATATTGGCTTTCGAGATTGATATTTTCGATTTTGAATTCGCCGGAATCGTTTCGGATGGTGGCGTAAAATTCCTTGCCGGTAGGGGTGAGGCTTCCGTCTTTTCCTGTTTCACTGAGAAATACGCTGGAACCCTTTACAAACGGCCCCTTTTGCGAAACGCCTTCAATGGTCTTGTTGTTGATGGCTACGCCTTCGGTTTCTTCGCTGATGCCGCCTGCGGTGTCACGTCCGCCACAGGCGCAGATGCTTGCGACGATTGCAAGTGTATTAAAAAGTTTTAAAGAAAAATACTTCATATTTAAACCTCGCTGCTCGACGTTTCTTCTGTAGCGCGTTTCTTGATGTTCTTTGTCAAAGGGAATAACTGCACGTTGAGTCTGCAAATCTTTTCGACTTCTTCTTCGGCAGAGACGATAGCGAAAATTTTTCGACGGCATTCCTTTAATTCTTCCATGACCTTGCTGAAACTTTTTTCGGTCATGCCCATGGTGAGACCGCTGAAGAATCTTTCCGAGATGGGGAGGTCGTCGAACGCTTGCAAGGCGAATTCGCCCATTTGCCGGATCAGGGAATGTACCGGGATCGAAACAAAGTCTAAGCGCCCCGTTGAAATCAGTTTGTCCGTTTGATGGTAATTGCCATTTTCGTCAACCGTCAAAAAATTGTTTTTTACAAGAAAATTTAAGCTGTCGCTTATTTCGGCTGCAGTGACCGGGATGCGGATGGCTTTGGCCATTTCGAGTGGCTTTGCTCCGGGCATGGCGGGGGCAAGTTCTCGGATGACAGGGTGTAGCCATGATTCATAAAAGGCGTAAGACTCGCTGCCGAGCAACTTGACTTTATGAGCCGATGTGATTTGATGGATTTCTTCGAAGCATTTCTTTTTCTGTTGGTCGTTCTTGGCGTTTTCGTATTGAACCAACAGCATAAAGTAATCGTATTCGTAACCTTGCAAATTCATGGCTACGGCGGTTTTCTCTGCTCCGTCTTGGACAAGGCGTGTTTTATGGTCGCTGACGAGTTTGAGGTAGGACCCCGATGCAAAACCAGCTTGTTTTGCAAATTCTCTCCAAGTGAAAGCGGAAGTGCGTTTTTTCTCGGTGTAGTAGTCCAAGATATATTGATGATAATCTTGGTATTCGATGACGGATTTAAGCATGTCTGTAAAATAGATAACGTAAACGGAAAAGTCAATAGATATAAAACAAAAAATGCTAAAAAATAATAAAAATGCTATTTTTGAAGTCGTTGTAAGTAAAAATTTAAAAGATATAAAACAAAATTGGATGGATATAAAACAAAACCGTTTTGGAACGTATTTTGCTGTATATCTTGCTAGATGTTTTTATTGAGCGTTACTGCGCAAACAGAATGCCATAATGGCGAATGCGCCTGCGACGTTCATGCTTGCCTTGCGGCCTGCCATCGGGATGGTGACTTTCCTTGTGCCATTTGATGCAATCGAACGGGCTTTCCCAACGCTTGATGGGGATCCATTCTTGGCAGCCGCGCGCGGCGCTTTTAACGGTCACGTGATCGGGATTGCAAATTGAATTGGCTTTTCATTTGCCACTTCGCGGTCTCCCGGTTCCTGTTCCAGATAAACGTCTCGTTCAAAGCCGAGACCTGCTCGGGTGCGGAACGTTTTGTACAAGTCAATCATTTGTGCTTGATTCTTGCCGGTCAATCGCTCGGATTCGGGCAAATGGAGCCATTCGGCGTAGGTCTCGAATTCACGTTTTGCACGGGGAACATCGTCGCCCAGCTGTAAAATGATTACGCGTAAAAGTTCCGCCAAGCGTTTAAACTTGGAGGTTTCTTTCATCGCTAAAAATTTTGGTTCTGTGTACATGTCTAAAATGATAGAAAAATATATTTTGTAGATATGAAGGAATTTGTTTCGGTATTAGGTTTTGCTTTACTTTGTGTCTTGTGCGGGTGCTCGGAATCCGGTTCTCCTGATAAACATTCTTTGGATTATTTGGAATCCCTCGATTTAAAAGACTTCAGCTTGGTTAAAGCCAAGGGCAAATCCGTATTTCTCGGAACATGCGATTCGAATGCGACAATCGATGATCGTCCGAAAATGGAAACGAGTTTTGATTATGATTTTTGGATGGGGCAACATGAGGTGACTTGCAAGGAAATGGGACTTTCTTGTACGGATTCGTTACCGGCTACGAATGTTACTTTATATGATGCTATCCTGTATAGCAATAGGCGGAGTGTCGCCGAGGGTTTTGATACGGCGTATTTTTATACTTCGGCGACTTTTGATAATCACGGATCCTGCGTGGCGATGGAAGGTCTTGTTTTCCATTCAGAAGTGAATGCCTACCGCTTGCCGACCGAAGCGGAGTGGGTGTATGTGGCTAGTTTGGACTGGAATCCGAAAAATGGCTGGAATAGCGAAAATTCAGATTACAAGTTGCATCCCGTTTGTACTGCGAAAGTGGGGAAGGATGGCTTTTGCGATATGGCTGGGAATGTTGCCGAATGGGTCAACGATTTGAAGGTTCGTTTTCGTGGGGAAAGTGTCAGCGATTTTGTTGGCGGCAAGGTGGCGAACGGCCTTGATGAACGTATTGTAAAGGGCGGGAGTTTTAGAAACGGCCCCTCTGCCATGCATGTGTACAACCGTGGTGACGTCTATACAGTTTCATCTTCGACGAAGGCCGATTACGTCGGTTTCCGTTTGGCGTTTGGAGCCATTCCGAGTCCGACTTATCTCAATTCGGATGGGGGTGAAGATGGCGCCGGCTATACGCTGTTGGTCAACTCTAGGACGGTGAACGATTTCGTCGGCGCGAAACGTTCAAAGTTAGTCTTTCGTGATGGCGTGACGGAACGTCAGGTTTATGTTTATTTTGACGGGAGCGTGCGTTCTGTCGACGAGGCTCTTGTCGAGGGCGGTTTTCATCCCGATATTTCTCCGGATGGGAGATTTGTAGCGTATTCGACTGGAATGGAGGGAATTTCTGGAACTTCAAAGGTTCTTGTGCGTCGGCTCGATAATTTTGTCGCGGAAAATGTTTTGACGGTTGAATCGGCGTCAATCCCGCGTTGGCGCGTTTTGGAAAATGGCGATACCGTAATTGTCTATGTAACGGATCCCGGGAACAATAAAGATGAAACGGCGTTTTTCAAACGTGGAACGTATCAAGTACAGTTTGAAGGTGCTAGTATGTATGGCGGCTTTGGCAAGCCCCAAAAACTTTTTGATGGCGCGTTCCATGGCGGCGTTGCAAAAAAGAATAGCCTTGCGGTAACGGGTTCCTCACTCTTGCGGGCCCGTGTTCATGATAAAAAACGTGTCTGGTACAATGGCGAACAAGCTTGTAATGTGTCGTTGAGTCATGGTGGGGCGAATAAGGTATTGTTCCTTGATTTTGGCGGAAAGGCGGGCCGTGATTTTGTGGGTAAATCTTACGGGACGCATGAACGGGCCTTGATTGCGGATAGTACCGGTAAATTGATCGGTTCTGTTGCTGCTCCGGCGGGGTACACTTTTGACCATACGGAATGGATTGCAGGCTCGGATTCTATCTTCATTGCGACGCTAGCGAATGCAAACGGGGCCCATCGAAAAATTGTCCTCGTGAATTCTAATTCGGGAGAAATATTGCCGATTGTCGAGGGCGAGGAATTGTATCATCCGGTTTTGTGGACGGGAACGGATTCGTTCGGAAGTAACCGTTGGGATTACGATAGTCTTGGCGTTTATTATGCGGAACAAGGCCAGTTTTCGCAAATATTGGCGCAAAAGATGTCGCTCTTTTGGAAGTATCGTGATTCGGCCGAAGTCGTGTGTCTTGGCAATTCTCGCATGCAGGCCGGTGTAATTGCGGAAAGTTTGAGCCTTTTTGCATTGAACCTGTCTTCGATTCCGTTTGATTTGCATGCTGTCGAGTTCTTTTATGAAACTTATGTTACTTTACATGTAAAGAGATTGAAATACTTGGTCATAGGCCTTGATCTTGATCTGTGGAACGAGTATGACGTCGAGGGGTGTATGAATGTGAACCGTGGCAATGCTCTTGGGTTCCTTTATGATGACCGTCATGGCTATTGGCCGGATGGTGTAGATAGTTTATTTGTATCTCGTGTCCTAGAAATTGCAGAAGCCGATAAAGACAAGGACTTCACCTATATCCGTAATCATCGGGGGTGGCTCAAGGGAGCGTGCGATAAAGATTGGGCTTCGCGGGGAAAGGAATACGCCGAAGTTATGGAGGACAGTACGTGGGGCGGTGACGATTCCCGCTACGAATCCAATTATTCGGAACTGTATCGTATTTTAGAAATTGCGAAAAAGCGAAAAGTGGTGGTGGTAGGAGTCGTTTTCCCATTGAGTCCGTATTACAAGAAGACTGGAAGTTATGGCCGTCATGGCATGCGCCGCTCTACGGCGAAAATGCTCATCGAAAGGCTGGAAAAACTCGCCGAAAACACCGAAAATTTTGTGCTTTTTGACGAAAATAAAATGGGGAATCACGATTATACGGGGGCAGTGGCGTCCGATTACGATCACTTGTGTTCTATGGGCGCCATAAAGCTCACTTCGCGCCTAGATTCCCTGCTAAAAACGCTAGAAAAACGCTAGCTTTGGCCGTTTTTTTCTATCTTTGCCAAGGCATGCAAAATAACCTAAAAACACGCGTCCTGATTGTAAATGATGATGGGGTAGAAAGCGCCTATATGCGCTCTTTGGCGTCTGCACTTGAACAAGTGGCGGATGTGTTCGTTTTTGCTCCCGAAACGGAGCAGAGCGGTGTTTCCCATGCGTTTACCGTGCGCCGTGGGCTTTCGCTCAGGAACGTTGCCGACCGCGTTTATGCGATGTCGGGGACTCCTTCGGATTGTGCCAAGTTTGCGCTTGGTCATTTCGCCTTGCATGGAACAGGGTCCGAGGGGGGTGGTCCGGGTGCCTTTGATGTGTGTTTTTCGGGCGTGAACGTGGGTGAAAATTCCGGCGTCTCGTCGCTTTATTCGGGGACGGTTGCCGGGGCTCGTGAGGCTGCTCTTTGGGGCGTGCCGGGAGTAGCCCTTTCGTTGCGCGGTGGCGATGGTCTTTTGCAGGCTGCTATCGATTTTGCAATCGATGTCGTGAAAAATGGCTGGTACAGGCAGATTCCTTCGGGTGTGTTCTGGAACGTGAATTTTCCAAAGGTTACTACTGGATCCTTTAAAGGGTTCAAGGCGACAAAGATGGCCCTTGGTATGTTTACGGACCACTACTCCCATGACGGGGGGCTGTGGCAACTGGATGGTGACAAGCTGTGGAACGAACAGCCTGTAGATAGTGACGACTACCTGTTGAATCAGGGGTATGCGACGGTCACTCCGCACCGCATTGACCAGACCGATTTGGAAAGTTTGAAAAAATTAAATGAAATGTTAGAGGGTAAATAATGTCAGAAGAAATGGTACCTGGATCGCAGTTCAAGAGTCTTGTCGAACAAGACATGCAGGACTGCTATCTTCGCTACTCGATGAGCGTTATTGTTGCTCGTGCCTTGCCTGATGCCCGAGATGGCTTCAAGCCGGTACACCGCCGTGTGATGTTCAGTATGCATAAGTTGGGCGTGGTTCCCAACAAGGGCACGGTGAAGTCCGCTCGTATTGTGGGTGACGTTATCGGTAAGTACCATCCGCATGGCGATTCCGCAGTTTATGAAACTCTTGCCCGTATGGCGCAGGACTTCTCTTTGCGTTATCCGTTGGTTTATGGTCAGGGTAACTTCGGTTCTATCGACGGTGACAGCCCGGCTGCCATGCGTTACACCGAAGCCAAGATGAACAATCTCGGTGCACTCATGCTCGAAGATCTTGAAAAAGATACGGTCGACATGGGCCCGAACTACGACGAATCTCTTGAAGAACCGCTGGTGCTCCCGTCGGCGCTCCCGAACATGATTGTGAACGGAACGTCGGGTATTGCTGTGGGTATGGCAACGAACATGGCTCCGCACAACTTGCGCGAAGTCGGTGCCGCTATTCACGCTATGGCCGAAAATCCGGATATTACCGGCGAAGAATTGATGGAATACGTGAAGGGTCCGGACTTCCCGACAGGCGCTATTGCTTGCGGCCGTTCCGGCATTCGCGAAGCTTACCTCACGGGGCATGGCCGCGTTCGCGTGCGTGCCCGTACCGAAATTGAAACGGATGCCAAGGGCAAGCCGCGCATCATCGTGACGGAAATTCCGTACATGGTGAACAAGGCCGAACTCTGCAAGAAGATTGCAGACCTCGTCCGCGACAAGCGCGTTGACGGCATTACGGACATCCGCGATGAATCTAGCCGCGACATCCGCATTGTGATTGAACTCCGCCGTGACGCTGTCGGTGAAGTTGTCTTGAATAACTTGTTCAAGTACACGCAGCTCCAGACGACGTTCAGCATTTACAACTTGGCGCTCGTCAACAACCTCCCGAAGCTCCTCACGCTCAAGGACCTTTTGCAGGTTTACATTGACCACCGCCTCGAAGTGATTACGCGTGCAACGCAGTTCGACTTGAAGAAGGCCGAAGCTCGCCTCCACATCATCGAAGGCTTGCGCATCGCGACCCAGAACATCGACGAAGTGGTGAAGATCATTCGCCAGAGCAAGACGACTGAAATCGCAAAGCAGAGCTTGCAGGACCGCTTCTCCTTGGACGAAATCCAGTCCCAGGCTATCGTCGATATGCGACTCGCTCAGTTGGTCGGACTCAACATCGAAAAGTTGGAAGCCGAATACAACGACCTTATCGCAACCGTCGCCGACTTGAAGGACATTCTCGAAAAGCGTGAACGCCGCATCGCCATCATGCTCCAGAAGCTCGATGCCGTGGTCGAAAAGTACGGTGACGAACGCCGCACGACGATTGGCGAAGCTATCGACGACAGCGATGACGAAGACCTCATTGCCGAAGAAGAACAGGTCATTACGCTCAGCAAGGAAGGCTACATCCGTCGCCTCCCGATCGACACGTTCAAGGCTCAGAACCGCGGTGGCAAGGGCATCATCGGTGCCGGCCTCAAGGACGAAGATAACGTCGAACAGATCTTTACGGCCAGCACGCACAGCTACTTGCTCGTGTTCACGAACAAGGGCCGCGTCTACTGGACGAAGGTTTACCGCTTGCCGGAAGGCGCCCGTAACGGTAAGGGCCGCCCGATTGTGAACTTTGTTGCTCTCACGGAAGGCGAAAAGGTCCAGGCGGTTGTGCCGGTGCGCAAGTTCGGTGGCTACTTCTGCCTCGTGTTTGCAACGAAGAAGGGTGTCATCAACAAGATGGACCTCACGCTGTTCAGCCGTCCGCGCAAGGCTGGCGTCAATGCCATCAGCCTCGACGAAGACGACGAATTGGTCAAGGTTCAGCTCGTGGGCATGACCGAAGAAGAATTCAAGGCAAGCCACGCCGCCGGTTCCGACGACGATTCTGCCGTTGATGTTTCTAAGGTTGGTGAGCCTGCCGAACCAGCCGAAGGGGAACCAGATGATGACGCCGACGATCTCGCTGAAAACCGCCCGATCGCCAAGGACCTCTTGATGCTTGCCACCAAGTATGGTCAGGCCGTCACGTTCCCGATCAGCTGCTTCAGAAACATGGGTCGTGGCACTCACGGCGTGAAGGGCATTACCCTTGCCGAAGGCGACGAAGTCATTTCGCTCCTGTGGCTCAAGGCCGGCAACAAGATCTTGACCATTACCGAAAACGGTTATGGCAAGCGTTCTGAACCGGGCACTTACCGTGTGACCCGCCGTGGTAGCAAGGGCGTACGTAACCTGAACGTGACCGACAAGATTGGCCCGGCCGTGTTCGTGGAAAGCGTTGCCGACGACTACGACTTGATCATCACCAGCCGCGAAGGCCAGGTCATCCGCATCAAGGCCGCCGACATCCGCCTCACGGGCCGCAATGCCCAGGGCGTCAAGGCGATTACGCTTCGCGAAGGCGATGCCGTCCAGGATGCAACCGCACTCCCGAGCGTCGAAGATATCGAACAGGATAGCGCCGACGCCAAGGAAACCTTCGACAAGGTCAAGGGTGTAGAAGTCGATGACGATTCCGTTGTCAAGGACGATGCTGAAAAACAGGAAATCGGCCCGACGGAAACCGACGCCTAATCCTTAAAAATTAACGAAATTAAGCCCTTTTTCGGTGTTTTGCCGGGAAAGGGCTTTTTTATATGTACCGAGCGGTCACTGAATGTAAACTCTTTGTCGTTGTTTTTTACAACAACAAAGTTTTGTTTAATCAGGGCCTTTTTTTCACGGACACTCATATATTAATTGCAGCATAACTAAATGTGAGGAATACATTATGAAAAAATTGCTCGGGGTGACCAAGATTGGGTTGGTCCTGACATTTGGATTGGCTTCTGGTGCTTTTGCCCAGGATTTCTGCAGCAATGCTCAGCATTCTGGTCAATCTGTGAAAATCTCTTCGAACCAGACCGGTAAAATCGGTAATATCGGTTACGAACTTTGGGATGAAAACGGCCATGGCGGTGACGCTACGTTCTATAGCGACGGTTCCATGGAATGCAACATCACCGGTGCTAAGGACTATCTCTGCCGCGCAGGTCTTTCTCTCGGCAGCGACAAGACCTATAAGGAACTTGGCGGCGACATGATTGCCGAATTCAAGCTCGTGAAGAACAATGCACAGAATGTGGGTTATTCCTATATCGGTATTTACGGCTGGATGGAAGGGGTCGAAGGTACTCCGAGTAAGTTGGTCGAATACTACGTGATCGACAATACCCTCGCTAACGACATGCCGGGTAGCTGGATTGGTAACGAAAGAAAGGGAACCATCACGGTTGACGGCGGTACCTATACGGTTTATCGTAATACCCGTACCGGTCCGGCTATTAAGAACAGCGGTAACGTGACGTTCTATCAGTATTTCAGCGTCCGTACCACTCCGCGTGATTGCGGCACCATCAATATTTCCGAACACATGAGACAGTGGGAAAAGATGGGCATGACCATGGGCAAGCTCTACGAAGCTAAGGTGCTTGGTGAAGCTGGTAACGTCAATGGTGAAGTCCGCAGCGGTCACATGGACTTCCCGCATGCTAAGGTTTATGTGTCTACAGGCAATGACACTCCGAAGTCTAGCTCTTCTGCAGCGACCGTAGCATCTAGCTCCTCCAAGGGCAATGGCGGTTCTACTTCGACCACGATTGACGCTTGTAAGGATGAAATGGGCCACGAAGGAAGTGGTAAGGTTGATAATGGCCGAGACAACCAGAGTGCAACGGGTAACGTGGGTAGCTCTCCGTACCATTACGAAATCTGGTACCAGGGCGGTAACAACTCCATGACCTCTTACGACAACGGTACATTCACGGCTAAATGGAGCGGTACCAACGACTTCCTTGCTCGTGTCGGCTTCAAGTATGACGAAAAGTCGACTTACGAAGAAGTTGGCCCGATCGATGCCTACTTCAACTGGAAGAAGAGTGGTAGCGCCGGTGGTTACAACTACATCGGTATCTACGGTTGGACGGTTGATCCGCTCGTTGAATACTACATCGTTGACGACTGGTACAACAAACCGGGTGCATACCTCGGCCAGAAGAAAGGTGAATTCACGGTTGACGGTGACACCTACGAAATCTATCAGAACACCCGTGTTCAGCAGCCCTCCATCAAGGGTACGGCAACCTTCCCGCAGTACTTCAGCGTTCGTAAGAGTGCTCGTTCTTGCGGCCATATCGATGTGACGGCTCACTTCAAGAAGTGGGAATCCCTCAACATGCAGATGGGTAAGATGTACGAAGCCAAGGTTCTCGTTGAAGCCGGTGGTGGTTCTGGTTCCTTCGACGTGACCTACTTCAAGATGACCGATGGTAAGCATCCGCTTGCAGTTCCGGCATCTAGCTCTTCCGAAAAGGCTGTGGAATCTTCTAGCAGCGGAACGAGCGCTCTCGTTGATGCTCCGAAGATGCAGCTCAACGGTGGCAACTTCCAGGTGTTCGACATGCAGGGCCGCTTCCTCGGCAACATGAAGGTCGATGCCGGCGCTTCCATGAACGATGCTCTCAAGGTCAACTTCAGGAATGCTGGCGTTTACATGGTGAAGCAAGGCAACTTTATGCAGCGCTTCTCCGTGAAGTAAGATTCTCTCTCAATGATGTTTAAAAACGTTCCCCCGCAAGGAGGAACGTTTTTTTTGTGCTGTTTCTTTATACAAAAAAAAACGAGCCCGTGCATGACTCGCTTTTATACTTTGTTTAAAAAGTGGAATTACTTCTTAGACTTTTTCGGGGGATGAGCGGCGATTTTCTTCACGCTCTTGTCCTCATCCTTGGCTGCCTTTTCTGCTTCCTTGAACATGGCTTCCACCTGTTCGAGAGCACCGTTCGGATCTTCTTCGATGATTTCAGAAGCTTCGTCAACGAGTTCGGCGAATTCGTCGTACCAGTCAGCGAAAATTTCGACTTCGAGGTGATCCACACCCGGAACCGTCAAGCGCACGCCGCAGCTTTCGCCAACGCGGTCGAGGAACTTTGCAATTTCCGGACGGAGGAGGGAGAGGTCAAGACCTTCGAGATCTTCCGGTTCCAAGAGAACGCCATCGACCTTATCATCGTCTTCAGCCTTCTTGGACTTCTTGTCGCCCTTCTTGCACTTGCAGTTTTCACCGCAGCAGCATTCGTTGTTGAAGTCGCCGTTCATGGCGAGGTATTCTTCATCGTCGATACCGCTGTCGTAGTAGAATTCATCATCTTCAAGATAAAGTGTTTCAACGAAGATGCTCTTTGCGCCGAGAGTCTTGGCTGCTGCCAAGAATTCCTTGAGGTCGCCGCCGAAGTAGCGAGTGGCTTCGGCTTCTTCGTTCAAAGTCTGAACCGGGATGGGAAGAAGCTTCTGCTTCTTGATGTGGTCGCAGACCAAGTCTGTAACGGATTTTTCATTCTTAGCCATAGTGTGTCTCCTGTTGTAAAAAGACTAAAGACGAGAGAACGCTTCGCAACGGAGTTGCTACGCTACAGACGAAAGATTTTTTGAGGAAAAATATGCAATTCTTATTAGCATTCTTTCGTCTCTCGTCTGTAGGGCGAAGCCCGTTCTTTCGTCTAAACGTGATACTTCTTCAAGCTGGTGGCCTTCTCGTCGATGAGCTTCATGATGCGGGCTACAGCGTCAGCACCGTTAGCCGTGTCCTTCACGCTTACGAGCGGCTGGAACAACGGGCTGTTGAAGAGCGTGCCGAGAGGAATCGGGTTCTTGCGGCAGAACGTGGCATCGATGTAGTCGCGAGCAGCCTTCTGCAAGTTGTGAGCCTTGTCCTTGTCGCCTGCCTGGAATGCCTTGTAGAGGTCAACGAAAGTCTTGCAAGCTTCAGGAATGTTACCGGTAGCACTCACGATACCCGTGCCGCCCATTTCGAGGAGGTCAGCAAAGAGTCCGTCTTCACCGCTCATCACGGCAAAGTCCTTGCCCTTCGTTTCCTTGATGACGCGCATCGTGTCTTCGTGGAATTTTTCACCGAAACCGAATTCGACTGCCTGCTTGAGACCGATGATGTTCTTGTCTTCGGCAAGAGCGATAAGCGTGTCCGGATGGACGTAGCTGGAAGTACGGCCCGGAACGTTGTAAATAACGATCTTGGCACCCGTTTCGCTACTGAGCGTCTGGTAGTGCTTGAGCAAACCTTCCTGCGGAGGATTGTTGTAGTAGCCCGTAACGCAGAGGACTGCCACCGGGGCAATCTTCAAAACGTTTTCGATCATCTCGATCGATTCGCGCGTGCAGTTGGAACCAGCGCCTGCAATCACAGGAACGCGACCGTCCACATAGTCGAGCGTGAACTTAATGACATCCAAGTGCTGCTGCGGAGAGACCGTTGCACTCTGACCCGTCGTCACGGCGGGGAGCACGCCACTAGCACCAGCTGCAATAACATCGTCAATCATCTGCCCCATCTTCTTGTAGTCGATGGAGTTGCGAAGGTTCTTGGGATCGTCGTTCTTGAGCGGGGTGAACAACGCGGGGAAAACACCAGTAAGTTGAGAAGCGTTAGTAATCTGCATAGTAACCATAATATAGTTATTAGATGGGAGTGTAGAGACTATAGACGAGAGAAAAAGTAGGTTTTTCGACATTCATTTTCGATGCTTGACTTGTTCGCCATTCTGACCCTGAGCGTAGCGAATGGGGAAGAATCCAGTGAAGTTGCTTGTGGGTGGGAGGGGAAGGCCTTCCCCTGATTTCTGTTTCGCCAGGCAAAAGACTTAGAAAAGGTTGGTGAGCCTGCCGAACCATCCATCACCCCTTCTAACGGGCCCTCAGTCGCCGGCCCGTAACGCCCCGGCTTGCTCTTGATAATTTGTTTGAAATTAGTGGAACTTGCGTCGTGCTATTTACAGGAATTGTAATTCCGTGTTTTTGCGCATCTTTTGCTTGGCTCGGAAATGCGTCTGAGAGCAATCTCGCTGCACTCACCCTATGCAAAAGTTTCTATCTTTGCGGCGTAAAACTCTAAAACAGGAACCCCTATGGAAAACATTACCCAGATTTGGAAAAAGATTCAGTCCCCCGAATTCAACCCGGCTACTGACATGGCCCTGGTTGAAACAGTGAAGCAGGTCGCTTTGACCTCTCAGGAACCTGCCAAGGTCAGCTTTGGTACTTCTGGCTGGCGCGGCGAAATCGGTTCTGAATTTACGCTCCGCAACTTGCAGGTTGTGGGTGCTGCCATTGTGCGTCTGTACAAGGAAGCTACCCCGGAACTTTTCGAAGCACTGGGTGTCAAGGACTTTGCCGAACTCCAGAAGCGTGGCGTGGTCGTCGGTCACGATAACCGCTTGCTCGGTCACGAATTCTGCGAAGCTGTCGCTGACCAGTTTGCCAAGGCTGGCGTGAAGGTCTACTACGGTGGCGAAATGCCGACTCCGGAATTCTCCGCTGCCATCGAAATGCTCGGTGCTGCTTGCTCCATCAACATGACTCCGAGCCACAACCCGAGCCACTACAACGGTATCAAGTTCAACCCGGCCGATGGTGGTCCTGCTGGTCCGGAAATCACGAACGTCATCACCAAGCTTTCTAACGAAATGATGGCTACCTGGAAGTTCGAACCGGTCTCCAAGGTTGATTGGGAAATCATCGACTCCCTCAAGATTTACA
>Ga0265300_10001520_pt1 | contig 21648 bp, 13 predicted proteins | sample AusTroGonzalo_MG_FD_193482 | JGI IMG/M metagenome (GOLD analysis project Ga0265300, IMG submission 193482) | Bovine rumen microbial communities from tropical cattle in Woodstock, Queensland, Australia - Gonzalo_03 | ecosystem: Host-associated > Mammals > Digestive system > Stomach > Rumen ...
AACATTTAAGATTATGTCTGAAATTGAATCAAGAGTAAAATCTATCATCGTTGAGAAGCTCAACGTTGACGAAGCAGAAGTAAAGCCAGAAGCAAGTTTCACTAACGACCTCGGTGCTGACTCACTCGACACTGTAGAGCTCATCATGGAGTTCGAGAAGGCTTTCGGTATCAATATTCCTGACGATCAGGCTGAAAAGATCGCTACTGTTGGCGACGCTATTGCTTACATCGAGCAGAACGCTAAGTAATTATGGAATTAAAGAGAGTTGTTGTAACAGGTATTGGCGCTCTGACCCCACTCGGCAACACTGCTGAGGAGTCTTGGGAGAACCTCAAGGCTGGTAAGAGTGGCGCTGGTCCTATTACACATTTCGACGCTTCCCAGTTCAAGACTCAGTTTGCATGCGAGGTGAAGGGTTTTGATTCGGCTGCTTACATCGACCGTAAGGAAAGCCGCAAGATGGACCTTTACACCCAGTATGCACTTGCAGCAGCTAAGATGGCCATCGAAGATTCTGGCATGGACCTTGAGGCTGTTGACAAGAACGAAATCGGAGTTGTGCTTGGTGTAGGTATCGGAGGTATCAAGACTTTCGAAGAGGAAGCTGGCAACTATGCCATCAACGGTCCTCAGCTCGGTCCTAAGTTCAATCCATTCTTCATTCCGAAGATGATTGCAGATATCGCTTCTGGCCATATCTCCATTCAGTATGGATTCCGTGGACCAAACTTCACCACAACTTCCGCATGTGCCTCTTCTTCCAACGCACTTGCAGACGCATTCAACCTCATTCGTCTCGGTAAGGCTAACGCCATGGTGACGGGTGGTGCTGAAGCTGCCATCTGGGCATCAGGTGTAGGTGGTTTCAATGCCATGAAGGCACTCTCCACCCGCAACGAGGAGCCAGAAAAGGCAAGTCGTCCATTCAGTGCAAGCCGTGATGGTTTCGTCATGGGTGAAGGCGCAGGTATCATCATTCTTGAGGAACTGGAGCACGCAAAGGCTCGTGGTGCCAAGATTTACGCTGAGATGATCGGTGCCGGCATGTCTGCCGATGCATACCACATCACAGCTACTCACCCAGAGGGTCTCGGTGCAAAGCTCGTTATGGAGCGCGCATTGAAAGACGCAGGAATCAAGCCAGAGGATGTTGACTACATCAATGTTCATGGCACTTCCACTCACGTGGGTGACATTTCCGAGGCTAAGGCCATCAAGGAAGTGTTTGGCGACGCAGCTTATAAGCTGAACATCAGCTCAACCAAGTCCATGACAGGTCACCTGCTCGGTGCTGCCGGTGCTGTTGAGGCGATGATCAGTATCCTCGCTGTCAAGAATGACATTGTACCTCCAACGATCAACCACGCTGAGGATGACCAAGATCCTGAAATTGACTACAATCTCAATTTCACGTTCAACAAGGCTCAGCAGCGTACGGTACGTGTTGCACTCAGCAACACCTTCGGCTTCGGCGGTCACAATGCAAGCGTCATCTTCAAAAAGTATCAGTAATTTTGGGGCATTGGTCCCAAGGACTTTTCAAAGTTCCCGTGATTGCAGATATCATAGATAAAATAAGGCTTCTTTTCGTCTCCGAGAAGAAGCCTTTTTTACGACTCAAGTCCATTCTTGGGTTCTATCCACGTGACATCAGGCTTTATCGTTTAGCCCTGATGCATAAATCTATGGCCTATCACGAGCAAGACCACCATTTCATCAACAACGAGCGTCTGGAGTTTTTGGGTGATGCGATGCTGGGCGCCATTGTTGCCGACATCCTCTACAAACACTATGGAAACAAGCAGGAGGGTTTTCTCACCACCCTGCGCAGCAAGATTGTGTGCCGCAGTTCGTTGAACAGGATTTCCCACGACTTAGGTCTTGACAAACTCATCCGTCATGCAGGCGCCGTCACCACAGGACATAACAGCTTTATGAGCGGCAATGCCTTCGAGGCGTTCGTGGGTGCCATCTACCTCGACCGAGGTTACAAATACTGCTACCGCTTCATCGAGGAGCAGGTGTTTGAGAAACACATCAATATTGAAGAAATCGCCAAGCAGGAGAAGAATTTCAAGAGTGTCCTGATTGAGTGGTGTCAGAAGTATCAGTACAAGTTTGAGTTCACCCAACAAGAGTCGCGTGACGACAAAAACACTCCCGTCTTCCATTCCAGCGTGTGTGTGGAAGGAATCCCTTGCGGCACAGGTGACGGATACAGCAAGAAGGAGAGCGACCAAAACGCAGCCCAACAGGCACTCAAACGCATCAAGCGGGACAAGGAATTGCAGAACGGGATTAAGAGTGCGAGTGATAAGGTAAAAGTGAAGAGTGAAAAATGAAAAACTCAAATATATTTGGTTTTTCCCTCACTTAATCGTAACTTTGCACCCAAATTTACACATTCTAATGAACACAACAGGCTTTCTAAATAAGATTTATTTCTCCAGAAGACAAAAACAGTTGGAGAAATATGCCACCCACGCAAAGGACTTGCAGCTCAAGATTTTCCGTCACCTCATTCGTCAGGGACAGAAGACCGAATGGGGAGAAAAGCATCAATATGACAAAATCAGCTCGTATGAGCAGTTCCGTCAGCAGGTGCCTGTGAACACCTATGAGGAGCTGAAAACCTACATCCAGAAGATGCGTGAAGGTGAGGCAAACATCCTTTGGCCTGGTGTGGTACGCTGGTATGCCAAGTCTTCAGGCACCACCAACGACAAGAGCAAGTTCATCCCCGTCAGCGGTGAAGGACTCAAGAATATCCACTATCGAGGCGGAACGGACTGTGTTGTGAGCTACTTGCACATCAACCCCAAGAGCAAATTCTTCTCTGGCAAGAGCCTCATCTTGGGAGGAAGCCATGCGCCTAACCTCAACACGCCCAACAGCTTGGTGGGTGACCTTAGCGCAATTCTGATTGAGAATATTCCATCGGCAGCGAAGATTATCCGTGTACCCAAGAAAAAGATTGCCTTATTGAGCGACTTCGAGGAAAAGCGCGACAAGATTGCCCGTGCAGCGATGGACATGAACATCACTAATATCAGCGGTGTACCTTCATGGATGCTTAGTGTCCTCAACCGTGTGATGGAACTGAAGGGGGTTGACCGTCTTGACGAGGTGTGGCCCAATCTGGAGGTGTTCTTCCACGGAGGTGTAGCATTCACACCTTATCGCGAGCAGTACAAGAACATCATTGGACTGCCCAACATGCACTACATGGAGACCTACAATGCCAGCGAGGGCTTCTTCGGCTTGCAGAACGACCTCTCCGACCCCAATATGCTCCTGATGATTGACTATGGCATCTTCTACGAGTTCTGTGCGATGGACAACCTCGACCACAATGGCCAACCCATCGATGATAGCAAGATTGTGCCCCTCTGGGATGTGGAACCAGGTGTCAACTATGCTATGATCATCAGCACCAACTGCGGTCTTTGGCGTTACCTCATTGGCGACACCGTCAAGTTTTCACAGAAAGACCCTTATAAATTCTGCATCACAGGACGCACCAAGCACTTCATCAACGCCTTTGGCGAAGAACTCATCGTGGACAATGCGGAAAAAGGACTCCTTCAGGCCTGTGTGGCAACAGGTGCACAGGTAAAGGACTACACCGTTGCTCCCATCTTCATGGACAGCAATGCAAAATGCCGCCACCAATGGGTCATCGAATTTGCCAAGAAGCCTGCTTCGATGGACGAGTTTGCCATCATCCTCGACCGTTCGCTGCAAGCCATCAATTCTGACTATGAGGCTAAGCGCCACAAAGACATCACCCTACAGCCCCTTGAAATCATTGTCGCCAAGACTGGGCTCTTCGATGAATGGCTTAAGAGCAAGGGCAAACTGGGCGGTCAGCATAAGATACCACGTCTGAGCAACTCACGACAATACATCGAGGAACTCATCCAGATGAATCAGCAGCTCGACGAAGCCAATCAATGAAACGAACCTCGTTCTATACCCTTCACACCCTTATGATAGCAGCAATCCTGCTGCTATTCTTCGCTTGTGCCCGCATCGGTTCTCCCGATGGTGGACCCTATGATGAGACCCCCCCAAAGGTGGTGCACACCTCACCAAAGTTTGGTGGCACCAATGAGAAGAATGTGAAGAAGATTACCATTGAATTCGACGAAATTGTAAAGGTGGACAACCCTTCGGAACGGGTGGTAATCTCACCTCCACAGATCCAACAGCCAGAGATTGAGGCGAACGGACGACGCATCACTGTCACCCTGCTCGATTCCCTCAAGCCCGACATGACCTACACCATCGACTTTGCTGATGCCATTGTCGATAACAACGAGGGCAACCCTTATGGGGACTATGCCTTCACCTTCTCTACAGGTGAACGTGTGGACACCTTCCAGATGTCTGGTCATGTGCTGAATGCCAAGGATCTGGAACCCATCAAGGGCATGCTTGTAGGACTTTACAAGGTAGGAGACGATGTTGAGAGTGACAGTGTGATGGAGCTTCCTGATTCCATCTTCCGCACTAAGCCTTTCGAGCGCATCTCACGTACCGACAGCCGTGGGCATTTTGTGGTCAAGGGACTTTCCCCAGGACAATATCGTGCCTTTGCACTCAAAGACCTCAACCAAAACTACGTCTATGACCAGCGTGCCGAGATGGTTGCTTTCTCAGAGCGTATACTCAGCACCTCCAGCCGTCCTGACATCCGCCCCGACACCATCTGGCACGACAGCATTCATTACGACTCTATCGTTTATACCCCCTATACCCATTACTTCCCTGATGACATCGTTTTGACAGCCTTCGAATCTGCCAAGCAAGACCGTCATCTCTTGAAGAGTGAACGCCCCATCCTGCAGCATTTCACGCTTTATTTCACGGCAGGCAGCGACACCCTTCCACGCCTCACGGGTTTGAACTTCAACAGCGACGGGGCATTTGTCATCGATGCCAGTAAGAACAATGACTCCATCGACTACTGGATCAGGGATTCCCTCATCTACAACCTTGACACCCTGCACGTGCAGCTTGACTACTTCGAGACGGACACCACAGGCAACTACTCCATCACGACTGACACCCTGCACCTCGTGTCCAAGCTTACAAAAGAACGGATAGCACGTGAACTGCAGGAGCGCATGGAGGAATGGGCTAAAGACTACAAGCAGCAGCTGAAGGCGAAACGACGTGCTGAAGAACGGGCAGAGAAAGAAGCTGCTGAACAGGAAAAGACCGAGGGTGTTGAAGTCACAGAGGTATCTGTACCAACTGAGCAGTCAACAGGTTCCGACAAAAAGAAGAAAAAGAAAAAGAAGGAAGAGGAAGATATCGAGATACCTCCATTGCCTGAAGAGTTCCTGACCTACAAGATCAACAACGTGAACGCAATGGATCCAGACAAGAACATCGACTTCGTCTTTGAAGAACCCCTTGATACGGTTGACCTCTCCAAAATCCACTTCTCCATGAAGGTGGACACCCTCTATGTACCAGCCAAGTTCCTTTTCCGACAGGTGCCTGACGACATCAAGACCTATCGTCTCTATGCCGAGTGGGAAGCTGACTCGACCTATCAGGTGGAAGTGGATACTGGCGCATTCGTCAATATTTACGGAAAGCGTAGCGAAGCCATGAAACGTGCAATCCGCATGCGTTCCCTCGACTCCTACTCCACCCTCTTTGTCGTGCTGCAAGGCAATTGGGGCGATGCCATCGTGCAACTGATGTCCAGTGCCGACAAAGTAGTCAAGACCATCAAGGCAACCAACGGACATGCCGACTTCTATTTCCTCACCCCAGGCACCTATTACCTACGCCTCTTCCGCGACCTCAACGGCAACGGCACTTGGGACACTGGCGACTACGATCTGCACCTCCAACCAGAGCCCCTCTACTACTACCCCACAGAGCTTGCACTCAAGGCACAATGGGAAATCACCCAAGAATGGAATCCCACCGCAATTCCTTTGGCGAAGCAGAAGCCGCAGAAAATCACCAAGCAGAAACCTGACAAGGAAAGAACGATTAAGAACCGGAATGCTGAAAGGTCGAGGAAGTAAATCGGGCTGCTGCATGGGTTTGTTGCATCTTTTCAAACGCCCGATGATAGGCATCGAAGGGAAAAGTTTGGGGTGAATACTTCTTTTTGCACCACACCACGAAGAAGTACACAAAGAGGTCTCTCCTCATTTTCTCACCACCCTCTTTCCCTGTCATCACGAACGGATATTGCCAGTAGTGCTGCTTGTCAAACCGCTTTTGCAAGAGCAGCTGATCCAGGCTTCTCGTCTCGATGATGCACGTCGGGTAGTTTTTCTTGATGACCCCCAGCGCCAGCTCGAAGCAATGCGTCATGCTGACTGGTTCACGTTCCAGCTTGAAACCGAACGGATTATTGAGCAAGATTCCAGTCCTGGTCATCATATTCCTGTCCTCCCATCTGACTTTCGTCTGCCCCATGCTCATCATAGAAGTAGCATGGGTCGTATCTCACCAGCAGTTCCACCTCCCCTGTCTTCATCTTGGTTGAGATGAGTCCCTTGCGCATGATGTACATGATCCACTCTCCGATTTTGTCCACCACTTCCTTTCCCCCTTTCATCAGTCCCTTGGTCGTGTTGCAGGCAGTACCCACACAGATACTGCCTGCCGTTGTTTCTGAAGGTAATGTATAGTCCGAGAATACAGCATTTCTGTACACTCCTGTCATCGAGAGTTGGAAGTTGTGCTTCAGATTGTCTCTTGTGTACATCCTCAACCTGTACAGTCCTGCTGGAATGGCACAAAGGTTCTTCATACCTGTCCAGTGGTTAGGGTCACGACGTTCCATCGTATAACACATAAAGCCCGTCAGCCCTTCCTTCAGTACACCTTGCGTGAAAGCTGGTGTGCCTAATACACGTGATAACACTAATCTTACTTTTTCCATTATCTTTAGTTTATATGCCCACCAACTCTGCCGATGGCATCGCCAGAGCGTCCTTTCGGATGTTGACGGCAAGATCTGTATTCAGTCGAAACGACAGAGCCTTGCTCATGTACGCTTTCTTCACATGCTGGTATTGCTCTTTCAGAGCCAACCAGTCACGTCTATCGTTCAATATAATCTTCATATTATTATTTTTGAGGCGTGAGGTATGAGGTATGAGGCGTGACGTTTCCTCTCACCTCTTACCTCTTACTTCTTACTACTTACTACTTCTATTATTTATATTGTGGGAACGCCTTATAATACCCTCTCTCCACTGTTTCGATGTCATCGTATGTGATGAGCGTGTCACCGTTCTCCACCTTTGCCATCGCCCATACCAGCCACATGGCATCGTCTCGGTTCTCTTCTATCCATGAGTCCACCACAATCTGGTCAGTCTCCCTCAGGCAAGCCTCCTTACATACTCGCTCAATGTAAGCACGTGTGTTGTTGTGGTCTTGAGGTGGTGCCCATCTGTAAATGATTTCCCTCACAGAGTAGATATTGTGCTTCTTGTTGTAGGAGTCCAGAACACGGAACGCTGCCCTGTACCCATCCTCCATCGTCTCGAAGATGACGAATTGTCCATCATTACTCTTCTGACCCTGCCAAGGTCGTGTACCTGGTGTCCATCGGATGTTTAATGGGTTGTTGTTCCTCAGTCCTCTGGGCAGTACATTATTCACTTTTCCCTGTTCACTTTTCACTTTCATCGTTGTCTTCATTTGTTTCGTTTCTATTTTCTTTTTTGAGTTTCAGAAGAATGGTAATCATCTCTTTCAGAAGCCATAGTATGGTTTCAATGCCTCTTCGTGATAGTTTCATCGTTTTTAATTTTTGAGTTTTGAGTAATTTCTGTGAGGCAAAGGTATGGACATAAAATATCCCTCACAACGAAATGTTGCAAGGGATGCTATCCGTACAGATTATTTCGGATAATTACGGATAATTACGGCAAATTGATATAGGTTGTCATCCGTAGTTGTCAATTTCCCGCTTTAGCCGTCCGAACTGCTCCGCATAAGGTGACAGTTCTTCGTCAGTGAACCTGTCCTTTCTTACCCAATCGCTGTAGGATGTGGCAGGCACGGCAATACCTGTCTTCTGAACGAAAAGGGCATGGGGCCATTGGGGTAGGACCCCCTCGACCACTGCAGCACAATAAGGCAAGAGAATCGCCTTCCAATTGCGACTTTCTTTCAGAGGCTCGATGATTTGCAGAAATAAAACCTCGTATGGGTCACGTCCATCGCGACCTACCGACTTTTTCTCACCATAACAATTATGCTGTTTTTGTATGGTGTTCACGTGTTGCGCTCCCGATGCCACATACACCAAATTGATGTTGCATCCACGCTGATCCTTTTCCGTCTGTTGTATTTTCTCCCACAGACGGCTAAAGAAGTCAAAGGCTTCTTCGTCATTCTCAATATTCATATTTTACGAAAATAGGTTTTGGAATATAATATAGATTAGTAAAAGAAACGGAAAGCGTGGACTTGTTACTTTAGCACATCAATCTTTCGGGTTTAGCAGTAAGGTACCCATGTACAGATGTTATGCCAAAAGCCCACGCTTCCGTTATGGCATGCGTGAGCTGACAAGACATCCTTTCCTGTACATTTAACCTATTTGAACTGCTAATTCGAAAGATTGACAAGAAAGCCGTCAAAGCTCAATATTGGGCACAAAGGTAACAAGATTTCCCTATACACCCAAATATATTCATGTTTTTTTATGGACTCATATTGATTCTCACTTAGTTGTCTTCATATTGCACAAATTGTTCATTCATTCACCAACACCTTCCCATCTTCCGTCATACCCTCCACGCTGATATACATCTCCTCACAGGTGGAATTATTAAAGAATTCCACTTTGGCTTTGCCTTGTTCATCTGTAGTGATATCAGGTTGCCACCAGATGGTGCGACGGAAGTCTGCCATAGGGGGAAGCACGTTGTAATCTTCTGTCTTGAACGTAGATGCTTTGTTGAAGCCTTCGAAGTAGGTGCGACGGATGCCTTTGTTGCTTTCTCTTATATACTTGCTGTGCGTATAAAGATGGATCCTCACGGCATTAGTTATTTCTCTTGGGTCATCTGGCACAATATACAAACTTTTTATATCGTGCATCCACCAAGGAAAGCTTTCTGGGAATACGGATCCTGCCACGCTGGAGACGCCTGCTCCCACCGTTCCTATCTCACTACTTAGAGTAAGTTTACTCACTCCCAATATTCTCTTCACCTCGAGATCAATAGGGAGATAGAAAGCATCATCTGCGAGACTATCCGCATTATTTACGAACCATTTGATGGGACGACCTCCATACGCCATCCATCCATATCCAAATCTTGGCAAGTCCTTACACTCTGCATTGCCGAACATCATATTGTTTTTGGCAAGAAATTCAAAGATGGTTGGCTCAGGCTCACCCCTGTCCAGGATATTGTCTAATTCTCTATCGATATTATAATGGATGGTTGCATACTGACGGCCATACGCTTCATTCTTGTATCTCCAGTCATCATTGGTGAAATAACGTTTTCTCTTTGCCTTCACGGTCACATTCTGTATCAAATGGTTCTTCTCTGTGATGGGCACAAAAACATCCTCCTCCTCCACATACTCCTGGAAGGGCTTCTTCACGAAGGCGTTTGGCTTGAGCGGATGCAGGATCACCCTCTCAAGTGGTGTGATGTACCTCGACTCTGGTGAGAATTGGCGGTCGATGCCCACATAGTAGGTTTTCCGCTTCTCCTTCTTCTTCCCATCCCTGGTCGTGTAAATACAGAGGTTCCATGATCCGTCGATGAATGGCATCTTGAAGGCATATCTGCCCAGAGAATCTGTCCTTGTGTCACCAATCAGACTTTCACCCTTCTGGTTGTAGAGGATGGCATACAGATGTACATTCGAAACAGGATTTCGCTTCCTATACATATTCAGCTGACCTTTCAATGTCATTCTGTCTTCAATAGGCTGTGGCTTGCGGAAAGTGTACTTCTCAGACATCAGCCTCCAGTCGTAGCGTCGCCAGCCTTGTGTCAACATCAGCAGGTCGGCATCCTTTCTGTGTTTGGCATCATCTGCCTCGAAGTAGTAATCCACATTGTTAATATATCCCCTTACCTCAGAACTCAGCAGCATCCATGTCTTCATGTTCCCTTGCTTGCCGTTGGTCATTGTATGGGCGTCAATGGCAGAGAAGGAAAGGTTGGCGTTAGGTTTTGTCTGCAATTCCATTTCCACCTTTCCACAAGGTTTCAACTTTTGTGTTTTTGCTACAACACGGATGCTGTCTGCCTTGTCAGGTTTAGGAGAGATGAAGAACAACCTCTCTGCCATAATCCTTCCCCTGCTGTCAAAGACGGTCATTTGGTTCACCCCCCCTGGCATAGCCTCTCTGTCCAATTCAATTTCTATGAGTGGGGCAGCTTTCATCGTGTCGCAACGGATGATGTTCCCATTATGCATCAGGACATAGCCGAGCAGGTTGCCACAGACACCTCTTGTGCATTGCAGGGTGGCAAGCATCTGCTCACTCACGGCATCCACGCTGAGGGCACAACCCTCTTCCTTTGCTTGGGGGAGGTCGAAGTACTGCATATTCTTGCGTTCACTCTTCTTCATATTCCTCATCTGGAAGGTGAACTTTCCTGTGTCGGGTACCAATTCAAAGAGTCCTCTGCCCAACGTGTCTGTTTGGACATTGACAAGTACATCGCCTGCCGCATTCATCACAAAGCCCTGTCCTTCGTATGGATTTCCGTTGTCATCCACTGCCAGCATTGCCACACGGCACTTCTTGCCCACAATTAGATCGCCTCCCTCTGGGTAGAACTGCACGCTGATGGTCTTGGCGAGACGATCCGTGTAGATTTCCTCTGCCACAGCCTGCACGTAGAGTGTTTCCAATGGGTCTCGGCGATTGGGAACTCGTTCGTGGTAAGGGATGGGAGTGATGGTCAAGTCGGAGTAATCCCCTTCCTGCTTGGGCTTTTTCCAGACAGGAATGACACGTGAGAACACAGCATTCGTGCCCCAGTTGGTCATATATCGTGTGTAAGCACGAACTTCATAGAGTCCTGCCCCCATGATGGTGTCCAACTTCATCTCTCCGTGCGACATTCCCAATGAGTCAATCGGGTATTTCAATGTCTGCAACACATCGCCCCTCGGATTCAGCAGCTCCACATACAGCACCTTGCTCAAATCAGAAAGGTGCCCGTCATACGTCCTTGTCACATAAGCCTTGAACCACAAGGTTTCATTCTCGAAGTACCCCATGTTGTCGAAGTGCAGATAAACCTTTTCCTGTGGCACCACCTTGTTGAAGTTCATCGCCTTCTGGAGGTACGACAGAATACGAGCCGTTTCCTCACTCTGCGCATGAATGGGTAGAGTGAGAAATACAAGGAATAATATGTGTAGCACTTTCTGCATAAATTGTCTTTACTTTTTCAAATTTTACTCATTCACCAACATCTTTCCGTCTTCTGTCATTCCCTCCACACTGATATACATCTCCTCGCAGGTGGAGTTGTTGAAGAACTCTACTTTGGCTTTGCCTTGTTCATCTGTGGTGATATCAGGCTGCCACCAGATGGTGCGTCGGAAGTCTGCCATAGGAGGGATCACGTTGTAATCTTCTGTTTTGAAGGTGGAGGCTTTGTTGAAGCCCTGGAAGTAGGTGCGACGAAGTCCCTTGTTGCTTTCAGTAGAGAATCTGTGATGAGCATAAAGATATATCCTTACGGCCATATCTGTTTCCTTAGGACTGTCTGGCACAATGTACAGACTCTTTATATCGCTCATCCACCAAGGGAAAAATGAATGGAATACAACCCCTTTATCACTGGACACACCTGCTAATGGCTCATGGTTCTCATTTTCAAACACATCTGGCTGAGTGCCCAATATTCTCCCTACTTGATAATAGATTGAAGTTCCAAGACTGATTGGCAGAATGATATTCCCGTTATCACCATTATCCACAATCCATTTGATAGGTCTATGTCCATACGACATTTTACCTATAGAGTCTGGTCTTGGCAAATCCTTGCATTCGATATTATCAAACATTTTGTTGTTTTTGGCGAGGAACTCAAAGATTGAAGGTTCTGGTTCTCCTCTGTCAAGGATGTTTTCCAGTTCCTTATCAATATTATAATGGATGGTCGCATATTGACGGCCATACGCTTCATTCTTGTATCTCCAATCATCATTAGTGAAATAGCGACGTTTCGCCTTCACTGTCACGTTCTGTATCACGTGATCCTTTTGTGTGATAGGGATAAACTCGTCCTTCTCTTCCACATACTCTTGGAAGGGTTTCATCACAAATGCGTTTGGTTTGAGCGGATGCAAGATGGTCGTCTCAAATGGTGCGATGTATCTCGCCTCTGGTGAGAATTGGCGGTCAATGCCCACATAATAGCTCTTTGTCTTCTCCTTCTTCTTCCCGTCTCTTGTCGTGTAGATGCACATCTTCCATTCTCCGTCCACAAAAGGCATCTTGAAGGCATACCTGCCCAATGAGTCTGTTCTGGCATTGCCAAGCAGGCTTTGCCCTTTCTCGTTGTAGAGAATCGCATACAAATGAACGTTTGACACAGGGTTACGCTTTCGATATTCTTTCAGCTGTCCACTCAAGTAAAACTGGTCTTCAATGGGTTGTGCCTTGCGGAATGTGTAGCGCTCCGACATCAAACGCCAGTCGTAGCGCCTCCATCCTTGTGTCAGCATCAGCAGGTCAGCATCCTTTCTGTGTTTGGCATCATCTGCTTCAAAGTAGTAATCGACATTATTGATATAGCCTCGCACTTCAGATGATAACAACATCCAAGTCTTCATGTTGCCCTGCTTGCCATTCGTCATCGTATGGGCATCTATCGCAGAGAAGGAAAGGTTGGCATTGGGTCTTGTCTGCAGTTCTATTTCCACCTTCCCACAAGGTTTCAGCTTCTGTGTGAGTGTGGTGACTTGTATGCTGTCGCCTTTATCTGACTTAGGGCACAAGAAGAACAGCCTTTCTGCCATAATCCTTCCCCAACTGTCAAAGATAGTCAGCTGGTTCACACCTTCTGGCATCGCCTTTCTGTCCAGTTCTATTTCTATGAGTGGCACAGCTTGCATCGTGTCGCAACGGATGATATTGCCGTTATGCATCAATACATAACCCAACAGATTGCCATAAAGACCTTTTGTGCATTGCAGGGTGGCAAGCATCTGTTCACTCACAGCATCCACACTCAGCACACAGCCCTCCTTCTTTGCTTCTGGAAGGGTGAAGTATTGCACATTCCTTCGTTCTGATTTCTTCAAATTGCGCATCTGGAAAGTGAGCTTCCCTATACCTGGCACCAGTTCAAAGAGTCCTCTGCCCAGTGTGTCCGTTTGGACAGCAGCAAGCACATCGCCCTTCTCGTTCATCACAAAGCCCTCTCCTTCGTATGGATGGCCGTTATCATCCACAGCCATTATCGCCACTCTGCACTTCTTGCCTGCTACCATATCGCCTCCCTCTGGATAGAACTTCACGCTGATAGTCTTCATCAGGTCGCTGGTGTAGATTCCCTCGTCAATGGCTTTCTGATAGAGCGAGTCTTCACTCATGCGATTATTGGGGTCACGATTCGTGTACAGCATCGTCCTGATGGTCAGGTCAGAATAATCTCCCTCCTTCTTTGGTGCTTTGAAAACTGGGAATACACGTGAGAAAATGGCATTCGTACCCCAGTTGGTCATATAGCGTGTATAGGCACGCACCTCGTAGTAACCCGATGTGAGCAGAGAGTCGAGTTTCAAGTCTCCATGCGACACACCCAATGAATCAATCGGGTACTTACACGTCTTAACAATATCGCCACTGGGATTCAACAACTCTACATACAGCACCTTGCTCAAATCAGAAAGATGTCCATTGTCTGTCCTCGTCACGTAGGCTTTGAACCACAAGGTCTCATTCTCGAAGTAGCCCATGTTGTCGAAATGCAGATACACCTTCTCCTGAGGCAGCACCTTGTTGAAGTTCATCGCCTTTCGGATGTAGGCAAACACAGGAGAAGCAGAGACCGATGTCTGCACCACCTCTGGCTGTTTCTCTTCTTCAGCAATCAGCTGTTCCAATCTCGTCCGTTGCATGAAGCTCGTCTCCTGTTGCAGATCAGGATTGACGCCTGCCGACAAGATGGCTTTCAGCAAGTTCTCTTTCACGGACACTCCCTTGTCTGTCGGAATGGCAAGATGTTCGGCATCAGCCAGTATCATACTGACGTCCAGTTGATTCGAACGGATTTGTGCAGAAGCCTTTTCCACCTCCGTAAAGCCTCTTTGGTGTGTGTAATGGAGCTGGATTCGGATGGTGGCAGGTCGTCCCTCTGCTGTCGTCCCGTCCATACGGTAGGTGTTTGTCATCAGTCCTCTCACAGCACCATCGAAACGGAGCAGACGGAAGGTCTTGGCATCAATATAGAGTTTACCATACACCAGCCCTCTCGACGTATTCACCTTAGGTTTCAACTCCACCACATACATCAAGCCACCCCCATCTGCTTGCAGCACCTTGCTGGATAAGGTGTAGTAATAATTGAGGAAAGATTTGGAGAATGTGGTAGGGAAGGGTTGGATGATAGAACTCTCCAAAGCCACCTTCCGCATCATGGGACCTGCCATCAGAAGGTTGTGCAGGTTGGTGTGTCGCAATTCCGACATCACCTGCTCCCCAGACGTCATCATGGTCCAATATTGCCCAGAGACCACACGCATGTTCCTCACATTCACAGCCGACTGTGCCGTCAGGAAGTCCTCCACCATCTCCTCACACTCGCCGCTCTTGATGGTGATGCGATTGAGAAACAGCCTCGTCTCCTTGCTGTGCTTCTTGAAGTCCTGTGTCAGCACACGATAAGTCCTCGCCAGGATGGCGTCATTGGAGAGCACCGTCACACCAGCCACAGCCAATGAGGATGGTCGCATCTTCACCACCTCGGGCATCTCGCTCGCCTTCCATCTGCACGACTGGTAGCCCACAAAGGAGAAACGCAACGAGTCCTCGGGTTTTGCCACGATGGTGAAATCACCTTCCATATTGGTGACACATCCTCTGCCAACTGCCCGAACGACGTTGACAAAGGGCATTGCCTCCCCAGTCTCAGCATCCACCACACGGGCACGAAACACCTGCTGCGCATAGAGCGAAACGGCAGCAAACATCAAGAATACTATGTGAAGAAATCTTTTCATCATTGTTGTTTTGGTCGGTTGTCTTTGCTCGTATAACGAATAACCGATACAAAGTTAAACAAAAAATGCAACTTTCTTTGCACCAAGGTGCATATTTAACATTTCGGAGACAAAGTTACAGGTTTTCCATCACATTTTATTTTGTATTTCGCTCGGTTTGCACAGACGTTGACTACGTCGAAGGTAGGCTGCATCTCAACAATAAAAATGAAAAAAATGTCTTTTCATTTTGTATTGTGTTCGATTTGCTCTAACTTTGCAAAATAAACCCTAAATGATATGATGGAAACGAAAAAGACTTGGTTGTTGTTTGTGTGGAGTTGCTGCTGGTTGGTGGCAGGGGCTCAAGTGGCGAATCCGTTTGGAAGGGCATTGGTGCCGGATATGATTGCTGATGCCAGTATTCAACTGATTGATTCCACCTTTTATTGTTATGCCACGACGGATGGTTATGGGAGGGGATTGGAAACGTCGGGCCCTCCTGTGGTGTGGAAGTCGAAGGATTTCTTGCATTGGAATTTTGAGGGTGTGTACTTCCCGTCTGCTGATGGGGAGAAGTATTGGGCACCCAGCAAGGCGGTGGAGAGGAATGGGCATTGGTATATCTACCCGACTGTGAATGGCATCATGCACGTGGGTGTGGCTGACAGTCCTGACGGTCCATTTCGATTGGCGAAGGGGAAGGATGCGTTTGAGAAGCCTTATTCGAAGGAGGCAACGCTGAGGCAGGGAGAAGACCATGGGGGCATTGATGCGGAGGTGTTCGTGGATGATGACGGACAGGCGTATGTGTTCTGGGGTGGTCGTCATGTGGCGAAGTTGGCTGACGACATGATGACGATGACAGAGGAGCGGACGCTGGAAACCCGTCGGAAGGAGTATTCAGAGGGTCCCATTTTCTTCAAGCGGAAGGGCATCTATTATTACCTATACACAATAGGGGGTGATGAAAATTATGAGTATTACTACATGATGAGCCGCACGTCACCTATGGGTCCCTATGAGATTCCTGCCCATGATTTGGTGTCGACCACCAACGTGGAGACGGGTGTGTTTGGTCCTGGTCACGGCTGTGTGTTCAATGTGGGTGATGATTACTACTTTGCCTTCCTGGAGTATGGTCGCAGGGGCACCAACAGGCAGACGTATGTGAACAAATTGCTGTTCAATGAAGATGGCACCATCCGACAGGTTGAGGTGACGCTGGACGGTGTGGGAGCATTAGGGAAAGTGCAGGAAGGACGAGCGTTGAAGCCTGTGGCGATGACGGCATCGAGTACGATGAATGCAAGGTCCATCCGACATAATCAAGATAGGCGTTGTCAGCGCACAGAGCAGTTTGTGGCTGCATTTGCTGCTGACGAATCCAACGGCTCACGATGGATGGCTGCAGAGGAGGACACCCTCTGTTGGCTGATGGCTGACTTGGGGGAGAAGAGGATGATAGGCAGGAGCGAACTCTCTTTCGTGCGTCCAACGACTGGTCATGCGTATGTGTTGGAGGGCTCAAATGACGGACAGCGTTGGGAACGGTGTGGCGGTCATGCGGAGGTGCAGAGACGGTCGCCCCATGTGGATGAGGTGAAGAAGGCATACAGATATGTGAGGGTAAGGATCACGAAGGGCATCAGAGGTGTGTGGGAATGGCGATTGCTGGCACCTGTCAATCCGAAGGAGCAGGCAGCTGCAACGATGTCTGAATGGCCCCAAAGGAGTGAACCGATGTGGGGAGATTGGCAGTCGTGGGGAGAGCAGAAGGATGGAACCTACTGGAACCCTGTGATACCAGCTGACTACAGCGACTTGGATTGCATCCGTGTGGGGGATGACTATTATGCCATTTCCTCGACGATGCAGTTTGCCCCAGGAATGACAGTGCTGCATTCGAAAGACTTGGTGAACTGGGAGATTGCTGGGAATGCAGTGGAGGATGTGTCGCAAATCAGCAAGGGGATGACTTGGCAGCAGATGGACAGATACGGAAGGGGTGTGTGGGCTGGCTCCATACGCTATCATCAGGGACGTTTCTATGTGTTCTTCGGCACTCCCGACGAGGGTTACTTCATGACCTCAGCAGAAAAGGCGGAAGGTCCTTGGGAACCGTTGACGGTGCTGTTGGCAGAGCCTGGATGGGATGATTGCACGGCGCTGTGGAACGAGAAGGGAAAGGCTTGGTTCGTGGGCACCTGTTTCCGTGAGGGCTACAAGACCTACCGTTTCCCGATGGCAGAGGACGGGAAGTCTATCGACCGTGAGCGTGCGACGCTGATCAACGAGGGTAACGGAAGGGAAGCCAACAAACTGCTTTGGCATGATGGTTACTATTATCTGATTTTCAGTGAACATAAGAACGGTGTCGGACGTTATGTGATGGCCAAGAGAGACCGACGCATTGATGGCAAGTTTTTGGAAGAAAAGCAGTTGCTCCTGCCCTGTGTGAAGGAACATGAACCCAATCAAGGGGGCATTGTGGAAGGGAAGGATGGACGTTGGTACTTCCTCACCCATCATGGTTCGGGTGACTGGAGCGGACGCATCGTGAGTCTGCTTCCTGTGGAATGGGTGGACGGATGGCCCATGATGGGCGACAGACGTGACAGCGAATTGGGCAAGATGGTGTGGAGTGGAAAACTTCCAACCTCTCACTTCTTACCTCAGACCTCTTACCTCAGACCTCTGACCTCTCTCCAGCGTAGTGATGACTTCGACAACGAACGGTTGGGGGCTCAATGGCAATGGAACTACCAACCTCGGAAAGATATGTTTTCATTGATAGATAGGAAGGGATGGTTGCGACTGAGGGCATCAGTACCCTTGGAGAAGGGACGCTTGCTGAAGGCTTGCAACACGTTGACACAACGCTCGTTCAGAGCTCGATGGAATGAGGTGGTGGTGAAGATGGACATCAGCCAAGCTACAGAGGGTATGAGGGCAGGATTGTGCCACTTTGCGGAACATAGTGCCTCGCTGGGTCTGGTGTGTGAGAATGGCAAATGTTATGTGGAGTATCGGAAGGATGATCATGCAGAGAGAGGGGCAGAACTGACAGGACAGTATGTGTGGCTGAAATCGACATGGGGATTGGACGGAAAGTCGCAGTTCTTCTATAGTACCAATGGTGACCTCTATCTGCCAATGGGAACCTATCAGCTGTCGTGGGGATTCTATCGTGGTGACCGCATTGGTGTGTTCTGCTTCAACGACCTCATTGAAAGCGGATGGGTGGATGTGGATTACCTCCATTATCAAATGGAGAAATAAAAATAAAAGCAATTTCATTTTGTATTGTGTTCGGTTTGCACAGACGTTGACTATGTTGAAGGTAGGCTGCACCTCGGAAAAACAAAGAAAAACAGTTTTTCCTTTGGTTCTTCGCTCGATTTGCACTACCTTTGCAAAAGATTACATTGATCATTCAATATGCAACCGTTAGCTGAGAGATTGCGTCCGCAGACGTTGGACGAGTACATAGGACAGAAGCACCTGGTGGGTGAGGGGGCTGTGATTCGCCGTATGATTGAACAGAAGCGGATTGCCTCGTTCATCTTGTGGGGACCTCCAGGAGTGGGGAAGACAACGCTGGCTGGCATCATCGCCAAGACGCTGGAGGTGCCGTTCTTCACGTTGAGTGCTGTCACGTCGGGTGTGAAGGATGTGCGTGAGGTGATTGAGAAGGCAAAGGCTTCGTCGTTCTTTGGCAATGTGAGGGGTGGGGTGTCACCCATCCTGTTCATTGATGAAATCCACCGTTTCTCAAAGTCGCAGCAGGATAGTCTCCTGGGGGCTGTGGAACAGGGCATCGTCACACTGATTGGTGCAACGACGGAGAACCCTTCGTTCGAGGTCATCCGACCACTACTGAGCCGTTGTCAGGTGTATGTGCTGAAGAGTCTCGAGAAGGAGGATTTGTTGGGTCTGCTCGACCATGCGTTGAAGACGGATGTGTTCCTGAAAGAACGTGAGATTGATGTGCAGGAAACGACTGCCATGATGCGATACAGTGGTGGGGATGCTCGAAAGTTCTTGAATATCCTTGAATTGGTAACGGAATCATCCTCAGTGATTAACGATAAAATCGTTACAGAGACGCTTCAACAGAATCCGTTGGCGTATGACAAGGATGGTGAGATGCATTATGACATCATTTCTGCCTTCATCAAGAGCATCAGAGGCAGTGATCCTGACGCTGCCATTTACTATTTGGCTCGTATGATTGAAGGTGGTGAAGACCCTATTTTCATCGCTCGCCGTCTGGTCATTTCTGCCAGCGAGGACATCGGTTTGGCGAACCCCAATGCCCTGCTTTTGGCAAACGCAGCCTTCGATACAGTGTCGAAGATTGGTATGCCAGAAGGACGCATTCCGTTGGCAGAAGCAACGGTTTATTTAGCGACTTCACCCAAGAGCAATTCTGCCTATCAGGCCATCAACGATGCTTTGCAATATGTGGGTGAGACGGGCAATCTTCCTGTGCCCCTCCACTTGCGCAATGCACCCACCAAACTCATGTCGCAACTCGGTTATGGGAAGGACTATAAGTATGCCCATGCCTATGAAGGGAATTTTGTTCAACAACAGTTCTTGCCCGATGGTGCGACCGATGCCCGTTTCTGGCATCCGCAGGAGAATGCATCAGAAAATAAGCTTCACGAACGCATGAAACAGCTGTGGGGTGAGCGATTTGAGAAGTGAAAGGTGTAATTTTTCACTTTTCATTTTTCACTTTCCATTTTTATTGCTAACTTTGCACCGTTTTTCGCGCGTGTGCGTGTGAATGACTATTAGGTAAAAGGATAATTTCTAAAAATTTACGATATGAACGTTTCTTACAAATGGTTGAAGGAATATGTTGACTTCGACATGACAGCTGAGGAGGTGGGCAAGGCGCTCACCAGCATGGGCTTGGAGGTCGAGGCAGTGGAAGAGGTGCAGAGCATCAAGGGAGGACTGCAAGGATTGGTGGTCGGACAGGTGCTGACTTGTGAACCTCATCCGAATAGTGACCACATGCACGTGACGACTGTGGACGAAGGTAACGGTGTGGTGGAGCAGATTGTCTGTGGCGCCCCCAATGTGGCTGCTGGTCAGAAGGTGATTGTGGCTCAGTTGGGCTGCAAGCTGTATGACGGTGATCAGGAGTTTGTCATCAAGAAGAGCAAGCTGCGTGGCATCGAGTCGAACGGTATGATCTGTGCTGAGGACGAGATTGGTGTGGGCACCAGTCACGACGGCATCATCGTGCTGCCAGAGGATGCAGTGGTGGGTACGCCTGCTGCTGAGTACTATGGTTTGGAGAGCGACTATGTGATTGAGGTGGACATCACCCCTAATCACTCTGACGCTTGTTCACACTGGGGTGTGGCTCGTGACTTCTATGCTTATTTGAAGCAGAACGGTTATGAGACAGCGTTGCATCGTCCATCGGTGGATGACTTCAAGGTGCAGAACAACGACCTGGAGTTTGATGTGGTGGTGGAGGCAGGTGAGGCTTGTCCTCGCTACTGCGCTGTGTCAGTGAAGAACTGCGAAGTGAAGGAAAGTCCGAAGTGGTTGAAGGACAGATTGACGGCAATTGGTCAGCGTCCTATCAACAACATCGTCGATATCACCAATTACATTATGATGGCATACGGACAGCCTTTGCACTGTTTCGATGCCGATATGGTGAAGGGCAACAAGGTGGTGGTGAAGACCCTGCCTGAAGGTACGCCTTTCGTCACTCTCGATGGTGAGGAGCACAAATTGAGCGATAAGGATTTGGCTATCTGCAATGTGGAAGAGCCCATGTGTATCGCTGGTGTGTTTGGTGGAAAGGGTAGCGGTACGTATGAGACCACGAAGAACGTGCTCTTCGAAAGTGCATACTTCCACCCAACTTGGATTCGTAAGAGTGCCCGTCGTCATGGACTCCAGACAGATGCTAGCTTCCGTTTCGAGAGAGGCATCGACCCTGCTGGTCAGATTTACGCCATCAAGCGTGCTGCGATGTTGGCACAGGAATTGGCTGGTGGTGAAATCAGCATGAATATTGTGGATGTGAAGAACGACACTCTGCCACAGGATGCTACCATCGATGTGGAATACAAGTATGTGGCTGACCTCATCGGTAAGGAACTGCCTGTAGAGACACAGCAGAGCATCTTGGAGAATCTCGGTTTTGAGATTCTGAAGAGCGACGACAAGATGATGCAGGTGAAGGCTCCTGCTTTCCGTGTGGATGTGAAGAAGCCTTGTGATGTGGTGGAGGAGATTCTGCGCATCTATGGCTACAACAATATCGAGATTCCTTCTCAGGTGCGTTCATCGCTTACCACGAAGGGTGAACTCGACAAGAGTAACAAGCTGCAGAACCATGTGGCTGAGCAGTTGGTGGGTTGCGGTTTCAATGAAATCCTGAACAACTCACTGACCAAGGTATCATATTATGAGGAAGGC
>Ga0265300_10001523_pt1 | contig 21621 bp, 17 predicted proteins | sample AusTroGonzalo_MG_FD_193482 | JGI IMG/M metagenome (GOLD analysis project Ga0265300, IMG submission 193482) | Bovine rumen microbial communities from tropical cattle in Woodstock, Queensland, Australia - Gonzalo_03 | ecosystem: Host-associated > Mammals > Digestive system > Stomach > Rumen ...
TATCAAACTGCTTATTCAAGTTATCAATAGCTTCTTTCATATCGGCATCCGATAACTCATTGAGCCCATCGATCGTTTTAGTAGCCTCATCACAGAATCCTCTAATAGCTTCCAATAAGGTGCTATTATATCTACCCAGTTCACCAACATCTGCACCTGGAGCATTTTCTACGACTAAGTCTGGATGATTCTTAAAATACTTATCATTCCATCCATCAAAAAGTTTATTGATTTCTTCAGGATTAAGAAGGTTTACACCAGCAACTGTATTTGAAGCAGCATTAGGATCACCCTTTGCCTTTGACTCGATGATCTTCTTGATGATAAGGAATGCTGAGATAGCTACACCGATGATACCTGCACCGATGAGTACGCCTGTAAGTAAGCTCTCCTGAATGAATTCTCCTTCAACGTATTCTGGAGTAGCATGTTCTTGCATAACATCAAATTTATCAATAGCTTCATGAGAAGTATTATAAATACTGATAGCAGCAAGGTCACTAAGGCTATCGATATTATCAATAGACTTTAATGTTTTTTCTACTACATTATTATTCATATTTATTTTCTTCCTTTCTATTTAATATAGACTTTCCTAGCATATAACTCATTGAGTTTATCATAGGAAATGCCAATGATAACTTTTTCCGATTCATTGCCATATGCCAGTTGTTCATCTCCTGTTATTTCTACAACTAAAGCATCAAATCCATTTGACAGTTTCTCGATATTACATTGAATATCAAGATTTGGTAATAACTGCAAACGATTGCACTGGTCATATATTTTACTTATGATGAGATTCGAAATATTTTTATCATCGGAATAATCATGTAAATATTGTTCAATATCAATTCCTAATTCAGGTATGGATGGATATTGACCTGGTTTCATCATTAACAAAGTTAAGATGATATTTACAGCAGTTTCAAAAGAGGATATCACTTTTGGTTTATATGCAGAATCATAATCAAGTACAACGTCATATCCAATTCTTTGGAAAGATTTTGGATAACGTTTGTTTACTTCATCCAATGTGATACCTTGTGGATCTAACATATAACTTCACCTCATTTCTATTCAGGGGAGTTATGATCGGATTCAACATAATCATTGATGAATTCATCATAGTTTTTATCCACGATTTTGATGTAATGAACTCCTGACTTAGCTGACTCTCTTGCCATCTGTGCATCTTTCAAATGCTCAATTTCTCTGGAATGTTCCATACGAGAATGACGATTGTCACTCTCTTTGATCTCCACTTCCAAAGATAAAGATGGAATATAAAAGTCAGGAATGTACAGATGAACAGATCCATCCTTCCATTTATACGTATAAGTATTTGGTGATGGAGCTATGACATCATCAGGACTCCAGTTAAGAGATTTCAATTTATTTAAGAAATCTTCTTCATATGAACCAATAATACGGAAAGTGTGTTTATCATCCCACTTGTAGTCCCTTGCGAGAGCATGATTATAAATCATCTTTCGTTGCATTTCTGATTCATTCAATAAGTGTTCTTTACCATAAACACCAACCATGTTCTTCTTCATACCTTTTACGTATGATTCTTTGCACTTTGGATCGTCACATAAACGTTCGTACTTCAGAGTGTTCTGATTGAAATGAACTGGATTGGTTCTGCACATAACACATACTCGTCCCATATTCTTATGGACTAATAATGAATATGCAAATTCCAATGGTATTTCACAATCTTCTGGAATCTGATCATTATGTTGATTCACAATGTGCTCACAGTAATCATGTTTATCGTTAAACACTTTATTGCAGAAAGGGCACTTTGTGTTCCTCAATTTTATCACTTCCTTCTTAAAGTTCTTTTAGCATGCGGTTCATTTCATTTACAATAGAAAAAATAAAAAATGGGGTGGCAATGCCACCCCGAAGAAAATCATATTAAATAGTATATCCACGTCAGTAATTATCTGATGAAGCCACCCTGGAAATCGCATCTAAATGCTAACCAAGGAAGTTTCTTATAACCATAGATTTCGATCTCATGTGAGATGTAATCGATGAGCCATTTTGTGTCATGGACATCTAATGTCGGCATGAGTTCGTCATACTTCTCGCGTGAGATTATGAACTCTCTACCTGATACATACAGTGAGTTGTCCCAATCATATCTGCTGATATAAACCCATCTGCCGGATGCATCCATCGTGCCCCAGAGTCCGCGTGGGTTGGTTATGGTTTCTCTAGCACCAGCAAGAATAGCATTCGAGAGACATTCTCCGATTGATGGGTCCTCTTTGAATGGTATAAATTCAATGCCTGAATACGTCAATGAATATAATGGTTTCATCATAATGGTTGCTGTTTCAGATCCCGAGAACATTCTCTCGCCGATATATGAATCGGCATAAACAAAACCTGGGAATTTCTCTATGTTATTATAACGGATAAGTTTGGTATATCTACCCATTTCTTCAACCTTTGGATTAGCTGATGCGTATCCGCCATTGGTTCTTGCGTCAGCTAAGAACTTGAATAACAGTTCATCAATTTCTATTGCCTGGTCATCGATTTTACTGATCAGGTTATTAATAATCCCTATTCCTGTATCGTATGTTTTATCGATGAAAGCAACAGTTTCGTGAGCCTGCTGTATGTCACTCATGATGAGTTTTGCTTCTTCCTCTGATAATGAACCGTGTACCATCAGATCCGATGCTTCCTCCAGGAACTTAGCAAGTTTAGTTTTCAGCATCTGTGTCATAATCGATGACTTATTCAGTTCTTCACGGAAAGTTGTGGTGAATTCTTCTCGAGAAATCTCAAGAATCGAATCGATGAAAGTGTTCCAGTCATCACTAACCTTCTTTGTTGCTTCTGTCTGGCCGACAGTCTTAAGAAATGTTTCATGCAGTTCCTTTACTTCCTGTGAGAGTTCAAAGTTTTCGTTCATAACGATTTCCTCCATCTTATTAGAAAAATATTGTTTAGAAACTATATTAAGTTTCTTTCCTTCAGATTAATAATATACATATATAATCTAAAAATAATAGAAAATGGCTTCGGGTAGCATAAAAAATTTACATATATATTGTACAGGAAACTCACAGATAACTTCCTATATGGGGAAATATAATTTAAAATTTTTTAGAAAGAGAGGATCTTTAACATGGATTTTGACAAGAAAACTCAGTCTAAAACTGAGAAATACAAATTCTGTGATCGTTTCTTAAAGAAGTTTGAGACTCTTGCTAAAGCATATGATGCAGAGCTTAAGAAACTCAGATCTATAGAGAAAGAGATCAAAGGCACATCACATGGTGTGTGCAACAATGCATACAATGTTCGCTTCATTACTCCATCTGACATTTCAACTTATGTATCAAATCTCGATAAGAGTTTAGCAGCTGGATTAATTCACCCAACAGTCGGTGATTGCGAAATGTTTGCAGTTGAATCAGCAAAGAAGTTTGTGGAGGCTAATGGTGGTAAGCCTATTGATACTACAATAGTTGCTAATCAGAATGCCCTCACATTGTGTGACCTCGTTGAGTCAATCGGCAGTGAAGTATTCAAGAAGGATGTTTATACTCACGGTGAAATGACTAAGAGAACAAAGTTTGTTAAGGATGATATTAAGTCATTCGATAACATGCATTTTACTGCAGCTACAAGAGCCCTCATCGGCAAGCTTCCTACTATTATAGAGAAGCACTCAGATGTAGCTTGTTCTGTATGTGATGTTAGATGTAAGCATGAGCTTGGAATCTACATTGGTAACTTCATTCTTTTCGCATTGAAGTTTAACTTGGTATCACTTATGCAGTTGGAACAGTATGCTATTCCACAGGTAACATTTGATTCTGTACCAGATCGTGATGCTAAGTTCACAGCGGCAACAGTTCAGGCTTATTCTGAAATGTACAAGGAAGCAACAGGTGATGAACTCACAAGAGTTGTTCAGGAATCAGAAAATGGTGAAAAGGAAGAAGTTCTTCGTCCATTTGATGAAGTATATACAGAATGCTTCCATAACTGCAAGGTTGGTTCTGAGATAAGAAGCATCGTTCCATTCAATATGAACTTCCGTGACATTGCATTATCAGATGATCATGAGTTCTATAAGAACACCGAACTTGCTTTGGAATATATCGTATCAAATCCAAGATCGCCATTCAATCAGTTGATCGTTAAGTTCACAGATAAGGACAAGAGCATGAGTGATCCTGGTGAAGCTGATATGCTGTTGAGAATGATGTTCGGCGAATACACTAAGAAGATGATGGCTGCATGCAATGATCCATTCTATCGTCCGGATGTTCAGTTCCCTTCAGATCCAAATTGGATGGACAAGATCACATATGGCAATGCATACTATGATATGAACTATCGTCGTGATAATCCGGGTAATCAGCATACTGATCCAATCACTGCAAAGTTCGATATGTTGGCTAAGATGTTCATGCCATGCTGTCATGAAACAGACTCAACTAAGTTAGCTTACAATGTATTGAGAATTGTTGATGTAATGAAAGCAATCATCGCAACAAGATCACATACAAGTGAATGGGATATTCCAAGACAGTTATCAACAGAGATGCTTGCGTTCTTAGGTGATATGCTTACACGTACATTGATGAAGCTCTATCATCTCAATACTATAGTAATAGACTTCTCTGATGATATGCCAGATACAATGATTCCTGGTTACTTTGGTGAAAGCTGTGAATACATTGATGAAGAAACTGGTGATATCGTTAAGATCGAATCATTCATCGTTGAAGCTGATGCTCCTCCGGCAATGAAGGTTTCCGCTCCAGAAGGTAAAGAAGCAACCGGTAAAGCAAAAATTGAAAGCGCTGCTAAAAAATTATGGGCTGCATTTGTTAAATGGCTTGACACAGTAGCTATTAAATATTTTGATCAGTGGGATCGAATTCATCAAACTCAGATCAATGAGGCTCGTGGCTGGCAAAATAAAATCAATGAAATCGAACAGAAACTCGGTAATGGATTCGATATAAATGTTGATGGCTATGCTAAATATAATCTGCAATTTGAGTCTTTAGATGGAGTCGGACCGGCAGCTTTTCATGCAGTGGAAAATGCTATTAATAATATTACAAACTATATCCCGGCGTCAAATAACAATACTAAACTACTTGATGACTTGGAAAAAACATTTTATCCTGAAGAAATTGCTAATGACATAATGTCAACTAAAACAAATGCTACATCGAGTGCTCCTGCTGATAAAAATCAAGCAAAAGCTGATACTGAAAAGGCTCGAGATGCTATTCTCGTTAACTGGTTACTCTTTGGATTAAAAGACAAACAAAAACCGACATTCGAGAATAAACACCCATTAACTGGTGCAGAACTTCAAGACATGTATGGATCTTTAATAAAGGCAATTGGCGAAAGTGGTAAATCTACAATATCTGAAAAAATTTCAGCATATCAGCATCATCTTAGCAATGCTAATAAAGCGCTTAATGACAAAATGTCTGAAAATGCTGGAAAATTATTCCAAGAACAGCAAAGTGCTTCTGCAAAGGTTACTGGTGCTAATTCAGCGGATACCGATGGAACAATTCCTGCTGATTTACAGGAAAAAATAAATGCATTGGAAGCAAATGATAGAGCATATATGGCTATTGCTACACGAGTTGCTGCTGCTGAAAAGGTTGTTAACCAGGCCGCATTTAATTCACTTCTCGGTATTCCAAAGTCAAAGGATAAAAAGGTTAATGAAGAAGCATTTAACAATTCATTCTGGTCAAGAGTATTTGGTTGTATCAAGGGTGTAATCAATGAGTATGATGTACGCATAAAAAATAATCAGATAGGCCAGAACGGTGAAAATGCTGATCAACAACAAAATCAGAATGCCACTGAACCGACCAATCCTTAATTTTTAAAATATCATTGAAAGGAGGAATCCCATATGTCATTCAAGATCTGTAATCCTATGGATAACGGAATCACTATGGAACAGATTACCCAGACTATTAATGAATCAGAAAATCTCGTTGTAGCTTTGGAATCTGTTGCTGCGATGTATGGAATTCCTTCAACCAATGTTCTTAGTAATCCATTGATTAAGAACATTCGTGTTGAAGGAGATACCATTATTGCTCCACCTGTTACAAATGTATCTGGTAATGCAAAAGCAATCATCCAGAGTATCGGTGCAGTAATGGACTATGTTTCACAGCGTGTTGATGATAAGTTGAATAACTTCCAGCATGACTGTGTAAAGAAGAATAAGCTTATGGCTCACATCAGCAGAGAAGCTAATCCTTCTAAAGGTCAAGTAGTTTCACGTCATGTTGATGACGATGGAAATGAAATACTTGTTTATGATTCAGGCTTAATCGATGCTCCGGTTTCAGAAGCATCTCGTAAGTTAATTAAAAAGCTCAAAGAAAAGGGCTTGATTCCTAACGGTAAAGAGTGTAAGAAGTGTAAGGATAATGATGAAGATGAAGAAGAGAATCTTCCACAGTCATCATACTTTTCAGATGAAGATGATATCACAATCGGAACTTCTTTACATGAATCAGCAAATCCAATTTCTAAGGACTTCAAGAACTATGAATCACCATTAACTGATGAACTCGGCGATGAAGCTCCAGAACCTGTTACTGGAACTAAGGTTGACATCGGCGGCGGAGTAAGTGCAGATGAAGTTGATATCGGTGATGAAATCAATGAATCAGCTGATATACTTGATCTCATGGCTCGTTATGGAGATACACGTTATCTCGGTTATTCAATTATGATGGAACAAGGTATTGACTTTGTTAAGCCTGTTATCTATCAGGAAGCTGATGAAGAGAAGAAGGTTAAGCCTTCAGATGTATCTCATATGAAGTTTGATAATAAGCATATCTTAACAGCTATCAAACTCATCAATGAAATTCGTTCAGAAGAATATGATACAGATAAGCGTATCAAGAAGATCAATTACTTTGAGCTTGTTAATCATGAAAAGTTTAAGAAAGCTCTTGATGAGCTGTCAGCTCAATTCGATTGTCGTTTAACATTCAAGGTTCTCACACATCGTGAAGGATCCGGTAATGTTTGTACACCAATCGATGATCATGAAGTAAAGCATAAGGTTACTGTAAGTAAGTCAAAGGGCTTCCAGCTTAATGGTTTACCAATCAGCATTATCACTTACAACTCATTCATTGAAAAGAGTGTACCAGATGATCCTTCATTGTTTGGTCAGTATTTCGTATCAATAATGTGTCATGAAATCTTCCATAACATTTCATCTGCATTACGAGTACTCAATACATCTGTAAATGCTTGTGTTGCTTCTGGTTTAAAGACAGCTGCTAAGACAAAGAATCGTACAGCCAAGAAAGTCATTATCGGAAACATGGTCGATACCATCTCCAATATTCAGGGTATTTCAATTCCTGCTGGTAAGAAGAAGAAACTTGTTAAAGACTTAACTGCATTATCTTTCCTCATAAAGGGAGCTAAGAAGGGTGAAGATGAAGAGCCTGATAATAAGGATGAAGATAAGGACAAGGACAAAGAAAAGGATAAGAAAACAGATTCTAAGAATAAAAAGAAGGATGATGAAAAATCACCAGTTCTTGATAAGAAAGAATCAGATAGTACTATCCAAGAAAAAGTTGACAAGAAAGTCAAGAGAAGCAAGAAACTTGCTAAGCAGATTGACAATGAAAACAAGATGACTGGAACATATGCATTCGGTACAGTTCTTGGTGTTGCAACTACTTTATTAGGTATTTCTGCTGGTCCTTCATGGATTATCACAGGTTTAGGTCTCACTGGATTAAGTGTAATTGGCGGTATCGGCAGAGCTATCGGTTATAACAAGGAAAAGAAAGCATATGCTGAAGGTAAGCAGAAAGATAAGAAGGGAACTCCTCTTAAGAATAATGAAGAGTTCTACTGTGATATGTTTGCCGGTATGTATGGTTTACCAGTAACATTCTTTGTTCTGAATTCTAAGAATAAAGGATACACAGCAAACGATCTTCGTACTGATCAACTCAAAGCATTATATGGTGCTGAAAAGGAATTAGCAAATGCAATGCAGTCATCATATCCTTCAACACTTGAACGTGACTACGCTGCTTTGAAAATTGCAAAGAGTACGTTGAATAACAAGAAAGATCTTGATCCAGCTGTAAAGAAATATCTTGAATGGATTGTTGATAATTATTCTGAAACAGAAAAGATCGGTGTTGAAGATTTGTATAACAAATCAACATTTGATCCTGGTTCTGCAGAAAATCTCGATAACCATTTAAGAAAGTTAATAAGTGACAGTAAGATTACTGTTACAGAATATGACCTTTCTGCTTTAGAAACGGCATATGATTATGATAATGAGGAGGATGAATAATCATGACTAGCATAGTAGATGAATGCTTAAAAAGCATATCACAAATCAATGAAAATGATCTTGATGGTGAGATGGCTGTTTGCGAATCTATGCTTGAAAGTTATGAGAAGATATTCAGTCTCATGGAACATTATAGCGATGACGAATTGTCATCGCTAACGTTCCTTGAATCTGTTATCCCAACTATAACTATTCAAGAAGCAGATGCTGGTGCAAATCCAGCTCCAGCTAATCCACAACCAGCAAATGCTGATCAGAATGCTGAAGAAGATAAGAAAGAAAAACTTTGGGAATTCAATCCACGTGGAAAGAATGAAAAGACTGGTAGAAAAGAAAAGATGTGGAAGTCGATATTACTTTTCATCCCACGTTTAATCATCGCAGTTGGTCGATTCATATATCGTTGGGTAAAGAGTTTATTTACTAAGAAGAATGAATCTGATCAAGCTACTAAAACAGCAGGTGAAAATCTGGATAAACTTGCAGCGGAGGAACCTAATTTCTTTGATGATCCTGATAACTTGACAAAGTTAATTCTTCAGATGAATAGTGATGAAATGGAAAATAAAACTTATCCAGCATTCACTTATGTTATCAATAAGAAAATTGGTGGTCAACAGCAATCAACTGATAAATTTAATAGTGCTATTTCTCCAGGCAATGGAACTTTTATAGTTTATCCACCACTCAGCATCGATAAGATGATTGAAAATCTTCAGCAGTATGATGCTAACATATTAAAAGGATTAATTAGCTATGTGAAAGCTGTTACTCAGGGATCAACTGCTGAGGATGGATCTGTTAAAATAACACAGATTACCAATGGATATGTTGAAAAAACATCAAATATCATAACTGAATTTTCCGAAGTTATACAGGAAGAAAATAAAATAGCCAAAGATATTACAGCAAAACAGGCAAGCACAAATTCATGTGTAGTCACACTTGATAATGGTGAAACTAATTCAGAATATGGTTTGAGACCTGATCAGCTGTGGGATAAATTTAATGATGTTAATAAATTAATAGAGATCATCAATGCGGATGATACTGTAGTAGCAAATTCTGTTAAACAGTTAACATCATTTGCTACAACTCCTGAAGATGGGGCTGTTGAAGCTTTAACCAAAATGCTCAACAGTCTTAAGAATGTAACACAAATAATGCTTTCACAAGTACAGATCGTAGCATCACTGACAGATGGATATATGAATTGCGTAAAGAAAATGAGCAACTTCGAATATCTCTCTGCTGCTCTTGCACGTATCACTGGTAAAAAGCCTACTGCTGGTACTGGCCCAGAAGATAAGAGTGATACCGGCGAAGATGATGGAACTGACAATGATACGCCTGGTGATGGTGAGACAGTAACAATTAAAACGAAAAATGGTTTATTTGGACTTGGTAATGGTGAACAAATTACCGGTAGAACACAGACATGGTATGATACCACATTTATCATCAAGAAAGGTGATTTATCTACTAAAAAGATCCATTATATTGGACCTGCTAAACCATTTAAAAATTATGCCAACCAATTGGTACTTAACGGCGAAGGTTATACAGTTACAGAGACAGGAAGAAAAGAATTCACTGCCGTTATTACACCACAGGGCCGTGTATATAATAAAGATAAGCGTACGGAAGTTAAACCGATACCATTGCCAGAAAAGGATTCATCTGATCTTAAATTAATTTACAGCGAATCATACTATGATCAAAATGATAATATCGAACCATTAGAATATTAATATTGAGAAGGAGTGAATAATATGCCTAAATCAGCATTAACTGATTATGTGTCGTATACTCCTAACAAGACAGCTCCGAGAAATCAACCAGTTTCAAAAATCACCATTCATCAAATGGATGGTGTAATGAGCATTGAGGAATTTGGGGCTGTCATCTCAAAAGAATCCAATGGAACAAGTTGCAACTATGCTATTGGTTATGATGGTAAGATTGGATATTTCTGTGAAGAAGAATATTGTTCATGGTTTTCAGCTTCACCAGAAAATGATAATCAAGCCATCACAATCAAAGTTAGTAACTCTACTTGTTCACCAGATTGGCCTATTTCAGATAGTGTATGGCTTAAGTTGGCAGAACTTTGTATAGACATTTGTAAACGTTACAATTTCCGGTTAACATATACTGGTGATAAGACTGGATCACTTACATTCAATAGAATGTTTACAGATGAAAGTCGTATTCCATTTGAAGATGAAGTTCAATTACTATGTAATTATGTAAACACATTTCTTGATGGAAAATTTGCTAATCATAGAATATCTCCTGAAACGGTATTAAGTACAACTGCAAAAGTGAATGTCAAGATTGGAGATCTTGTTATGGTTAACAATGATGCAATCTATTGGAATAGATCAAGAGTACCCGATTGGGTTAAATCACGTTGGTTTATCGAAGATCTCAAGTTTAATCGTGCTACACTTGGTAGGTCAGAAGATGGTAAACACATACTTCATTCAGCTATAGATGTCAAATATCTTAAGCTGGTAAGTAGTAAACCAGTAGCCATTCCAGTAAATAAGCAGATTAGACTTTTAGTCAATACAAAGATATATGACAAATCACTTTCTGTAGTTACCAATAGAATTCCAGTTACAAAGATTTATCATATCTCAGAAGAGATAAGTAAAGATGGAAAAACATTTGGTAAACTTCAATCTGGTATAGGATGGGTTAATTTATCTGAAAAAGATACAACGGATAATGTTAAAGTTGGAGATATGGTACGCATATTAAATAATAGACGATATGATGGAAGTATCTTCAAACAATCCCAGGAAGCATACAAAATCATCGCGATCAACGGTGATAAAATTAGTATCAGTACAGATGGTACATTCATTACGACAGATATCAATATCAAAAACATTGCAAAAATATAATATATGAGAGAGGGGCCTCGGCCCCTCTCTTGTTATTATAATATAATATTGCAATGGTGGTTAGGATTGGTGTTAGTTAGCAGTTTGTAGTTTGCATTGTCAGTCCCGCATATTGATGACCGGAGTCCACGATTGATTTTCCAGTATGTCTTAATGGAATCATCAATATACGTATCATTATATCACATTTTCTTACATTTATTCATAAATTATGAAAGGAGCCGGTGACGTTCAAAGGCAAAGACGCGTCACCTATGTACACAACTTATTTTAACCAGTAGGAACAGTTTTTATTTTAACGAAACGGTAGGTAAACCATCATAAAAGTTTTACGCTTAAAACCACCATTGCAATATTACATATTGTTGTATTATATACGTATATTATTTTTACGAATATAGGAAGACAATATTCAAAAATCATTTGAATGAAGGGAGTATGGAAATGGGTAAAATTGAATTGCTATCTAATCCGGATTATCCAGAAGGAAGTCTATTAGTAGATGTAAGATATTATAAGAGATCACAAAATAATCCGGAATGTTTTGAAGTCATTTTATGGAACTCATTAACGAAGAGATTAGAAGTATATTATGAGGAACCGATTATTGATATATGGTTCCTGAATGAGGATAAGAGAACAAACAAATATCAGATAGCTCAAGCACCAATGGATGATTGTTATAAAGTATTATGCAAACCATCTCAAGTATTAAAAGCAATTGCAGATAATGTTGGTGGAGAATATCAAGATTGGTATGAGAAAAATAAAGATGTAATATTCCAAGATGCTGTTCAGAATTATATGCTGAAGTGCCCATGGGTATTTAAAGCAGACTTTTTACCTGATGTTTATTATCGTTTGAACTGGGCTTGGAAGCACGGAAATAAAGCAGATATCGGACATGTAGAAGTAGCATTCCTGGATATAGAATGTGATGTCATTGATAAGACTATAGATATGAAAGATCATACTGATGTAACACAACCAGTCAATGCGGTAACATTGATTTTACCGGCTCAAAAGATTGTAGCTGTATTTGCATTAGGTCCTCGTCCAAAGTATAAACTACATTCAAAGTTTCATGATTTATTGGAGAAACAAGAAAAAGACTGGGAATGGTTATGTAATCATCAAGATGAATTTAAGAGAATGATCATTGAAGATGATAAAGATAATAAAGAGTATATTGGTGATTTCGATATACGTTTACATCTGTTCCCATTTGATCGTGAAATAGATATGATTAAGACTGTATTTGATTACATCAATAAGTATAGACCATGGTTCTGTTTATCATGGAATGCTGAGTTTGATGATAATTATCTCACAAACAGAATTGCATATCTTGGTTATGATCCGATTGATATAATGGTACCGGCTGAATTCATCACGAAGAAGATCTATTATAAAGAAAATAGAGATCCGAATGTAACTCCAGAAAGTTCAAAGGACTGGTTCTATTGTTCAACATGGACTCAGTATATGTGTCAAATGAAGAACTATGCATTGACACGTAAGAGTCAGTCTAAGAAACGTTCAATGAAGTTGACAGATGTTGGTGGAGATGAAGCAGGAATTCATAAGATCAATGTTGCAGAAGAAGGTACATTCCGTGAAGCAGCTTATCAAAACTTGATACTGTTCTTGTTGTATAACGTTCGTGACGTTGTTGTGCAGTTTGCTATTGATGTCAATACAATGGATACTGCTGCATTCTATGCAAGATCATATAACTTCTGTACCCAGTATAGTAAGTGTTATCAAGAAACTCACATTGTTAGAAACTGTCGAGAATACTTCTATGAAAAGTATACTAAGTTCGTACAAGCATGTGCACTTGAAGTTGATAAGAATGCTGACTCACATTACAAGGGTGCTTATGTTGCGAACCCATTACTCAATAAACCAACTGGCATGTATCTTAATGGAAGAAACACAAATAACTTCATTATTGCCGCATCAGATGCGGATGCGAAATCATATTATCCATCATCTAAGATGGGTACTAACCAGGACCCAATGACATTGTTATATAAGATGGTCATTGATAATACAATCTTCCGTAATCATGAGATACCAAATAGATCATTAAACCAAGAATACTTCTGGTATGATTCTGAAGGTAAAGCTCATGATGAAGATATGTGTGCTCCAATAATAAATTCATATAAGAATGGCAACATCATGTCGATGTGTTACTCATGGATGGATGTGCCGAGTATCTCGGAACTGTTCGAATATGTTGATGCAAATCTTTAATATGAAAGGAAAATAGTAAGATGATCTCAAGAGAAAAAGAAGAAGAAATGCTCGATCTGGCGACTAACTATATGGCATTGTATGGAGTCAATGTCAATATGGCTCGAGCAATTCCATTTATTAAGGATGGATTGAAACCTATCCACAGACGTATACTGTTTGCGTTATATAAATTCCATGGTGATAGCTTAGTAAGAACCTCAGTATTGTTAGGCGACGTTGGTAAGTTATCACCTCATGGCGATTTGAGTTTAAATGGTACTATTGCAAAGATGTGTCAAAAGTTCTCAAATAATGTTACATACTTGGATGGTCATGGTAATACTGGTAACGTCACAACAGGTGATGACTATGCAGCTGATAGATATTACTCAGTAAAAATGTCAAAGTTCTCAAAGGAAGTATTCTTTGGAGAATTTGATGGTAAGATCAATATGATGCCAAGTTATGATGGATCATTTGAAGAACCATTTACATTACCTGCGAAGTTTCCAACTGTTCTGTTGAATGGTACATCAGGTATCGGTTACACATTATCTTCAGATCTTCCACCTTATAATCTTAATGAAGTAGCAGATGCAACTATCAAGGTTATTAACTTCGATAAAGAATTCAGAAAAGTTGCAAATGCATATATTAAGAAACATAAGAATGAAGTTAGCGAATATCTGTCTTATGCTCCAAATGTTTATAATGTAATGACAGTAAAAGACAGTGTATTCAAAGAATTAGGTTTGAAGAAACCAAAGATTCGTTTGATACCAGACTCACCAACTGGTTGTAATGTATTCATTCGTGAAGCTGATAAATATACAATGGAATGTGTATATGAGATTGATAATGTAAACTATACAATCACAATATACAATACTCCATATCAGATATACATTGATGATCTCGATAAATCTTTAAGAATACTACAGGAGTCACCAAATGCAATTCCTGAGATAGTATCTGCTGAAGAAGAGTCAAAGAACATTAAAGCAGGAATGAAGTATGTGATTCGTTGTAAGCCATGTAATGTTCAGAATGTTGTAAATAAACTGTTTAAGAAGATCGGCGGTTTCCGTTCAAACTTCATCACCACAAACATGACAGTTATCGACTCAACATATCATACAAAATTATTTAATGTAGGACAGATACTCGGTGACTGGATCTCTCAAAGATTTGAAGATAAACGCGCTTGGTTATTAAGAGACTTAGTAGCTAAGACAACTCGTCTCAATATGTTAGAGGGTAAAGCTTACATGTTGAGTGGTAAGAATCTCGAGAGAACTGTCAATGTATTCAAGAACAGTAGAAACAAGTTAAGTACAATCGAAAATCTTGTTAAAGAATATAAAGGCAGAGTTACATCATCACAGGCTGCATTCATTGCAGAATTAAAGATGTATCATATCACTCAGGAAGAACATGCTAATACTCTTGCGGAAATCAAGAAGGTCGAAGAGGATATTGAATTCATCAAGAATGCTGTTAATAATGATGATGCAGTTCAGGATCTCATCATAAGTGACTTAATGGACATTAAGAAGAATTATGGTGAACCAAGAAGAAGTAAAATCATCTCACCAAATAATGAAGAGAATTCAGCAGTTGGTACAGTTCATATACTTCCAGATGGTAATGTAATCTTCGCAGCTACAGATAATCTTGAAGCATTATCTTCAGACATCAAACCAATCAATGGAAACATGGTTTGTTTGATTGATGAATTTGGTAATGCTGTATGGATTGATACTCGAAAGGTTAAACATAATGTAGCAGCATCACTGATTTCTTTAGGCAATAAGAAAATGTATAAGTGTATAGCAGCTGTAAGTAATCCTGACAATGTATTGCTGTTACTCACTAATAGTGGTAGAATCAAAGCTATATCAGTCCACAATACTATTGCTAAGCCAGGAGATGTCAAACCATTGATACCATTAGAAGGTGATGAAATGGTTGTTGCAGCATTGGAAGTACCGAACAATTCTGATGATCTGTTAATATATACATCCGATGGTAAGGGTAAGCGTATACAGATCAAAGATATTGGAATGAATACTTCTCGTGCAGCTAGTGGAGTAAAGATCATTAAGAATCTTGATATAAATAATGTCAGTGGTATGTTTGTACTCAATTCAAAGAAGCCATTGATCTGTTATGTAACAAATCTTGGTAGAATGAGAATTAATCATGCAAAGTATCTCGTTACAGGTAAAAAGTATGATGATCTCAAACCACTTATTGAATTATGTAGTTTGGATGATCTTCAGAACGTATTCTGCTGTGATGATCATCAGATTGTTACATTGTATACAGATAATGGAAAGAGTGTATCAGTTCCAATAAGTACATTAGGTATTTCTACAATCAATACACCACCTGTAAAAGCCAAAGGTTTATCAGGTAGAGTAAAGATTATTCGTTCAAGCATCACGTAAGGTAAAGGGGACAACTATGTCCCCTTTATTTTTCTATGACGAATAATTAAAATAAAATTGAAAGGGTGATCTGTATGATCAAGTTACTATCTAACTTTTTAAAGTTATTTAAAAAAGAAGAGGAGTTCGATCCTCATAAGAAATTTAAATGCAAAGTTTATAGTAAGCGAACCGGACAATTCTTAGGGATGATTGAAGTAGACTATAATGAATATAAGGAACGAGTTACATTTGATACTACGTTTAGATATTCTCGTGTAGAGGATGGTGATTAATAATGGCCAAATACACGGTAATGGTACGAGCAACATCGATTACCATTACTCCTGGTATGGAAGCAATGGATGAGTTAGAAAACCTTTTAGAGTTATTAACTTATGAAGATGAATTTGCAGAGGAAACTAAAACATTAGGTTTCTTATATGATGAAGGATCTGATACGTTATATCTTCATAAAGGTATTGATATAAACTACTTGAGACGTTGTATTCCAGATTCAAAATTTATTGACTTCCCTTGTCATCGATATGAAGAAATGAAATTCGATTGGGAAGAAATTATAGGACCTCGTAATGAGGAACAGGCAGACTGTATTGACTTTATATGTGGACAAGGAGGACACTCATCAAATCTCGATGCATCACAAATATTTCTTGTGAAGCAGCCGGGGTTTGGTTGAATAAGGTAAAACATATTGTGCCGGAGCAGGTATCGGTAGATATAAGCTAAAGACCTTAATTATTATGCACCGTGATAACTTACGTAAGCAGTGGGCTAAATCATTGTATGACATGAATGGATTCTCAAGTAAAGAAGTTCATGAGATAGAATCAGGTGAAGAAATACTTGATATAGTTACTGGAGATTATAAACCAGATTATGATGTATATTTGATAACTCATGCTACATTCAGAGCTGGATTAAATCGAGTTGGTAGCTTAAATGCAATGGAAAAGTTCACTGAGAATCTCGGTATTGGTATGAAGATCATCGATGAAGCTCATCTTGAATTCAGAGATACTTTAACGATGGATGCTGTAATGAATGTAAAAAGGAATTTATATCTTACAGCTACAAATGCACGTTCATCAAAAGATGAGAATGCAATATTCAAATATGTATTCGCAAATACTTTGTTCTACAAAGAATCACGTGCAATGTATGATAACCGTCCAAAGAAATGGGTTGACTATGTAACCGTGTGTGTTAATACTCATTGTAAACCAAACATTTACAGGTACCGCGTAGTGGGAGCTAAGAATATGAACTCAGCTACGTATGGTAAATGGGTTATTAACTATGATAAAAATCATACACATTTCAAAGCTTGTCGTGAATTAGTTCGTCAAACATATAATGATGATTCTAAATCAAAGATGCTTATATTTATGCCTTTGATTGATCTTTGTGAAAAATGTCAAGAGTTCTTATTCTCTTTGAATAATGATCCTACATTTGATTATGAACTAGATATACGAACAATCAATTCTCGTAATAGCAAGAGCGAGAATGAACGAGCTAAGCAAGCTGATATAATCATAACAACGATTGGATCAGCTGGTACTGGTACTGATATTCCGGGTATAACAGATATCATTTGTTGTAGTCCATTCGTATCAGTAGTGACGTCAAAACAGGTGTTTGGACGAATAAGATACATACCAAAGAAATGTCATTATTATGACATCTATGATGAATCTGTATTGATGGATAAGATATGGATGAAATCACGTGCAAGAACATTAAGACCTTTAGCATTAAACTCATACGATATCGCATATGTAGAGTCCGAAAATACTTAAACTACATATGTATATTATTATTGTGATAGAAGAAAAATAAATATTCCTATCGGAGGAAAACAAATGGAAAAAGAAAAATGTTGGCCACAGAGAATGGCCACACGGATGAGAACACTTTCTGCCGACAATTGTGTCGGCTCCTTTCCTCTTTCTATTACAATGGTAATAACAATCAATAGCACTTAATGATTTGAAACTTAAATTAGTCGAGGGCCCCTGAGGGGGCCCTTCGAATAATTATTCATGTTCGGTTTCTTCTGAATGTGGATCGGAAGTTTTAATTGGTGCCTGAGCACAATATGGGAAAGAAATATCAGGATTTAATTTCCTTAATTCGTTCTCTAACCAGGAACGATACTTGTTATTATCAACTACTACCCACTCCATCAGTGTTTGAAGTCTGTTGGATAAGTCTGAGATTTTAGAATCGAGCTCTTCATTACGTTTACGAAGAGCATCGCATTCTTCCTCATACTTCTTTGCAATATCAGTCATCTTCTGCTGGATATAATCTATGGATTTACGATTGGCTTCTTCACGAGAGTCCCTTAAATCCTGTTCAAGCTTTAAAGCTTCGAGTTTATATTTACGGCGAGAAAATATTGCAACGAGTGTACCTGATAATCCACCGGCACCAAGAACACTGACAAGAATCTGGGTAATGTCAAGACCTGAAAATACTGACATACTAAATTCTCCTTTCGACATACTACAATCCAAGTGAACACTCTCTCGGACAAGTGTGCACTTATTAATATTTTGTATTTGCAAAGAACATAAGGATATAATGATATAAGTCATTATGATTCAACTCTTTGCTGTCGAGTTGGAATTTATGCGTATGACGAAAATAATGAAAAAATAAATATCCTAGAATCTAAAGAGATTCATTTTCAGGTCAAATTAGAAAGAAAGGTAAATAAGATATCATGCATTTTCGAAAACAAGCAATAAAGAAAAGTAAACAGCAAGAAAACAATATATCCGTAATCAGAAATACAAATGGTACTGGAAGTATCATCGCTAAAGTATTATTTGTATGGGTAGTGATTATTGGATTGGCGTTTGTAACAAACGAAAAGTTAAAGAGTAAAACTACAGATGATTCCCTTGCATCAGTAGATGTTACTACAACTTTAACAGATTCAATTGTTACGACAACTGAAACTACCACATCTGCAAGTACAGTCAAAACGACAGCAATGGCAGTACCGAAGGAAACTGTTAAGATCACGGTCTTAGCAACTTCCGTAACCGTTCCAGCCACCGAACGGATGACTACAACTACAGAAGTGATAGTAACTGAACCTGAACCAGTTCATGAAGAACCTCAGATTGTTGAAGAGATAGTTCCAGAACCAGAACCTGTCTATGAAGAACCTGAAGTTCATGAAGAAGTAGTTCAGGAAGAACCACAGCCAGTGGAAGAACCGGTAGTTGAGAGTAATAACAATCAGCAGTATTATTCCGATGATGGAGACCACGGCTGGTCATATGTCTCATACCGTTATGGACTTCCTGATATATCAGCAGATAGGGAAAGATACCATGCGGCATTAGACTATGTCACAGAAGCAGAACGTGTATATTTAATAAATGTAGTCACATCAGAATATGGTAGTGACTACGTGCCTTTGTATGAAAAGGCGAAAGTTGTTGCAGTCGTAATGAACAGACTACACAACGGGTATTGGGGTGAATCCATATCATCCGTATTATCATACCCAGGACAGTTTGTAGGGTATTATCTTAAAGACGGATTTTATGGGAACGTAACTCCGGAGTGTATTGATGCCGTAGACTATTATTTCCTGCATAAGGACGATAGTATGTATAATGGCATTATGTATATCAGCGGAGGAGGTGGATGGAACTCATTCTATTGATCTCCTCAGAAAGGAGAATCAAATGAGTAAAAAAGGGGTGCAAATCGCTGCTGTCAGAATTAATGGCAAAATCGTTGAAGCAATTGACAAAGACGGAGCCTTAATTAAGGTCACAAGACAACAGCGTGAATTACTCAGGAACTACAAAGCTCCAGAGTACATTCAGGAAATAAAGAAAGCCTTTTCTAATGACCATATCGTGGCAGATGATTTTATGGTCCTCAAGAATGGCGATCGAGTATTTCCGAAATAATTTTTATCATACGCTTAAAAGAATCCGGGGGCCTCGACCCCCGGATAATTTTATTCACATATTCTTCTATCAAAGTTTAAAGATCTTCAAGAGTATCAGTAACGAAGGATTCATCATCAATATCATCGATGTCTTCTTCTACATTCTCTTCTTCGTCGTCATCATCGAAGTTAATGTCAAGACCTTTATAAAGCTGCTTTCCAACTTGGTTGAAGCCTGTAGCAGATCCCCCTGCAGCTAAACCAATGAAGAAAGCTTCGATGACATTCTTACCCATGTCAATGTCTGTACAGAAAAAGCCCAACAATCCTAAGGTTACCCCGTAGATGATTGAAAAGAGTGGTAATACCCTAGAAATGTCCTTTCTAAAGCATGCTGTAGCAATAAAGCGTGTCGTAGACACTAACATGGTTACAAACGTAGTGATTGTTATGATTGAGAATTGCAACATAATAATTACTCCTTTCTAATTTACTAATTTATAGCTAAAACTATATTAATTAAATGGAGGTTACAGTAAATGAATTTATCCGAAATAAACGCACAGAATGAAGAATTCATCTCAAGGATGATAAACGAAAGTAATGTAAATTCAGGCAATGAAGTCATCCCTGAGAATGAACCAATGCCAGAAAATACTTCAGAAATCCCTGAAGAGGAAGATCCAACAGTATGTGATCTCGAAATCATTCTCTCTTATGGAGAGTTAATGAAGATGGGATTTACAGAATCTGTATTCGCAGATCTTATGGAAAGATATGCGGATATCAAGCAGATGGTGAATATGATGCACCATCAGTTGGTAAGCATCTTCAAGAATGAACATCTTGATGAAGCAGAAGCATCATCTGCAGCAGCATTAACAGATCTCGGAGTTCCGGTTGAAAAGTATATTCTTACAACCGAAAATCAGGAAACAGAAGAACTTAGAAGACTGAGATTAAGCTTTATGCTTACAGACTTAATTTCAATCTATTCTGAAATCGTTCATGTTATGGGTGAACGAAGAGTTATGAGTCAAACATTTACAGCAATATTGGGAGGTATGCATAATGAAGATAATCAAACCGATAATCAAGATAGTGGATCCGATGAGTCCACAGAAAATGATCAGAAAGCTGAACCGATCAGCAAGGAAGTGTTACCAAAGTGAACCAAAAGGTCCTGATGAAAATCTGGTAAGGAATATCATTAAGAGCGGACATACATCCGTTCTTGAACATGCATCCTTTACGCTGGACATCATTACAGACCGTGGTGTACTCGCTGAACTTACACGACACAGAATGGCTGGATACTCTGTAGAAAGCACAAGATATTGCAATTATAATGGTAAAGAAATCACATTTATAGAGCCAATCACTATCAAAGATAATGAGAAGCTTTATGAACTTTGGAGAAATCAATGCCTGACGTCAGAAATGGCTTATAAGCAGATGAAGAATCTCGGAGCCAAATCACAAGAAGCTCGACAGGTTCTGAATAACTCACTCAAGTGTGAGATTAGAATGACTGTCAATGTAAGATCATTACGTAATGTATTCAATCTGCGTTGTGCACATGAAGCACATCCACATATAAAACAGATCTTCATTCCACTGCTTTTATGGATGCAGGATAAATACAGTGTGTTATTCGAAGATATAACATATGATCAGGATTTCGCAAAGAAATATCTTAGTGATTGGAAGAATTAT
>Ga0265300_10001527_pt1 | contig 21591 bp, 10 predicted proteins | sample AusTroGonzalo_MG_FD_193482 | JGI IMG/M metagenome (GOLD analysis project Ga0265300, IMG submission 193482) | Bovine rumen microbial communities from tropical cattle in Woodstock, Queensland, Australia - Gonzalo_03 | ecosystem: Host-associated > Mammals > Digestive system > Stomach > Rumen ...
AGATGCAGAAACAAAAGAAGTAATATGCTCTGGAAAAATTGAATCGACAAAAGATAATCATTTTGAAGATGGTGTCCGTTATGATGACATATACTATGTTTCTGTAGATAATAAATGTTTTTTCAATGCTAATAGTAAAAAATTTGAAATAATTGTATTGGATAATGAAATTAAACCATTCATAGGTGATATTAGTAAGTACAAATCAGATAATTTGCCTGATGTGGCGTTACATAAAGCATATTATTCAATGGATATTATTTTTGATAATGATATTAATGGCCTTGACCCAGAAGTTGTTAATTTAGTCCATGCCTTAAATAAATTAGAAGATGTTTCAACAGATGGTAGTTGTTGTGGGCACGGTGATAATCCGTTATGGGTTGGGTGCTGTTTCTTTTCTATTAAGCCATTGATATTATTACGAAAAATCATTTATGAAAAATTCTATAATGATTTTATGATTTGTTCTTTAAATAACAGGTCTCAAACATCAGAAGATTCAGTTGGCCTTGGTATTGTATCATATAAAACAGGGCAAGAAGCATATGATAAAGCAAATGAATTAGCTGAATGTTTGAATTTATTATTTTAATATATTGCTCACCCAGTTCACTCCTTATCTTTATAAATACTTACATATAGATTATAGGAGATATAATAATGAGTGGATTAGGTAATAGTTCCGATAAATGCAGTAAAATTGTCTTAACTCCAAGTTTGTTAATGAGATTATTTGAATGGTGCCATGAAGATGCCGCCAATGATGTTGCTATGCATAAAGTTTTTGAAAAAATCATTAGCTTTACAGATGGCGTTAATCCATTAAATATGGATGTTTATGAAGCAATCATTGCTAATGCTAATGATGGTCAAGAAAAAGATTCAGAAGAATGTAATTACGATTGTCAAACAGCAGATGGTGAACCACAAGTAAATAGTGACTTATGTGATAGATTAGAAAATGCTGTTGCTTCATATCACGAAGGCGGAATTGATGGAAATTGCTGTTACAATGCAATTCAAGATGCTTTTGCTGATAATGTTCAATGTGATTCTTGCTGTGGTCAAGAACCAATTGATTATACAGCAATTGACACATATTGTCAACCATTTGGTATGGGTAACTATGATGGAAAACCAACAACAATTACTTTAGATTGCGTTAAAGATGAATTACCTTGCGAAGAATGTCCAGAAGAATGCATCCCTGCAGAAGCAGAAGATGAAATTATTAAAGTCATTCAATTAGCAAACGGTTAATTATAAAGGATTATTTTAAATGGCAGCACAAGAATGGATTACTGAAAGTAATTTAGGTCAATTTGAAGAAGAAACATCATTAGCTAATGTTGTTATTGAATATCAGCCAACAACTGATTCTGGTAGAATAACATTAGACCCAATTTTATTATCTTCAAATTTACCAGCTGAAATTACCTTATCAGAGCCAGACCATTATAAAATTAATGTAATGGGTACGTTGCCAAAAGTCGACCAAGATACTGAGTATTACTTCACTTATAGATTAAAAGAAGTTGAAGCAGGTAATCCTTCTAATGTCACAAATATTACAGACAGATATTTTACTCTTACATCCAAAAATAAACCAGTTACATGGAGAGAAGATGTAGAATATTTACTACCATGCAATAACAACAATATATTGGAAATTAATCTTAAAGATTATTTAAGCCATCCAAATGGCAATGAAACATTTAAGAAAGTAAGTGGTACATTACCAGAAGGTATGACTTTTGATGATAGTGGTACAGTTATGGGATACATTGAAGAAGATATTGTTCAAATCACAGAATATCCATTTTCTGTAAGAGTGTATTCAAACAATGTTCCTGTTGAAGGATTAGAAGATAAAGAATTTATTATTAGTGTTGACCCAGAAGTTGTTGAACAAAAACCAACATGGACAACAGAATCAAATCTTGGTAATATTAATAAGGATGAAGTATCAGGGCCAAATGAAACAAAATCTATAAAATTAAATGCTATGATTTTGTCTGGTGGTGGATATTTAAGATTTGAATTGGCACCAAATAATGACCCAAATAATGATGACACAATTAATGGGTTGCCACCTGGATTGACATTAAGAAATGATGGTTATATCAATGGAACTTGTACCACAACTCAAGTAAAAGATTGGTTTTTTGGTGCATATGCAGTAAGAGTTGTTGAAGAAGAAGATAATGAAGTTAAATCTGATTATAGAAAATTTGTTATTTCAACAAATAGAGGTTCTGCTGAACATGAAATTAATTGGACTGACCCAACCAAAACATATACATTAGGAACATTTACTATTGGTGAAGAATTATCTTTACAATTACCAATAGCATCAGCCGCAGATGGTTCTCCAGTTAAATATAGCTTCTCTGGTAATACATACCCAGCAGGTATTACTTTAAGTAATACAGGATTAATCAGTGGCGTTTTAGATTTACAATCAATTGGTAATTATGATTTTGAAGTAATGGCTAAAACTGATTACACTTATATCACAAGAAAATTCAGAATTGGTGTTAAACAAGGTCTAGGTGAAAGTGCATTAAAATTATATTTAAAAATTAATCTTGAATATAAAGATGGATATACTGATATTAAAAATCAATTAAATTCAGATTCATTATATAATAATGATATTGATGCTTATAATATTAGTAACTTCCCAAAAATTGATGTCGCAACATTAAAATGTTATGATAGAGAAGTTTTAGCATCAATGTTGAACTTTGGTAACCCAGAAATTGTTAGATTTGGTTTAACTAAGTCATTACCATATTCACATGTTGATGGTAGTGGTAATTTAACTGCTAACTATGAAGTATTCTATAAATCAATTGATGAAAATACATATCAATGGGATGAAATTGATAACGGCGATTATGATTTTGAAGCAAAATTAGACCAATTAAAAACAACTGGTGAAATTGATAACAGTGCTCAACTTGAATTTAATAATGAAGTATATAAAACAAGTGTAAAATGTTCATTATTCTTAGGAGAAGTAGATACATATGCTAAATTGGTAGCTTGTAATACAACTGAATTAAAACCAGATAAAGGTTATTATGCTGTCGTTCTAAAAGATGAAACACATGACGGAGAAAAATCATATTATGAATATGAAAATGAAGGTGCATGGAAATATATCGGAACCAATTTGCCTCAAGAAGTTATGGTAACAACAACTCCATCTGATACTTATGATGTATTTAATTTTAAGAATGTTAGAAATTTGTTATCTCAACGTGTATATGTAAAACAATTACAAGGTACATATTATTATGATGAAGGTAATCAACAAATTGTTACATTAACTTCAACTATTGATGGAATTAAAAAATTATCAATAGCAATTCATGATATGTATCTTGAAGGTGCACATGTTCCACGCATTAAAGCTGGTGAATACTATATTATAAATGATGATGAAGAATTAACCACAAGAGAAGAATCATATGATGTTGGTGGTGAAACAAGAATAAGGGAAATTATTTTAACAGGTGATCCAATTAAAGTAGATTATGAATCACACATTGTTACAAATCCAGACAATGGTCATATATATGTTAATATTTTATTTAAACCAACATTTGGTTCTTCTAACTTTATGATTTATGAAGACGGTGGAGAGATTTATCACGTTGCTCAAATAGAAAATCCTTGGTGCTTTGATTTTGATGAAAATAGAAATATTGTAATTGATACTGTTCCTGCTGGCGTAGATATGGTTATGCCAAATATTACATCTAGTGATGTAACTCCAATGTTAGGTGGCTCTCCATATGTTACATTCTTAGACCCAACAATTGAACCATTACCAATGTGGAAAAGAAAGCAAGCGGTTCAATGGAAACCAAATACAACATTTAAAGCAAAAGAAATCATTATTTACGATTCAATTTACTATAAAGTTAAACAACAATTTACTTCAAGTAAAGAATTTATCTTTGATGCTAACTTATTAGAAGTTGTTAATGGTGATACTATTGATAGTGAATTACCAAAGAATTATTTCCCAACATTAGATTTAGGATATTACTATTCTGGAACAAATAGAAAATATTTGAAAGAATTAAATGCTGCTGAAAAGAAAGGCGAATTCTGGTATAGAAAAGATTTCTTATTCTGGGAATTAATTGGTGAACCAGTTTATAATCAAAATATTGATACATTTGGAATTCCATTCTATTCAACACAAAATCGTTTAGAAGAACTTAATAAGGGAAGAATTGCAAAGAGAACATTTGAATTAATTTGTAATACGCCTAATGCTGAAGTATCTATTAGTGTTGTACAACCTGATGGCAGTACGGTAGAACCAGAACATACTGGTAATAAATGGACAGTAAGTTTTGATATGGGCTCACATATTACATGGAATGTTTCTGCTCCACAATATTATCCAGAAGGCGGAGATTATGTAATTGTTAGTGATGAAAAACACGTAATTTCATTAAAGAAAAAATGTACAATTACAATTACTCCAACACCATCTGATGCAACTGTTACATTAACAGCAGCAGGGTATACACAATCTGGTAATAGTATTGTTGTAAGAGATGGAACAGAAGTTGTTTATAAAGTTGAAAAAGAAGGGTATTTGGCTGAAGAAGGTACATTTGTAGCGTTAGATTTCACACACAATTTAGAAGTTAAATTAAAACAATATAAACAATTGACTATATATGTCAGCTATACATATGCTGGTGAAGATGAAACATATCCAAACATTGTATTAAGTGGTGAAAATGCTATAGATATTACAGAAACAGAATTAGTAAGCCATGATGGAAACTCTTGGGAAGTTCAAAAGAGTATTAAAGTACCAGAAGGAACTTATGTAATTTATACAATTTCTAAAATTGGCCTTAATACTAAGAAAGGTAACTATAAAGTTAATATTGATAGTACACAAGTTATTACATTGAATGATAATGCATATACATTTACTGTCAGTCCAACACCTGCAGATGCTACAGTTATAATTGATGCTGAATTACCAATTGGTTCACAAGTAGGTAACAGTAGAATGGTATCAGGTAAGCCAAATACTGGCTCATCATCCTGGATTACATATATTGTATCTAAAAATGGTTATGAAACATTTAAAGAAACATTACCATACATTTCATCTGATACAACAGTAAATGTTACTATTAAACAATATTTCCAAATTGTTATTGAATCAATTTTCCCATCTGACGCAATTGTAAAAATTACAAATATTGTTGGTGTTAAAGGTTGGGAAGCAGAAAAAATTTATGATGAGCATTCAATAGTTAAATATGAAGATAAGTTCTATAATGCAATTTTAGCTCATACATCTGGTATGGCATTTGACCCAACATATTGGGTAGAAGTTGTAGATAGTGCTTGGGTTGTTAATGGATACGATGTTTATTATGAAATAAAGAGAAATGGTTATAAAGATTATATAGACCATACTGTAGTAACGGAAGATATGTTTATTGACGTACGAATGGAATCTGTTGGTTCATTCTGTGTTGAAAATATTGAATGCTTACCACCTGATGTACAATCAAGAATAGAAACAGATGACCCAACACAAGTATTGTTCTGTCTTGAAACAAACGCAACAGTTGCATTCCAGCACGAAGGTTCAACAGATACAAATACTCCATCATATACACTTATTGTTAACCCAGTTCCTGCTGATGCTGAAGTTGTCATGGTATATGATGATGTTTCATATAATGAAAAAACAATGTCTGGCATTCTTGAAGGTGAATATGTTGAATATCATATTACCAAAGATAATTACATACCATATGATAAGAACATTTTAATTACTGCAGATACAACAGAAGATATTCCATTAACATTGGTTGATAGAACCGTATCAATTATTCCAACACCTGTAGATTCAACAATTACATTAACAGCAGGAAGTGCGGTACAACATGGTAATGGTATTACTTCACCACACGGAACAGAAGTCAGTTATACAGTTGCAAGAAAATACTATGAAACAGTTACTGGAACAATAACTGCAGATGCAGATAAAACTATTGAAATTCCACTTACAAGAGAAAAGTATACAGTAACAGTTCGTGTCACAACAAATGATAATACAAGAGTAGAATTAACTGCAAATGGTTATACTCCTGTTGTTGGTGAAAACAGTGTTGCAAGTATTGAAGTAGATTCAGAAACAATTGTAAGATACACATTACATTGTGTTGGATATGTTGATAAAACTGGTGAAATTCAAGCATTGTCAACATCAACAATTGATATGGTATTGACACCAACATATACATTTACAATTAATCCAATTCCAGGTGATGCAACAGTTGAATTAAGAGCTACTGGTTGCGCACAAGTTGGTAACAGTATTATTGTTCCATCTGGAACTGAAGTAACTTATAAAATTATAAGGGACCGAATGAATACAATTACTGGTTCAGAAACAATTACAAGTGACTATACTAAAGATATAACAATGTCTTATGTACCTGGAACAGTTTTATTTGAAAGTGCTACAGCTGGTACATATCAATTGAGTGTATTGACACCAGGTACTTTCTATGTACAAATGGTTGGCGGTGGCGGAGCTGGTGCTAGTAAAAAATATAATCGCCATGTTATTTCTGATACTCATAAACAGTGGGGTGGAGGTTCTGGGGCATATGTTTATGGTAATATGTATCTTACTGCAGGAGCTCATCAAATTGTTGTAGGATATGCACCACAAGGTTCATCAATGCTTGAAGGGCAAATAGCAGGTAATGGTGGTAGTGCAACAACAGCAGCAGTTGGTCCAGGAGGGTACTGCACAATAACCATTGGAACATTAGCAGGTATTAATGGTAATGCTGGTGAATATAGAAAAGCTAAAAATGTCGTTGCCAACGGTGGTGCCTCAACATATGGTGGTTATGGTGCTGGTGGTCACGGAAGTTATGCATACGGAAATGGTACTGGTGTTCCAGGATATGTAAAAATTACAGCGGTTTAAGGAGAATATAAATGCCAATAAAATTTAGTGAATTAACAAATAAAGCAATAGCAGACACATCACATATTATCGGATTATATGCAGATGCTACATCAGCTACTGGTTCAAGTAACTGTATTATCAGCGTTAATGATTTTGCTAAATCTGTAGATTTAAGAAGTGCTGATAATAGTGCTGTTCATAAGGCAGGAACTGAAATTATTACTGGTCAAAAAACATTTACAATTTATCCAGTTATTAACGAAAGTTATTCATCAAGTAATAGAGATGAAAGAATAGTAAATTACTGGTCTAATGTTAAATTAGCTAATAATGAGTTATTACCAAGTGAATCTACATTTGCTGGATTTCATTCCTTTGATGGAAATAATTTTGAATATTCTACTGTATTTTCAAGAATAGATGATAATGGTACAGTTCATAGTGGTTTATGGGTACATCATCCAAATGGTACTGCTGCAGAAATGAGAATTACTCAAAGTTCAGATGGTACAACCACAACATATGCACCAACTCCTTCAGCAGGAGACAATTCACCACAAATTGCTACAACAAATTGGTGTTATGACCCTACAAAATCAACAAATTTAGTACATAGAACAGGTCATGAAGAAATTGATGGTAGTAAAGTATTTAATGGAAGTTTAACATGTAATAGTAGTGTAACTGTAAATGCTAATTTAAGAGCGACAACACAGGCAATTACAACAAATAATACTACTGTTGCTACAACAGCATTTAGCCAAGCATTAATGAAGAAATTTTTCAGTAATACCCAACCTACATTACACTCTTTATATTATAATTCTTCAGGTCTTGGAAGTGGTAATATAACTCTTTCTGAAGATTTTACTAATTATGATTTAATATTAACTTTTATGACAAATGATAGTAGTAATCATATGTCATGTACATGGCATCCAACATGGATATTAGACCATATGTTAAAAACTGCTCCAACAACAGTATATCTAGCATTAAATGAAGGAAACTATTGGATTATTGAAAATTATAATAGAGGTTCTAGTAAAACATTTTTTAAGAGCAACACTGAAAATTCAAAAATTTATCAAATTGCTGGTGTTAATATAAATGGTTCATAATTTAGGAGAATATAAATGCCAATAAAGTTTAGTGAATTAACTACAAAATCTATAGATAGTGTAACCAGAGTTATTGGATTATATGCTGATAATTCATCATCAACAGGTTCAAGTAACTGTCTTATTAATGTTACTGATTTTGCTAAACAATCTGCCTTGGATAGATTGAATCAAGATGCTGTTCATATCTATGGTACAGAAACAATTCAAGGTGATAAAACTTTTGCTGGCGCTTCTACTTTTAATAATGGCTTAACTGTTACAGGTGTAATTAATGGTAATGCATTAAAAGATGGTGAAGGTAATAACATTGTCCAAACTTATGCTACAAAAACGGAATTAAATCAAAAATCATCTTGGAGTTTATTTGATTTCAAATGGACAGATTACACTCTTAATGATATGAGTTGGTTAAGAAGTGATACCTTCTCATGGCACGATGGTGAAGTTTATTCACATGCTTATAATCATTTAACAGCTGACTTAACATCTGCAACTGCTGAAACAGTATTTTATGATTATAATAATTGTAAACCAATAGGAACATTAGTTAATAACAATGGTGTTATTTCTAATTTTAATAATACTAATTATCTTGTAACTCCTACCGTTAATTTTAGTGATAACACATGGGAATATGTAATTAAATTTAAAACAAATCCAGATTATTCTGTTGGACAAATAATTATTCACCCAAATATTAAAAATGGCTCTGTTAAAAATAATATTGCTGTATGGATTACAACTGCTGGTAAATTATCAATGCATGCATCTTCTAATGGTTCAAGTTGGAATATTTTTACTGATAAGTTAGGGACAACTGTATTGGCACCAAATACTGTATATTATGTTAAATATGAATTTACTGGTTCAGAATATAAAATGTCTCTTTCTTCAGATGGTTCTACATGGAATTTGGAAAATTCTATCTCATCAACTGCAAAAGTATTTAATAATCAAGATGTCGTTTATGGTGCTTTCCCAGATAATACTGGAAGATATGTAACCAGCATTGATTTAAATGCTTCTCAATATAAAATTGGTGATATAACATATAAATTCTCATCATTAATTACACAATATACTACAACTGATGGACATATTATTGTTTTACCAAATCAAGAAAGCAAGGTTGAAGAAATATATCAAAAGAATGGTGTTGCTTGGTATTATATTGTTGATACTACTAATAAGAGATTTAAATTACCAAGAATCAATTCATCTCGTGAAAGATTAATACAAATTGTTAGAGCAAAAGGTAATGGTATAACATTGGGTGTAACTAATGATGATGCAAATTTTGCTTTGGGTGTTAATGGCGGTAACTATTCAGCAATAACTCCAAGAGCTGATAAGTACGGATATGTTGCTGGTAGTGCTTATGGAGCTGGTCAGGGTTCACCTGGAACTAGGTCAATTGGTATTACAAGAGATTCAACGAAATCTGGTATTATTTCAGATATGTCTGAATCAACTTCTTCTTACAAGGGTCACAAATATCTTTATTTCTATGTTGGTCAATTTAATCAATCAGCTGCGGAACAAACTGCTGGCATAAATGCTGAATTATTTAATAATAAAATGGATAGAGATATGGCTAATGCGCCTTCAAACATTGATTATGTTGTTGAATGGAAAATGCCAACTGAACAAGATAGAACTTGGTATAGAAAATATAAAAGCGGATGGTTAGAACAAGGTGGTTATGCTGTTTCTACGGCTGGAGCAAATCAAATCTTTGTATTCCCTAAACCATTTCAAACAACTTGTTACCATTTTAATGCAACAAATGAACAAATCGGTGATGCTGGTGTAAATGTATTTGCATTCCAGCCATTAGATAATACTAAATGTTATTACTGTTCAGCATATAATGGTAGTTTCTACGCTGAAGGTTTCTATTGGATTGCTAAAGGATATTAATTTTTATACGATTATCTATGTCAATAAATAATCATATAGATTATTATGTAAGGAATTTTATATGAGTATTTGGTACGATGGAACAAATTTAAATATGTATCGTGGTGATGCTGGAAGAATTATTTTTAAGAATCTTCCATGCGCTACAGGATACAGAGTTTATTTCAGTGTTGTTAATGAAACTTCTAAAGAAATTATTTTTGAATGTTCTGGAGACCCAGAATACTATTATATTAATGTAGATGATGGCACAGAATATGAGAAAAACGAAGGTGAAACTGATGAAGAATTCATTATTCGTATGGAAGAATTAGTTGATAAGGGTGACGCAATTAAGAAAGGTAGATGCATAATCTTTGTTACATCTGAACAAACAGAAAAATTATTCTTATTAAAATCAGAAACAGAAAAGAAATTCTATTTTGGTTTGAAAATTTGTTTTTCATCAACAGGTTTGGAAAATACATTGATTCCTCAAACAACTAAAGATGAAGAAACAGGCGAGATTATCTTTAAAAATCCACCAGAAATCATCATTAGACAAAAATATGTTGAAGGTATTTTACCTTGTAATGATTTTGACGATATTGAAATCGCTGTTCAAGACCCAAAAACTTATGGCCTTCAACCATTATTGGCACCAATTTCACCATTATCTATTGATAAAGAAAATAACTTAACAATTGATTTCAATTTAATCACTCTTAATAAGTTGGCTAATGTTGAAATAACTGACCCTGAAGATGGTGATATATTAGTATATCGTGCTTCAACAGGAACATGGATTAATAAGCATCCTAATTAATAAGTTTCATAACTACCTTTATAGTATGATTTCCTAATGGTAATAAATAATCATATAAGTATTATTGTAGGAAATTAATATGATAATTAAAAAGACAGTTACAGATTTAAATTGTGAATGCTTAAGACCAGATGTTGAAATACAAGGTGATTGCACTCCCCCAGTTATAGAAGTAGATACAGTTGATAATAATGTATCATATGAAAATCTTTTAAATAAACCAAGAGTAAATGGAGTTGTTGTTAAAGGCGACCATAATGGTGACTATTATGGTTTGGTTGATAAAACAACAGAACCAAATCAAGTTTATACAACAGATAAAGATGGGTTACCATCAACTGTTCCATATAGTGAAGATGCAGACCCAGAACACATTGTTAGAAGAGATGAAAATGGTGATGTAATTGTTCCATTAGAACCTGGTAAAGATGATGCCGCAACTTCTAAAAAATATGTTGATGACGCAATTGACGAAGTTTTAACAAAAGCAGTTGTATTCAAAGGTGTTTTAAATAACCAAACAGAATTGCCAACAGAAGGAAACAGAAATGGTGATATGTATTGGATTAAAGAATTTGTTGAACCAGTACCACCTGGAATGTTAGCAGGTCATACAGGTACAGCAATTTATAATGGTACATTACAAGAATGGCAATTTGAAAAAGATGAAATTTATGATCCTGATGAACAAACAATTATCTTAAATTCTGAAGGAAAATTAGCAGTCCAATTATCACAAGAAGAATACAATAATATTGAAGTTAAAGATGATGGTTTATACATTTCTTTGCATGGTATTGAAGAAGATTTAGCAGAAGAAATTGCTAGAGCAACTGCCGCTGAAGAAGCTATTGCTCATGACTTAGAGCAAGAATCAGAAAGAGCACAACAAGCAGAAAACGATTTAGATGATAAGATTGAAGCAGAAACTGAAAGAGCAGAATCTGTTGAAGGTGAATTAGAAAATTTAACTACAGATGATAAAAATAATTTAGTTGCTGCTATAAATGAAGTTGATAGTAATTTAGATACTCATATTGCAGATTATAATAATCCACACCAAACAACAATTTCTAAATTAGATGATACAACAATTTCAAGTGCTCAAAATAATGATTTCTTATTATATAGTGGAACATTATCAAAATGGATTAATTTTCAATTAACTGAAATTGATGGCGGCCATGCTGGTAGTTCACCAATCCCACCAACACCAATTCCAGATAGTCCATCTGGGGGTGATTCAAGTACTACTACATTTGCATACACAATGAATGGTGGTGATTCAACCAATTTTTAGGAGAAATATATGACAGATTTTACAAGAATACAATTAAGAAGAGATACTGCTGCTAACTGGACAACAAATAATCCAACATTAGCATTAGGTGAGATGGGTATTGAAACCGATACCAGAAAGTTCAAGTTTGGTGATGGTTCTACTTCATGGACTTCATTAGCATATGCTAGTAGTTCATCAGGTGATATTCCTACAAAATTATCAGAATTAGATAATGACTGCGACTTTATTACAATGGATGATGTTAAAGAAGATTTGTTAGGAATTAATGAAACTATTATTTCAACACCAGTTGAAACATTAGATAAAATCTTAACTTCTACGCAAGGCATGCAAGCAAAGAAGATTTGGGTAATTCAAGATTGGATTGAAGACCAAACTCGTACTGACGTAACACCTACATTAACAACAAATAGTTCTGGTGCTTGTAATATTGACCCAGTTGAAGTTACACCAGGTGATGTTTATGAATACAATTTGAATGCCGCTAGTGTTAATCTTATTAGAGCAATCGTATTTACAGATGTTAATAATTACGTAATCGCAGCAAGTCCAGACCCAGGTACAACAAAACCAGTTGTTGATAGAATCGTTGTTCCAGAAGGTGCTAAGTATATGTATGTTAACCATCGTTCAAGTTCTTCATATCCTTTCCAATATGTTGCTAAGGTTGAAACATCTTATATTCAAGATTCATCTTATGAAATTGATAATAAGAAAAAACTTGCTCAATTCTTAACAGATAATATTTGGAAAGAAATTGTTGGTGCTGAATATAGCGAAACAGAAGAAGGTGAAGAAGTAACATATGTTGACTTAATCGAAGATAATATCACAGCAGGTGGTTATTGGAGAATTACAGATTATATTTCTGACCCAACACGTACAGACGTTGTACCATACGTTGATTCCGCTGCTGCTGCTAACAAATACAGCACAAACGCAATCGAAGTAGAACCAGGTGATGAAATCCAATATTATTTCGGAACAAGTACAGGTTCCAACTTCAGAGCAATCGTATTTACAAACTCTGATAACTGTGTTATTGGAACAAGTATTACTCCAACAGGAAACGAAAGTGTCGCAAGAACAATTATCGCTCCTGAAGAAGCAAAATATATGTATGTCTCAGCAAGAACAGGTATTGGTCCTATTGAATATGTAAGAAAAGTTGTAAGAACTCCAGCAGCAAAGAGTCATTACAAAATTATTGATACTAAAAAATTATTAGGACACATTTATGAAACATTTGATAATTTTGCTTTCATCAATGGATTAAAAGGTAAGAGAATTGCTGTTTTAGGTGATAGTATGTCAACACAAAAAGGTAAGAATGAAGTTGAAATTAGAATTGAAGAAGAAGATGTTGGCGTAGAATTATCAGCATACTTAACATACTATGATGTTGAAGCAGGATTAACATTGGGTGGTCATACATTTACATCTGAAGAAATTGGTACCGAAGTAACATTTACACCAGTCGCAGCAGATGTTGGTAAAGTAATTGGATTACCATTGAACTACAATACAAAAGTTGAAAGAACATGGTGGGAATTAGTTGCTGACCACTTTGAATGTGAAGTTACACCAGTATGTTGGTCAGGTTCAAGTATCTGCTCACACGAAGGTGATACAGATAAATTAAAAACATCATATGCTTGGCATGATGCTCAAATCAGAAAATGTGGTAAGAGAATCCCAGGAACTATGACAAGAACCGCACCAGATTTAATTATCGTTTATCGTGGTGGTAATGATATGACACATGCTCCATATGCTATCTTAACAGATAATTATTTTGATAATTATAACTGGGAATATCCTTCAACAGACGTATTAACAATAAATGGTGAAACCAAATACGGATTCTTAGAAGGTATGGCATTAACAATTAAAAAGTTAAGAGAAACATATCCAGATGCTCAAATTATGTTGGTTCCTGTTCATATACTCAAACGAGTAAATTACAGTCACTTCCCAACAAATAATGGTATCAATAGTATTACTCAATATAATAAAGCAGTCAGAGATGCCGCTGAGTTCTTTGGTTGCCAAACAATTGATATTGATAAAGACGGTATTACTTTTGAAAACTGCTATGATTATGGTTATATCACAGATAGTGCTACTAAACCAGTACATTGTAGTACAAAAGGACACCAACGTCTTGGAGACCAAGCAATTAAAGACATCACTACTAAGTTGAACTTGATTAAAGCAGGTAGAATTGGTGGTGTTGGAAATTGGGAATAAAAAAATAAAACCCTCTCAATAAGAGAGGGTTTTAAATTCTTACTAGTAGAGTAATTGATGTATGAATAAATAATCATATAAGTATTATTATAGGATTTGTAAGATGGAATTAACAATCAAATTAAGAAGAGATAACGCTGCTACTTGGACATCAGTAAATCCAGTTTTAGCAGAAGGCGAAGTTGGTGTTGAACTTGACACTCGTAAAGCAAAAGTTGGTGATGGAGTTACCCCTTGGAATAGTTTGGCTTATTCAAATGTTGTTCCACACGCAGGGATTATTCCAGCAACTCATACAAAAGTTACATATGATGCACAAGGTATAATTACATCTGGAGAGGATATTGTTTTAACAGATGTTACAGATATTACAGCAACTGCATCTGAAGTAAATCAATTACATTCCTCTGGTGTTGAAACAGCAGATTTAACAAAATTACACAATATAACAGCTGATGCTAATGAGTTAAATGTTTTAGACGGAATTACTGCATCAACTGCTGAATTGAATGTTTTAGACGGAATTACTGCTACAACAGCAGAATTAAATATACTTGATGGTGTTACAGCAGATAAAGATGAAATCAATATTTTAGATGGTGCTACTCTAACAACAACAGAATTGAATTATGTTGATGGTGTTACTTCTTCAATCCAAACACAATTAAATAGTAAAGTAGATTTTACAACAAACGAAAATGTAAGCGTTGCAACCCTTACAAAAACGGTTGATAGATATGAATCTAATCAAGTATTTTTTCCAAATGGTATTATTATTGGTAAAGGTGCTCAAGATAATACATTAGCAACAAGATCAATTTGTGGTATTCAAATTCCAAGCGCTGATACAGGTGCTTGCACAAAAGAAAACTTATATGTAAACTATGATGGTGATTCAACATACAGAAGTGGAAGACAATTAGTATTGCAAGCAGCATCTGCTGGTGACCATTATGGAAATAATGTTTACCAATATGCAGCAGTTCGTGGTGATGCATTAAAAGCATTTACAGAAGATATTACTGGTCTTAAAACAAATTTGACAACAACTGAAAAAACAAATTTGGTTGGTGCAATAAATGAAGTAGATAGTCATGCTGATACTAATGCTACAAATATTGGAACATTAGCTAATTTGACAACTGATGCTAAAACAAATTTAGTTGCAGCAATTAACGAAGTAGATGGACACGCTGATACAAACGCTACAAATATTTCTAATATTGAAGCAAAAATTCCAGTACAAGCAACTTCAAGTAATCAGTTAGCAGATAAAGAGTTTGTTAATAGTTCTATTGCAACAAATACTGGTAATTTTATTGGAACATTTAATAGTATTGCAGAAAGAGATGCCTACCAAGGAACATTGACAAACAATGATTACTGCTTTGTTATTGAAACAGACCAAGTTGGTAATACAGTTTATAACAGATATAAATGGTCAACAGCAACAACTCCTGCTGCTTGGCAATTTGAATATGCTTTGAATAATTCATCATTTACAGCAGACCAATGGGCAGCAATTAACTCAAATATTACAGCTGCAGGCACAACACAAATTACTACAAATAAAAATGCTATTGGTACTCTTTCAAATTTAACAACAACTGAAAAAACAAATTTGGTTGGTGCAATAAATGAATTAGATTCTTCAAAACAAGAAAATATTACAGGTGCAGCTACTACAATTGTATCAAGCGATTTGACAACAAATAGAGCTTTAATAAGTAATGGGTCTGGTAAGGTTGCAGTAAGTAGTGTAACTGATACAGAATTAGGATATGTATCTGGTGTTACATCTGCAATTCAAACACAATTAGATAATAAATCCATAGGATTGACAATAAAAACATGGAGCGCATAGTTTATGGCAAATGTACTTCAATTCAGAAAAAATGAAACATTTTATATAAATGGCAAATCACATCGTGGTTATAAAGGTGTGAGAAATAAATTTTTGACTGAATTGGAAAAATTAACAACAACACATGATTATGATGAATCTACACCAATTAACAATAGAAGTTGGATTGATACAAACTTTATTCCTAATAAAAACAATGATATAGATATTAAAATTACATTTGCTATACCCGCAGCTTCTTCTGGAAAAAGAACAATCGTTCTTGGAAACTGGCTTGATAATAGTCTTGGTTCAATTGGTATTGAAACAGATACTGCTGGTAAAATTAGATTGTATATCGATGGTGGAACAATTAACAATTTTACAACGGAAGTTTATCCAGTAGATACACCTATTTTAGTTCATTATCATTATGATGCAACAACACCATTACATACACTTACCGCACAAACATTAGATGGTTCTGTCACATCTATATTAAACATAACGAATAAAAACTGGAGTTTACGCTCTCAAACATATCCAATGTTAATGGGAAAAGATCATAGACCATTAGCAGCATATTTAAATTCATTTGCTGGTATAACAATTTACCAATGTGAAATAACAAATAGTGATAAACACTTAAAATTTGTTCCATACATAACAAGAAGTAATAAAGTTGCTATGTATGATGTTATAAATCAAGAATGGCATTACAATAAAGGAAATGTAGATTTAATTGCAGGAAGACAAGTTAAAGAAGTAGAATATATTGATATTCCAACTGAAACATATTTTAATACTTTATTTAAACCAAATACAACTACAACAACAATAAGAACAAGATTAACTCCATTAGCTCTTTCAAATGGAGCATGGATATTTGGCTCAAGAAATAGCACCACAATTGATAATAGTACTTGCTGTTTATATCAACTTGCTGCTGGATATAGATTAGATTGGGCAAATGGATACCAAAATGGCAAAACATATACATGCGATATTGTTCCAGCACTTAATGAACCTATAACTTTGGAAATGACACGTGATTATGCTAAATTAAATGATAGTGTCTTTACATTTACTGAGGGTAATTCTATAGATATTAATTATCAATTTTTAATTGGTAAAGCAAATTGTGGGGGAAAACTTGATGTTTCAGGAGATGCTTCTTTCCGTTTGAATTTTGTTGAATTATTAAATACAGCAACAAGAGAAGATTATAGATACTTTATTCCAGCAAAAGATGAAAATAATGTAGGATTTTTATTTGATAAAGTTACTCATACAATTTTTGACCCTATTGGTGGAGATATTTCAGGTTATGGTAAAGAAATACATTATGTGGATTATATTGAATCAACAGGAACGCAATATATTGACACTGGTATAAAAATGAATGCAAATATGGGATTAGAAATTCTTATTAAACAAACAGGAACACAAACAGGTAAATCAAGATATTTTTATGGTAATTATGATTCAAATAATGTTGAAATGTATATGTTGGCAGTAAGATCTGGAAATTCAAAATATATTTTAAGTATTAACAATAAGTATGTTGAATGTTTAAATGGTTATGATGGTAATTTCCATACTCATAAAGTATTAAATAAAGAATATTTTATTGACGGTGCTTCTTATGGAACAATAACTGTTAATGATTTTACAGCAGAAAATACATCATATCTTTTCCAAATAAGAAATATGGCATTTGGATGGGATACATGGCAAATTAAAAATGCTATTATTACAGATGAAAATGGAGTAATGGTTAGAAACTTTGTTCCAAGTATGGATGAAACATTGGAAGGTATGATGCTAGACAAAGTTTGGCACAATCTTTATTTAAATGGTGGTACTGGAGAATTTGTTACAAATAACCAAATAATAAGAGAATAAATAATAGTAAGGAGTTTTGAAGATGGCAACAACAACCGAAGTATTAGTTAAAAATCCAGTATTAAATGATATTCCAAAAAGCATTTATGATACTATCACACCAGCAGAAAATGAAATTTATGCTGTTGATATGGAATATACTGGTAATAAAGTTGTTGTAACAGATGCTAGTGGTGATGTAGTTGAATCTGCTACAAACTCTGCTAAATTGGCATATTTAGATAATGTAACAAGCGATATACAAACACAATTAAATAGTAAAGTATCTGATGTAACTATAAATAGTGCTTCAGTTGTTTCAAATAATGTTGCAGAAATTCCATTTGCATCCGCTTCGGTTTATGGTGTAACAAAACTTTCTGCAAATTTAACATCTATAAGTGATACAATCGCTGCATCTGCTTCAATGGGTAACAATCTTGCTCAAAATATTATAACTGGTGTTGGTACATATTCTAATACTTCAACATATGCAGTTGGTGATAAAACAAGAAAAGGTCAATACTATTATGAATGTATTACACCAATTACATCTGGGCATGAGTGGGATGCTAATGAATGGAAGCAAATAACAATTCAAGAACAAATAGATGGCAAACAAGCAGCAGGTAATTATGTTTCATATGTTACAAACACTAATGTAAATGTTGTTGGTAATACAAAAGATGTTTCTAAAACAAGTCCTGAATGTTTATTTGTACCAAATGGTTTAATCATGGGTGGGTCAGCATCCGCTGCTGGATTAGTTACTCGTGGTATTTGCGGATGTGGTCTTCCTAGTAGTTCTGGTGGATGTTCTAAAGAAAATCTTTATATCAACTATGATGGAGACCAAACATATCGTGCAGACAGACAACTTATTTTACAAGCAGGTATAACTGGAACACACTATGGTAGCAACTTATACCAATATGCCGCTGCTCGTGGTGATGCAGTTAAAGGATATGTTGATAGCACTGCAGTTTTAGATGCTACGGTAAGTGGTACAAGTATAGTAGATGCCAATAGAGTTGCTATTATTCCTATTGCTGAATCATCTGGAGATTATGGTTTAGTTAAATTGAGTAGTGATTCATCTGGTATTACATTAGATAGTAGTTCAAAAAGAATGCAACTTAGAAGAGCAACTGATACAGATATTGCTACCAAAACACAATTATACAGACCTATTGTTCCAGGTAATTTAGACTTGGCAATTAAAGAAGGTTTAGGTAATAACTCATTGACTTGGGATGATACATATCAAAGTAATGCTAGAAATACAATTGGAGCAACACAAGTTGTTATAAGAGAATGGGATTAAAGGAGTTTCCTCATGAGATTAGTCATTGAAAAAACTTCTGCCACATCAAACAATACAGACTTACTTGCTAATCCAAATTATCTCCAACTAGAATATTTGGAAGCAACAGGTACACAATATATTGACACTGGAATATATGGTAACCAAGATACGGCATTAGAAGCAGATGTTGATGTTCAAACAGATTCTTATCAAAGAGTTTCAGGAACATTTAACGACACAGCAAAAGCAATAACTCTTGGATGGAATAGCTCTGTTGACACAAGTAAACCACTCACTATTAGATTTGGTGACCAATCACTTGGTAATGCTAATATACCAAGATTACCATATGGAAGAAATATAATCAAACTTGATAAAAATGGTTATTATATAAATGGCACTCAAGTTAAAACAATAGAAAACGTTACAGATTTTGAAACTACTGGAACAATTTGGATATTTAATACAAATCCATCAACTGGTCCAATGTCTGGTAAAATTTACAATCTTAAAATATATGATGGTAAAAAAGTTTCACACAACTATATTCCAGCATTGAGAAAAAGTGATATGAAACCTGGTATGTTTGATAAGGTTACTGGAAACTTTTATACAAATGTTGGAACTGGAGAATTTAAGTATGGAAGTATTATAAATGCAGTATTGCCAAAAGAATATAGAGAATTAGAATATTTGGAATCAACAGGAAAACAACGCATTGACACTGGCATTTATATGAATTCTACTTATGGTGTTGAGATAGAAGCCAAACAAACAAGCACTACAACAGGAGTTTCAAGATATTTGTTTGGTGATTCAGTTACTAGCCAAACAAGATATATGATTGCTATTTCATCTGCCAGTAACAGATATATCTGTGATTTTATATCAAATTCAAACAGAATAGATTCTGGCGTTTCTGGTTATGATGAAAAATGGCATACACATAAAGTTGAAAACAAAACATATTATGTTGATGGTGTATCAAAAGGAAGTGTTTCAATTACAGATTTCGTTGCAACTAAAACTTCTTGTTTGTTTTCTGCCACAGCATCTTCACCTTTTATAGCTAACTATTGGCAAATTAAAAAATCACAAATTTGGGATAATAATGGTAAATTATTACAATGTTTAATTCCAGCATTGAGAATTAGTGATTCAAAACCAGGTATGTTTGATTTAGTTAGTGGTAATTTCTATATAAATGTTGGTGGTGATGAATTTACATATAAAGAATATTTTGATAGTATTTATGAAGAAGTAGAATATGTCTATGGTGGTACAGGTTCTAACATTGACACAGGATTTGTTTTTAAAGACCATTTATTTAAGATAGATATGGCATTTGAAGATAAATCAAGTCGTGTTCTTATTGGTTCTGCTGCAGGCCAAGCATGCTATATTGAAAGTAACTCAAATAATAAGTATTCATTAAACTCAAATGGTTCAGGACTTGTTATAGATTTGCCTACATCAGTAAGAAGAGTCATTGAAACAAAGAGAACTTATGATAGTGAAAATGATGCTTCAACAGTTCATATGACAATTGGTGAAGAATATGTCTCAAGAACTACATCTGGAGACCCAAATAAAGGTATAAATTTCACATTATTCCCAAGTTTCTCTGGATATGAAGGATATGCTTACAACTATGGAACAAAAGTTTATGACCTTACAACAGATGAACTTGTTGCTGATTTAATTCCTTGTGTTATTAAAGCAACAGGTGAAGCAGGAATGTATGATAAAGTATCAAATACATTCAAGAGCAATAGTGGAACAGGTGATTTAGTTGCTGGACCAAAAGTCAAAACAAAAAGCAGAATAGTAAGAAACATAAAAACATATGACCCATTAAAACTAGGTTATGAAGTCTTAGAATATTTACAAGCTGATTCTACACAGATTATAGATACAGAAATTATTCCAACAAATACAACTGGTATGAGAGCAGTAGTCAGTGATATAACACCAAGAGATGATGCAAACTTTTTAGGTTGTAGAACTTCATCTACAAGATTTATGTTTAACATATATCATTATAATACTCTTACTGCAGGATTCAAAGATTGGTTAAATGATGCTCCAGTTTCATATCAAGTAGGCAAGAAATATGAATTGAAATTAAACTATTATAATAATAGAAAATTTGAAGGCGAAGGTGTTAGTCT
>Ga0265300_10001528_pt1 | contig 21587 bp, 14 predicted proteins | sample AusTroGonzalo_MG_FD_193482 | JGI IMG/M metagenome (GOLD analysis project Ga0265300, IMG submission 193482) | Bovine rumen microbial communities from tropical cattle in Woodstock, Queensland, Australia - Gonzalo_03 | ecosystem: Host-associated > Mammals > Digestive system > Stomach > Rumen ...
GTGCTGTAGAGTATGCAAAGGAGCTCGGTTGCGAGCATCCTGAGATCGTGCTCCACCTCGACCATGGTGACAGCTTCGAGCTCTGTAAGGAGTGTATCGACAATGGTTTCTCTTCAGTGATGATCGATGGATCTTCACTGCCATATGAGGAGAACATCGCTTTGGCTAAGAAGGTTGTTGACTATGCTCATCAGTTCGATGTAACCGTTGAGGCAGAGCTCGGCGTACTCGCCGGTGTTGAGGATGAGGTTGCTGCTGCAGAGTCTCACTACACCAAGCCCGAGGAGGTGATCGACTTTTCTACCCGCACAGGTTGTGATTCACTCGCTATCTCTATCGGTACCTCTCACGGTGCTCACAAGTTCACTCCTGAGCAGTGCACACTGGTGAACGGCGTGCTCGTTCCACCGCCATTGGCATTCGATATCCTGCATGAGATTGAGAAGAAGCTCCCTGGATTCCCCATCGTGCTCCATGGCTCTTCTTCAGTACCTATGGAAGAGGTCAACACCATCAATCAGTATGGTGGTCACCTCGAGGCAGCTATCGGTATCCCCGAGGAGCAGCTGCGTGAGGCTTCAAAGAGCGCTGTCTGCAAGATCAACATCGACTCAGACTCTCGTCTGGCTATGACCGCTGCTATCCGCAAGCACCTCGCTGAGCATCCTGGAGACTTCGATCCTCGTCAGTATCTGAAGCCCGCTCGTGAGAACATGAAGAAGATGTACATCCACAAGATCGTGAATGTACTCGGTTCTGACGGTAAACTGGCCCAATAACAAGTTAGTTTAGTAACATATCAATAATCCCCGGATCAGGCGATCCGGGGATTATTTTTGAAGAAAACACGCGCCCTTAACTATTTTTAAGGGTAGGGTCTCACAAATCAATAAGATTCTTCGTATCTTTGTACCCAATTGAATTAAGAACTGAAACTGATAAACTATGCTGAAAGTTAATTATCTATTAGCTGCAATGTTAGCAGTGCTGACAACGATAAAAGTCAGTGCGCAGGACAATGGGTTGAATCCCGTTTACAAGGTACAAATAGGAGAGATCACCTACCAGAAAGGTGAGGCCAGTAAGAAATTGACAGCGAGCAAGGTACTTGGTGTGGTGGCCGATGTGGTCGAAGGCAGAGTCACTGATATTCATAATGAGGAGTACATACCGCTGGCCGCCAATTGTGTCAAGGAAGGACTGACACATGTCCGTCGCCTACAGACGGTTGACGATGACGAGACAGCGGGCGTCAAGTATCTGGTGACCGCCACGCTGACCGATATCGCAGCCTCGCGTAAGGTCAAGACCTACGACCGCAAGGACAGCAAGGGTCGTGAATATACAGAGACCAAAACCTACTATGGTGCAGTCGTCACTACCGCACTGACTTTCAAAAACCTGCAGTCGGGTGAGATCACTACCAGTACCATCTCCGGACGTTGCTCTGAATATTCACTGGCTAAATCGGCCGACGAAGCCATCCGGACGGCACTGGGCGCACTGGCAGAGAATATCTATGAGTATTACAACGAGGCCTATCCGATCCGCGCTAACATCATTGAACGTGGCAGAGAGAAGAAAGACAAGACCAAGGAACTCTACATCGATGTGGGTAGCAGGTTTATTGGCGAGGATGTACATTTCGATGTCTTTGTCATCGGACAGGTGGCCGGTCGTGAGACGCGCAAGCATCTCGGTCGTATCCGCGTTCGCGAGACCTTAGGCGATGACATCTCACTCTGTAAAGTCCAAAAGGGTGGCAAGGACATCAAGGCCGCTTTCGATCGTGGTGATGCCATCGTGGCCATTAGCACAGACTGATAATCTGGATCATTAGCAAAACAACATAAACATGATGACTACAACATGGAAGAAAATGATTTTGTATTAAAAGAAGTAGGAACATCGTTACATATTTACCTGGGTTTTGAACTGTCAATGGCCAATTCCACTGCATTGCGGGAAATGCTCAACAACTATCGGGGACAGGACATCAACAGGATAGTGTTCGACGCCTCCGACTTGGTGTTTCTCTCCAGTAGCGGTATCCGTACTATTCTCTTCGCCAAGCAAGAGGTTGGCCAAGAGCCGGAGATCGTGTTCTTGAACTGCGCCAAAGAGATCTATGAAACTTTTAAGATAACGGGTCTTGTCGATTTCTTCAGTTTTATGGATGACGAACGGAAAACTGGTGATACGGATAAAGGCGAGGCCGAAGACAAAGAATGGGAGAAGGAATACAACGAGCTCCGACAGAAACAACTTGATAACTATGCCGCTCATAACGATGTGGTGGTGTATCAGATGAAGTTGGGACAAGATGAAGATGAGTAAAAACCTAAAATAAATATATTATGGCAGTAATTAAGTTGACAATTCATGCTTTTCTTGCAGACATAGAGGCTGTTAAAGCAGATGACATGTCTCTGGTGACGGGAACAGGCTCCGCACAAGTTGGTAGCTATCTTTACTCACTTGTGAAATTAAGCATGAATAAGCAGATGTATCAGCCGACCAAGATTGTCGCTGATATCAGTATCAACAAGACAGAAGGGACGAAATGGGCGCCTATCAAGAGGACCGATATCGTAGAAATGTTCAGGTTTTGTAAGGTAACGCTCCGAGGCGATGATGATGTGATTGGAGATGATTACTATGTGCATGAGGTGATTCCTGAATATAAGCCCGACAGCATGCTCATGAGGCTACATATCTTTAGTCTCGACAAGTTGCTGACACTGAAACAGACCAGCCGCTCATTTGTCGGCAAGAAACTTTTGGACGACATTCTGTCAAAGGAACTGCCTAAGTACCTACTGCCTTACAATAAAGGCAAGAGTATGGATTTCAAGACGGAGGACAGAATCAAAACCGTGCATCAGTTGGTATACCTAAATGCCGATAAAGCAGAGAAGGAACATATCTTCCCTTATCTGGTACAGTATAACGAGAGTTTCTACGACATGCTGGCCCGCACCACCAACCGCTGGGGCGAATTTATGTATTATGAGGATGGCAATTTGCAGATAGGATATGATGCAGATAGTGAAGTCAAGACTGTCCAGAAATTCTATAAGATCGCATATTCCTGTGAAGATGCGAGTTTAGACCTGCTGGGAAACATTAAAGATGGCAACTACGAGGCGGAGGCGGTTTACGACAAGAATATCTATGATGCGCCGGTGCCAAAGTCACCCCTCTTTGTCCGTGGTGAGTTGGGTAAGTTTAATGGTTATGGCGACAAGTACGCCATGAAGAAGATTGCCTCGTTCTTCAATACAGACAAGAATGTCATATCTTGGGCGGTCAACACACTGGTCGATGATGGTGTGAGTGTATTGCAAGCCATGTCAAGTACCAAATTGCTGAATAATGAAGTGAATAAAAAGTACTTCCCCGAAAAAGACAAGATTGGCACGGCCGAACAGTATGGTACGTACAAGTTCACCTTATATGATGATGAGAAAGAGAGTAAGGATGGTTTCAACGAGTTCACCGAAATCACTTCCAAATATGCCGACAAGAATGACATTTACAATGCAAACCGGTATAGTAAGATTCTCGAACTTGAGCAGGAAGCAGGTAATAACATGATCTTTATCGACTTCGACACCACTTGGCCTGGGCTCAAACTGGGTCAAATCATCGAGGTGGATGGCGAACGGTTTATCGTGGTGAATATCACAGCATCTTACAGCGACAACGTATTAACGTTCAAGGTAAAGGCCAGTGGAGCACATGTATCAGAAGTTGACGGTAAAACAATCTATGACTTCTATCCTGCTATGATCCCATCTGGTCACGTCAGGTATTCCGGCCCGCAGTTGGCCAAGATCAAAGATGCTGACGATCCCACGTTCTCGCACCGTGTAAGAGTGGTGTTCCCTTGGCAGGGAGAGGCGGATAATGTGAATAAAAAAGACGCAACGCCCTGGATTACCTTTGCGACCAAAGGCGATGGTAAGACCACGACGGGCAAGCATAATGCGGGAGACGAAGTGATGGTGGGATTTGTCGACGGCAACGTCGAGCGCCCGTATGTGATGGGTGCTCTACAGACTAAAGTGGCCTATGATCAGAATCTCAATGTGGACTTCGACACGCCGGGAGGTCACCACATGCGCCTGACCGACGGCACTGGTGCCGGATTGGCGAAGTTCGTGACTTCTGCCTTGTCGCCTATTGCTGAAACATTTTTCAATTTTGTTCCTGCACCGATCGCCGGTAAACTCTTTTCTGACAAGAGCGCATTTAGTGGAAACAAATACTTCGAGGGCGGTTTCTCGCTGAGCGACTATTATGGTATCTATAAGATTTCCGGCTCAACTGATAAACGTAACGTCACGATCAGTTCGCCCTGGGGTGATGTGAAGATGGATGCCTTCACAGGCATTACGATCTCTGCCCCCAATGGTGATGTAAAGATCAAGGGTAAGAACGTGACGATTGAGGCGGGTAACAACCTGAAGCTTGAGTCGGGCACGAACGTTGGCTGGAAACTGGGCAACGACAAGAAGTTCGGTGACTTCTCTCTTGCCTCGTTAGGACTGACTGTGGCCGGCGCCATTGCCAACAAGGTGGCTGAAAAGTTTAAGCCGGTTGACTTAAAGATTGTAAGGTCGGTCGTTGAGGTTGTGATGCGACCGGTAGAGGGTGCGCTGACCGTGAAGTCTCACCGTTACATGATGCTGGAAGCTGGTAAGAACGAGTGTGAATATCCCAAGTATGCATTCAATGAGGAGAAAAAGAAGAAACTGGTTGGAAAAGAGGACGACAAAAAGAATGAAAAAACTCTTTACGTGCCAGACGGTTTTGTGGAGGTCTTTGATAAAGCAGCAAAATTAGTTGAAGCGATGCATATGGATTGGGGAATTCTTTACAATAGTTGTTTAACTAAGAAACTTGCATTTGAAAAGGCTGTGAAGGAACTTCAAAGCTGGTCAAACGACGACAAAGAAAGACCTTGTAAAACAATAGAAGAACTAAAAGATAAACTTTGGGATTCCGACATTAAAAAAGTCGAAATAAAAGAGGAAGATTTAGGATTCAAAGAGAATGTCGGAGAAGAGGAAAATAAAGTCGACAAATCACTTGAAAGCAAAGGGACTGTTGATGATGTTGTTATGACAAGAGGGTTGATCAAATCTCGTGTTGCGCTTGCCGCTAAAGCTCTCAGGGCTGCTATTATACAGGTTCTTGCATTTAAATGGACTCAGGAAAAAGTCAACGAAGCTGTGGGGGGCTTCAAATCCACCATACTGCCTGGTGAACCTGCTAAAATCAAGGAAGCAATGTTTAAAGCGATCACTAATGAGTCATGTAAGGATTTCATCATTTGCAAACCCAATGATGATGTAAAGGCACTAAAGGAAGATGTCAAATTAGAATTATTGATGTATTCATCGGTGTATAAGAGATTGGTTTGCTTGAGCTTGATAAAAGAACTCAAGCTTGATAAGAACCGTGATACTAAAGTCGAAGAACCAACAAAAGGCAATATTGATGTCGACTCTAAATGGCGTGATTATGTCAATAGCCTCAGTTATGTGCCCGAAAAGAATAAAGAAAAGCCTTCTCTGGGAAGTACCCTTGGAACGCCATTCAAAAAATGGTTAACGGATGAAATAGACAATTTGAATTTCAAGAAGTCATATAATGAGATGTACGCGTGGGCTGATGGTAATAATGGCGATATCCTGATTGGCACAAACGAAAATACTTATGCAATTAAGGGTGGAGGTCGTAGTGCTACTTTTGATAGGGTTACATCATTTAACCATGAGGCGCAACTCAAAAAGATCAAGGATAAGTTATTAGGAATTTAAGACATTATTGAATTATGGCATATATATTTGAAGAATGGAAGACGATGCTGGAGAAATTCCAGCAATGCGTAGATAAAGGTATCGAGGAGATGCACCAGCAGAAGTCTGAAGTGCAACAGATAAAGACGGATATCTTTAACCGCCTGGATCGTGGTGCCTATTATCAAGATGATGAGCGTATCGTGATTTCTGCCCCGGAGATTGTGATAGGCAATGTGGACAAGAGTGGCGCCCTAAAAGGTGACTATATGGGCACTGTGGTCATCAAGGGCAGCAATGTGTCCTTAGAGGGTGTCGGAGAAGCGGGTCGTATCGTGAGCCGCGCCCCCATCATCCATCAGAAGGCTGTGAATCCGGGTATCGACGGGCGCGAGAACGTGGTCTGCAACATGTCGGAGATCGTATCGCAGGCCTGCGACATCGTGCTCCACAGCAGTGATGCCAAGGACGAGTTCTCGCAAGTACCTGTCCCTGCCGGACGTGGCGGTATCAGCCTGCATGCCGATCGACAATTCTACATAGAGGCAGCTGTCTCTGCCGAGAAGCGCAAAAAGCAGATTGAGGATACTATCAAGGGGCTGGATAAGCAGAGCAAGGACCTGAAGAAGAGAGTGGATGATCAGAAGAAGTCGGTGGACAAATTCCTGGAGGACATGATTAAGCTGGCACAGAAGGAGGAAAAACTGAATGACCCGAAAGATCACGGCACCTTCACCAACCTTACCGACATCAGTGAACTGCATGAGCAGATGAACGCCTTGCTGCCGTCGATCTATCGCTCTACCCAGAACTTTATCGACCTCGTGGCGGAGCTGGCAGAGGTGAACCGCCGTAAGAAGGCGCTGGAGAAGGAGAAGGGCGCTATCAAGACCGGCGACGACTTCAAGAAGAAGCGCACGGGTGCTTCGATGTCGGTAGTGGCAGAGAATATCAGTGTAGCGACGACCGACGGCGACGGCAATCTGCATACGAACCTTGGTGCCGGCATCAGCGTCAGAACCCCACGCATGGGAGTAAACATGCACGACGATGAGGGCGCCCTCGCCAAGGACGGCTACTTCTCCGTCAGTGCACAGAACATTACGCTCGACACCGTAAATCCGAAAGACAAGGGTAAAGAGTGGTCTATGGAAGGTAAGGTGAAGATCCAGTCGAAGGATATCAACCTCGAGGCTGTCGACTATAAGATGAACGATAAGCACCAGCTCTGGGAGAAGGAACTCACCAAGGAGGGTAAGATTACCATGAGTGCCAAGACCGTAGAGGTATCGACCGCCAATCCGAAAGACATCGAACGCGACGAGAAGGGCAAGCTCACCAAGGGTGAATACCAGGGTGAGGGCGATGTGATTATCCGCTCGAAGACCGTTACCGTAGAGAGTCTCGACTATGAGGTGAAAGACGGCAAACTGAAGACCAAGGCGCTGACGAAGGACGGCAAGCTGAACATCCGCACCGAGAAGACGGCTGTTATCGCTGCCGATGCTGAGGGCAAGGCTACGGGTAGCATCAACCTCAACGCCAAGGCTGTCAGCGTGAAGTCGATGGATGTGGATAAGGAGAAGCTTACCGACGACAAGCTGGCCGCTGGCAGCACGATGACCCTCGTATCAGAAAAGATGTACGTGGGCGCGAAGTCGAAGGACATCAAGAGCAAGAAGCTACAGGCCGTTTCAGAAGAAATCGGTGCCTTTGCCGACAAGACGCTGGAGATTCAGCAGGGCGACGGCAAGGCTGCGGTTCAGCTCGACGGTGGCAATGCCGCTGTGGGTGGTAGCAAGACCCAGGTCTATGGCGAAACCACCATCAACGGCAAGACCGAGGTGAAGGACGAACTGAAAGCGCCGAAAGTCGTTGGCGACAGCGTCGAGGCCAAGAGTGCCTTCAAGTCGCCTAACATCAAGGACGGCATGGGTGGCGGCTCCGGCGGTGGCGGCGGCAAGCTGAGCACCAAGCTGAAGACGGAGGATGCACCGAAAGAGTAAAATGGTAAAAAGTAAAAAGATGAAGATATGAGAAGAGACATCATCAAAGAGTTTGATATGCTGGGCGATGCGCTGAGCACGCTGAATGCCCAATTTTCCTATCGCCTGATGAATCTGTGCGTCAAGGCAGAGCCTGTGTCGCTGTTGTCGATAGAGGCCAACATAGAAGGCGAGTTTCAGAAGCTGGAAGATTGTGCACAAATAGGAAAGGAAGACGATTACAGCTTCCAGATAGTTCCTAACTATGACGACGATCTCCCCACACTGGCTCAGGCCGTTTTCAGGGAGCATCCCGAATTCAAACAAGAGTTCAAGAAGCTTCAGGTGGATATTTCCGAAGATCCAAACAATCCTGACGTACACGACGTCTATTATCTCCAGGTGACGATGCCCGAGGTGGATGACGAACGCTATGATCTGCTGAAGAACGGTGTGAAAGCATACTATGAGGAGAACAAGGCTCAGATGGAGGCCGTCTCCGCCAAGTATGACGCGAAGTTGGCGAAGCTTCTGGATGGTGAGAGCGACGCCGACATCAAGAAGGTCAGGGAGGCCCGCGACAAACAGACTAAAAGCTGTTATGAGCAGCGCGACAAGATCTACAACGACAAACTCCAGGAGATTGAGGATGCGCATGAGAAGTGGCGGCATCAACAGAAGAGCAATAAGATCAATCGTCTGAAGGACATCAATCAGTAATCACTCACTGACTCCGTTTCAAGATGGCAGCAATCAAATTATTAAGTGTCGATGACGAGGAACAAATCGAATTCCTGCTGAAGCAATTCTTCAGAAGGAAGATCCGCAGTGGGGAATATGAGTTTTTCTTTGCCCATAACGGCGTGGAGGGCCTCAAAGTATTGCAGGAGCATCCTGACATCGAGATCATCCTCTGCGACATCAACATGCCCGTGATGGACGGCCTGGAGATGTTGGCCAAAGTGAACGAGATGCAGAACCCGGCCCTGCGCGTCATTATGGTGAGTGCCTACGGTGACTTGGAGAACATCCGTCTGGCGATGAACGACGGTGCTTTCGATTTTGCCACAAAGCCCATCGATATGGACGACCTGGACCGCACCATCGAGAAAGCCATCAAGCAGATAGACTTTGTACATCAGTCGCAGAAGGAACACAAGAAATTGGAGGGGCTGGAAAAAGACCTGGCTGCTGCCAACGAGATCCAGCAGTTTATCCTGCCGCGCGTATTCCCGCCTTTTCCCGAGGATAGCGACAAGTTCGACCTCTATGCCTCGATGGAGGCTGCAAAGGATATCGGTGGCGACTTCTACGACTTCTTCCGCATCGACGATGACCACATTGCACTGGTTATTGGCGATGTCTGCGGCAAGGGCATCCCTGCAGCCCTGTTTATGGCTGTGAGCCGCACCTTCATACGCTCGGTTGGTATGCAATTTGAGCATGTCGGCGAGTGTATGACAAATGTCAACCGGCTGTTGGCGTCATCTTCTGTGGACTATATGTTTGTGACCGTGTTCTATGCCATCTATGACATCAGGACCGGTCTCCTCACGTATTGTAACGGTGGCCATAACCCGCCTTACCTGTTGCACGCCAACGGCACGACCGAAGCATTGCCGGTGTCTGATAATCTGATTGTCGGTGCTTTAAAAGGTATCAAGTTCAAAGAAAACACCCTGCAGTTGGACCACGGCGACACGTTGGTGATGTATACCGACGGGGTGACAGAGGCGATGAGACCGCCAAGAGAGGTGTTCGGTACGAAGCGCTTCAGTGATACCCTGAGCAGCCTGGTTGGCAAACGTAGTCAGGAAGTGGTCGAGACCGTCAAGGCCCACCTGGCAGGGTTCATAGGCGATGGAGAGCAGAGCGATGATATCACGATGCTGGTACTGAAAAGGAAGTGAAGGCCGCGATTAAGCGAGAACAATGCCAAATCGCATTTGAGCATTGTCGAGCGTGAGCGGGCTCGATGTGAAACATCAGGAGAAAAGTGAAAAGAGAAAAGTGGATAATAGGGTGTCTGTGTGGCCTGTTGTTGGCATTGGGCGTGCTGTATTTGCATTCACGCCATCAAGACAAAGCGCGCATCCATGAGTTGGAGGTGAAGGTCGTCGTACTCCAAAAGCAAGGAGAGACCTCGGAGTTAGACCGTAGTGTGAGCGAACAGATGGAAGATATCGCCCACGGTCAGCAGGCACTCTCTGAGGAGCGCAGCCGGGAAGCGATCCGACAGTCGGAGATTGCACAGGCTGCCACCCTTCGTTCTGAGGCGGAGCGCAGGCATGCACTGAAGGCCCAGGCGGCGGCAGAGACCTCGGCAGCAGAAGCATTGGCATCTTATCAGATGGCAGAACGTCAGCGGCAGAAGGCCGAATATGCCAGGTCGGTGGCCGACACGCTGAACTTTATCTCTTTAGGCCGAACGCTTGGATCTCAGTCTTATTCCATCTATCAGACAGGCAATACGGAGGTCGGTAATATGTTGGCATATGCCTCCTATCTCTATACCCACGACTATGGTGGCGACCTCTATGCCCCGGCGGTGTTCCAGGCCCTGATACAGTCGGCTGGGGGGCGTCATAGTTGGAACATCCACAACGGTAGCATCTCCCGCCTGGCCATCTCACCTCGTGATGGTCGTCTGCTGACGGTGAGCACCTTTGGCGAGATCTTCAGTCACCAGATCCATGGGGCGCAGATGCAGACCACTCGGCTGATGAGCGATAAGCACTTTTGGTTCAGTGATTTATATGTAGCCCCCGACGGGAAGGTCTATGCCATCAGTTATACAGGTCAACTGGTCATTTCCGACGGTCAGCAGACGCGTGTCATGGTGGTTGAAAACATCAGTAAGCCCTTCAGCCTGCAAAACCTGAACGACGGCAACTCGCTGCTGGTCGTCGGTGAGAACAGCGTCGCCCTGTTCGATAACGCCACCGAAAGAATCATCGCCACGCGCCGTCTCGACTTCCAGGTCACCTGTACTGGCAGACGAGATAATAAACCCTTGCTTTTCGATCATTGTGGTCAGATGCACCTCGTCAATAGTCTGGACAAGATGACTAGCGAGAAGGTGCCCGTGAAGGGTAAGGTGACAGCCTATGCCAGTAACCGGAAAGAACATCTGACGGCTTACGGTATGGCCGACGGTACCATCTGGCTGACCGACGGCAGCGGTAAGACCCACAAATTGGTCGAACACCTCTCCCGCGTGACCAAACTGATGTTTAATGGCAAACGGCTCTATTCGTCCAGTTACGATGGTAAACTCTTGTTCTGGCCCATCGAAAGTAACAGCCAGATTAATGCGGTCACACTGTACCAGTCAGCCCATTGGTTGAACGACTTCACCTTCAGCGACAATAAGGACTATATCCTGGTGGGGGAGCATAACGGCTCTGTCACCCAATGTCTGATCTCGCTGCCGAAGATAGCCGAGCGTCTCCGTCAGAATGTGAAACGTAACTTCACCCAGGAGGAGTGGAACTACTATGTAGGGAAGGGCATTCCGTATAGAAAGGTAAAAGTGATATGAGACTTAAGAATATGAAAATAAAAGTGTCAAAACGTATCGTACTGATTGTGCTGTTGCAACTCTGTGCGGTAGCAAATTGTTCACTATTCACTATTCACTATTCACTTTTACATGCCCAGGGCTTGCCTCTGATTCGGAACTTTACGGCGGCGGAGTATGGTGGACACAATCGGAACTACGATATCGAGATCGGTGAGGACGGTACGGTGTTCGTAGCCAACTTCGAGGGACTGCTCTATTACGACCGTGCCCAGTGGCGCATGATTCACGCTCCCGAACTGAGACGTGTCACGGTGGTCTATCGTGACAGTAAGAACACCGTCTGGGTGGGTGGCTACAACTTCATCTCACGGCTGAAGAAACGTGCCAATGGCGAACTGTACATGCAGCAGATCAGCGGGAAAGACACCTTCAAAGGGGAGGTGATGGAGATCTTCGAAGAGGGCGCGTCGCTGCAGCTGGTGGTCAGCGATAATAATATCTATGAGGTTGAGGATGCCGCTGTGCCCACCGTGAAGTTGAAGAAACATACCAATGCCAGACTCCTTTCCAGTGTTGAGGCCGACGTCGTATCGGTGGAGGCGCTGCAGGCATCGGTTGAAGATGCCGTTCTGAGAGATACCACCCAAACGGAGATCCTGAGCGATAACCTTCAGGTAAAAGTGAAAAGAGGCAATGGACTGATCATATGTGATGGCAATGGACGTCAACTCTATACGATCACCGAAGCCAACGGCCTCTGCTCGAATCAGGTGTCGTATGTGGCTTACGACGGTCACGGTGTGCTATGGGGTGCTACGGCGAAAGGGATCTTTGCCATTGAATTGCCCTCGGTCTATAGTTACTTCTTACCCAAAGACGGTCTGACGGGCAAAGTCCAGGCCATCACAGCCTATAATGGAAAAATCTACGTCGGTGAGACCAACGGCCTCTTTACGGTTGACGCTTGGCAATACAAACGCGTGGCCGACATCAGTAATATCTGTTGGACACTGTGTCAGGAGCGCGACGCGCTGCTGGCTGCCACCTCCAGCGGTATTTACAGAATCGCAGCGGATGGCAGGGTAGGCCGACTCACCTCGAATGCCACGACAGCCCTGTTGGTCGATGGCGATCAGGTCTATGCCGGTGAGCCCGACGGGGTCCATCTCTATCAGGCAGGAAAAAACATCAAGATCAACGACCTGCCTTTGGTCACGGTGATCCGCAAGGATGCACGTGGCAATTTCTGGTTCAAGAATGTCCATGGTGAAACGGCGACGATCGGGGATTACAAGGCACCTGCAGATACCTCGTCAACATCTTCCCCTTTGTTGACACCCCTTAAGGATATGAAAAACAGGGTCCAGTACCTGTATGACGACCATCTCTGGATTGGAGGCGACGAGATCCTCGCCATCGTCGATAGGGGTCGGAAAGACCTGACAAGACTTACCGATAGCCGTCATGTGCGTTTCTGCTCCATTGTGATGGGTAACGACAGCGTGCTGTGGGGTGGTTACGGGGATCGCCCCCAGAAGTTGCATCGGTTAGACAGCGACGAGCGTCACCTGCATTTCTTCTATGCCCTCGACTATGCACCGCTGACGGGAAAGACGCTCTATCGCTACCGTCTGGTTAATAAGAGCATCCTGGGCGCGAGTGGTCAGTGGAGTGAGTGGGCCGACAGGCAGGATGTGGAGTTCCTGAATCTGCCCTACGGCTCGTTCACGCTCTCCGTACAGGCACAGTTGGCCAATGGGGAACTGTCAGAGGTCGCCACCGTTGATTTCAGCATCGCCTATCCGTTTCTGATGCGCTGGTATATGGTAGTGCTCTACTTCCTTGCCTTCGCTTTTATGATCTATCTCCTGTTCCGCTATCGTCTGAAACGGTTGGAGAAGGACAAGATCAAACTGGAGCGTATCGTCGAAGAACGTACTGCTGATCTCCGTAACGCCCAAGACGAGTTGGTCCGTCAGGAGAAGATGGCCACGGTGGGTAAACTCACCAAAGGCCTCGTTGACCGCATCCTCAATCCCATGAACTATATCATCAACTATTCTAAGATGTCTAACGACCTCTTGGGCGACCTCAAAGAGAACATCGATCATAATAAGGAACAGATCGACGAGAACGACTATGATGATGCGTTGGATATCTTCGATATGCTGACCAAAAACCTCACATCGGTCCATCAGTTCGGTCAGAATACCACCCGTATCCTCAAGGCGATGGAGGAAGTGCTGAGAGACCGCACTGGCGGCTACGGCGATATCACATTGCTGCCCGTCCTGCAACAGGTGGAGAAGCAGTTTGCGAAACACCACGCCCAGGAGCAGGAACAGAATGGCATCCGGCCTGTCTTCGACCTGCCTGACGATCCGATGCCGTTGTACGGCAACCCTGACATGCTCTGCAAGGCTATCATGAACCTCCTGGATAATGCGGTCTATGCCGTGGCGAAAAAGTTACAGAAGGATCCTTCGTTCGTCCCCGAGATTTCACTGGCCGTTACCGTCACCGATGCGCATTATAGCCTGAAGATCCGTGATAACGGCACTGGTATCGAGGCGAAGAACCTCGGCAAGATCTACGACCCCTTCTTCACCACCAAGACTACTGGCGAGGCAGCTGGCGTGGGTCTCTACCTGACTCGTGAGATCATCCAGAACCACGGTGGCGACATCAGCGTGGCATCGGTTCAAGACGAATATACGGAGTTTACCATCACTTTACCAATCCCCGATAAGCAATGAGAAAGACCCTATACATATTGTTATGTGCAGTTGTTTTCTGCGTGAGTACGACCCGTGCGCAGGACGATACGAAAATGCGCGAGGTGTATGCTCAGGCAGAGAACGCCTACAGGATAGGACGTATCGAACAAGCCCGGGAACTGCTGTTGCAGAACCTCAGCACCCTTCTGGGTAATTCACGCCAGAGTGCACTCCGCCTGATCGCCCTGACCTACATGGACGACTACGATATTCCGAAGGCCGAACAGTATGTGACGCTCCTGCTGGAGCAGAACCCCTATTACACACCGTCGTCAAACGACCCGGCGACCTTCGTGGAGATCGTAAACCATATCAAGGCAGGCATGACACCCACCATCACCACCGCCTCCAATCAGGCAGAGACGCTGGCAGAGGTGCCTGTGCCCACGACGCTGATCACAGAAGAGATGATCCAGACCAGCGGGGCTCGCAATCTGCAGGAGGTGCTGGCTGCCTATGTGCCGGGCATGAACCTCATCGACTGTAATGACGACATCAACATCGCCATGCGCGGCATCTACAGCAACACGCAGGAGAAGATACTGATCATGCTCAACGGCCATCGGCTGAACAGCTACGCCACGAATACGGCCGCCCCCGACTTCAGCATCTCGCTGGAGAAGGTGAAGCAGATAGAGGTGCTGCGCGGTCCGGCCTCGTCGCTCTATGGCGGTGTGGCACTGACGGGTGTGGTGAACATCATCACCAAACAGGGTATTGAGGTGGATGGTCTGCAGGCGAAGGTGTCGGCAGGCAACTATGGTCAGGTCAAGGTCGATGCCGTCTTCGGCAAACGCTATTTCGACATCGATCTGCTGGTATGGGGTAGTGGCTATCGTAACAGCGGCGAACGGTATGGCGACCAGTTCGTCCGTCTGGGTCGCATCGGCGATCATCTCAACTACGACTTCGGACTGCAGGTTGGCTGGAAAGGGCTTCTGTTCATGTACGATACGCATTTCTCACAAAAGGTGGCGCCTTACACCATGACATCGATGACCCAGAGTTATGACCGTGAACGTTACCTTTCCTACAACGGATTGAAACCGAGTTTTAGCAATTACTCCCACCATGCAGACCTGAGCTACAGTCATCAGTTGGGAAACCTGAGTCTCAGGTATGCCCTGACATACGATAAGTCGGATTATACACGTTATCAGGCCATCAGCGACAGCCCGATGCCTAATTTGGCCTATGCGCTCGCCTTAAATGAGGTGCAGGACTCCTTGCTCAATAAATACGGTGGCATCTCGCGCTATATGAATGGTCAGGAACAGAACTATGGTTTCCAGGTGAAGGGTAACTATGCTTACGACATGGGCAACGGTCATAAGGGAAACATCAGTTTCGGTGCGGAGTATGGTCACTTCCGTTCCGATGACTTCCGCTATCTGATAAACTATGACTTCGGAAGAACAACTGTGGATAATCCTGACATACTTCAGGCGGGGCAGGGCAGTGAGAATAATGCCGACGTCTATCTGCAACTGAAGCACCAGTGGCGGTCGCTGATCCTGAATGCCGGACTGCGCTACGACTATAAGTCGCGTTTTGATGATACCAAAGCCAATGAGTTGTCACCTCGAATCGCACTGATCCTGCTGCAACCCAAGTGGAACCTGAAACTCAGTTATTCCAAGTCGTTTGTCGATGCCCCCTATATTTACCGTAAAGCCAATATCATATCGATGATGATACTCAGCGGTGATCCTAAGCTTGTTGAGAGCATCTCGCCCGAGCGTGTCCATTCCTTCCAACTCACCTTCGGCGGTAATAACTGGATCAAAGGCTTGAATGTCGAGATCAACGGTTTCTATAACCGTGCCAATGATCTCATCATGACCCATCTTTTGGATTACAAGAATGCCAGTAAGAACGAGACCTGCGGCGTGGAACTGATAGCTAGTTATAAGCAGCCGAAGTTTACAGCCGACTTCAACCTCACCTGGACGAACACCTTTAAGTCGAACCTCATGGGTTTGAACCTGGGCGATATTGTTGAAGCAATCGATAATACCCATATTGATGCCAATAACAATACACCCGCCATCATGTCGAACCTGGTGTTGGGATGGCAGGTATTGCCCCAACTGAAACTCCACACCCACATCCTTTTCGAGGGTAAACAGACCAGCCACAACACCGACCTTAACAATGTTCTTTTATATTATAAAGAAGTACGCAAAGCCTATAAGTGCGCAGCGGAAGGTGATGAGGAGGGAGCAATGATCGCAAGAGAAGCAGCCTTGGCACTTGCCCCTTACAACATCATGCATAAGGAGATGTCACCCCGTGTCATCATCAACCTCGGTGGCGAATATACGTTGGGTCCTGTCACATTCGGTCTGAACATCCACAACCTGCTGAATATCCGTTATGACCGCAGTGGCATGAACACGAACCTCATCCCCCAGCAGGGACTCTGGTTCCTTGCCTCCGTCGGCATAAAAATCTAAATAATATGCGAATTTTAAAAAAATAGTTGTATCTTTGCCCCCAGAAATCATAGAAGAAAGTGCTTACTATAAAAAATAAAATATTTCAATGATGAAAAAGAATCTGATCATTTTAGCTTTGGGACTGGTGGTAGTGCTGCCAGCGAAGGCACAGTGGAATTCGTGGAACACTTCCTCAACCATTAGTGGCGTGTTTGGTGCTATCAACCATGGTATCGAATCTGCCGAGCGCAAGAAGGCGATGGAGATCCAAGCCCGCGAGAAGGCTCAGTACGAACAGAGTTTCAAGGACGCAATGGAAAGTGCCAAGGACTATGAGGGAGGTGAATATTGGGAGGATGCCCTCGGTAAATATGAGGAGGCTGCCAAGCTGAACTGCAAGTATGGTTATACCGACCAGATGCAGATCACTCGTAAGATCAACGATCTGTATGTGAAGGCTGGTCGCACGGAAGACGGTCCCAGCATCCTGAACAATAGCAAGACGATTCTGCCCGATTACTCAAACTACAGATATGTTCGTGAGAACCCCGTCTATGTGAACAAGAAAAGCACGACTACCAAGATCGTGCGCGTGGCATGTTCAGATACGGAGACACGTCTTGAAATGGAGTTTCAAGGCACTCACGTTAATTCGGGAGCTTCCATCAAGGGTACTACCTATATCAAAGGTGACAAGGGGGGCAAGTTAAACCTGGTCGGCGTAGAGAATATCACCATGGCACCTAACGCTACGAAAACGCCCTGGCCAGGCCAGAAGTTGCGCTTCGTCCTGATTTTCCCGCCACTGCCCGACAATGCGACGGAGTTCGATCTCATCGAGCCCTCCAGCGCATGGAAGTACAAAGATATTAAATGTAGATAAAAAATGTAGATAAAATATTATAGCTTCCCTCGCAGGAAGCTTTTTTATTTCGTGAAACGGTGTCGGCGGGGTAATTTTTTTGCAAAAAAAACATAATTAATTTGGAAATATGAAGAAAAACTACGATATTTGCGCTGCGTAAAACATGAAGCGTAAAATGCGAAGTAAGATTATGAAGAAGTTGAATAATCCGTTTGTAGTATATGGATACAAGGGTGCAGAATACTTCTGCGATAGAGTATCAGAGACCGAGAAGATCATAAAAGGTCTAAGCAATGAGCGAAATATCACGCTGATTGCCCCACGAAGAATTGGCAAAACCGGACTGATACATCACGTATTTGCCAAGATACGCAAAAGCCAGCCTGATGTCTGCTGCATTTACTTCGACATTATGTCGACTAAGACATTGGAGCAATTTGTGCAACTGATGGCAAGAAACGTACTTGGCCGCTTAGACAGTCCTAGTCAGACTGCCCTCCACAAAGTACAAGATTTCTTCAGCTCATTCCGTCCTACGATGACTTTCGATGCAATGAACGGCATGCCAACCTTTTCGCTTGACATCGTGAAGAATCAAGAGGAGCAGTCGCTTCATCGTATCTTTGAATACCTCAAGTTGTCAGGTAAACGTTGCTATATCGCCATCGACGAGTTCCAGCAGATTACAAAGTATTCTGAAGCCGACACAGAAGCACTGCTTCGGTCGTTCATCCAATTTGTACCGAATGTGTATTTCATTTTTGCAGGTAGTAAACAGCACATGATGTCAGACATGTTTCTGTTGCCAGAACGGCCTCTATACCAAGGAGCACAAATCGTTAATATCACAGAAATCAGCGAACGTGTATATTACGATTTTGCAAATGGTATGTTCAATGAGCGTGGTCAACAACTACCCGAATCAGTATTCCATTATATATACAATAAGGTGGAAGGACAAACTTGGTATGTTCAGGCAATACTGAATCGTATTTATAGCAACCAACAAGAAACCATCAACGATATCGATGTAGATGTTGCTATCCAGGAACTTATTGACGAAGAGGAAGTCGCATTCGAAAACTATTATCAGTCGCTAACAACAAATCAAGCAGCTTTGCTTTCAGCTATTGCCAAAGAAGTAAATGTGAAGTCGCCAATGGCACAAAGCTTCATCAGCAAATATAATTTGCCAGCATTAAGTAGTATTAAAGCCGCCTTAGCCAGTCTTACTGATAGTCAGTTTATCTACCAGTATAATGATGGTTATATAGTTTACGACCGCTTTTTCGGTATGTGGTTAAGAGAACGAATAGAATAATACCCAAGCATACTGATTGATCTAAATAATTATCTCTATATTTGGTTGCGTCAGTCAGTCGATGGCTGATAGCAGGATTGGCAAAGTCGAGTCTATAATGGAATACATAAAGCCCATGGCTTTCGGTCCTGATTACGTAACCAACCTTGTTATATAATTGTCGAGCATAGTACGCTATTTTGGGGTATTATGCGTATAAAAGAGAAAAATTCAATTAAATTTTTTGGTTGTTTTGTGAATTGTTCGTATCTTTGTGGCATCATAACGATAAACCATAAAACGATGCATAAACCAAACATCGACTCTAAATGCTGGGCAGCCTTCCTGAAGATGGGTGCCCGCCTTGAGAATTCTCCATCCAAATTTTAAAACCTATTAAGGGGACAATAGTGTTGTACTCCTTTCGCACGCGGGGACTGACCTCTTGTGCGACTGAGCCATTGATGGCTAATCCAACTAATTTATGAATCACAAACCCATCAGACCAAGAATACAAGGTGGAAGTTGGCGAAGATTGCGCGATCTTCGTAGGTGGGGAGACCTTGCTCGACCTCATCTACGAACCATCAGAGAAATGCCTGAAAGAAATCGAACGTCTCGATTTCTTTCGCAGACGCGATTTGCCTGTTTTCGGATACTATTATTACTTTGACATCGAACCAGATGGAGACCGCCCTGCAAAATTCCAGAAACAACAGATCTATGAGGTCTTGAATAACATCCTTCGTTATATCACTGTCACGCGTGAATACTTCTATTGGTATATCTCCACACATACCAATTTAGGCAACGTTCATGCTGTCAAGAAGGCCTTGGCACGATGTGCGTAAACCAGGTGGGACAACTATGGGACATCTATGGGACAAGATTATTCTTTTCAGTTGTTTTTCCTTCATATCTTTGCACCCGCAAGATCCGGACTTGCATAGTATTAACATCAAATAAGTTAGATTATGCAAAAGAAAAAAACGCGCAAGTTGTGCTTCAACTTCAGGCGCATCCACAAGAAAGAGGTCTATCAGGCCTTCCTCGACATCTATGCCCACGGGGGTATTGAACTTACTAACCAAGATCTTATCACCTTCCTCGCCCGATACACCAATCTGGGCAGTGAGGCCAGTATCAAGACGCTTTTCTACCGTTATAAGCAACAGATCCACGTCTGAGTTTACAAGAGTTTACAAGTTGTTGATACAAGGTAGGGATAGTTTCCTTATCTTTGTATCATCCTTACAAGGACAATGATAAGTATCACTATTAAAAATGATAGCAAATGACTAAGCGACAGAAGAAAACCGCCGAGGAGAGCGGCGAGCAGAAAGAACACAAGAAGAACTGGCGGGAGGAATATGCCACCGTTGAGGAGATCAAGGATTTCCTGAGGGCTCACGTCTTTCTGCGGTATAACATGGTGAAGCATCAGGTGGAGGTGCGGCTGCCGACACAGGATACATTCTGCTGTAACGAGGAACTGGAGCAGTTCGCCACCGACGACTGGCAGCTGATGGACAACCGCCTGTATAAGACCCTGCTGTCGGCACTTCAGACGGTGAAGCCCGCACGCGAGCGTGACTTTGAGTTGGTGATGGGCTCGGGGTTCGTACCGAGCTACCACCCCTTTCAGTACTATCTGAACCGGCTGCCGCCATGGGACGGTCAGAACCACATCCTGCTCCTCGCGGCCTCAGTCACGGTGAAGGGCGGGGGAGAGAAGCAGCTGTTCTTTTACAAGTGCCTCAGGAAATGGCTTGTGGCGATGGTGGCCAGCTGGCTCGACGACGAGGTGGTAAACCAGACCATACTCGTGTTTATCGGAGAGCAGGGCCTTTATAAAACAACCTTTTTCAGTTATCTCCTGCCTCCCGAGCTGCGCAACTATTTCCGTATCAAGGTGAACTCCAGCAGAATGGGCAAGGACGACCTGATCGCCATGTCGCAATACGGACTGGTGTGCTATGAGGAGCTCGACGTGATGCGGACCTCTGAGGTGAATACGATGAAGTCGGTGGTTACCATGCCGTCGATCGACGAGCGACGCCCCTTTGAGCGCTTCATGGAGCGTATGCCCCATGTAGCCTCGTTCTGCGGCACGGGCAACAACGTGCAGTTCCTCAACGACTCGACAGGTAACCGTCGCTGGCTGCCTTTTGAGGTGGAGCGCATTGATAATCCCCGTGACTATCCGTTCGACTATGCGGGTATCTATGCCGAGGCGTATGCGCTCTATCGGCAGGGCTTCTGCTATTACTTCACGAAGGATGAGGAAGAGATGCTGAAGGCGCACAATAAGACGTTTGAGACGCCGCATCCCGAACAGGAGGCCATCAGCAATTATTTCCGTCTGCCCAACGATAACGAGCGCGGCGATTTCTATACGGCCACTGACATTCTAGGGAAGATTCCCTATAACCCTGCTGTGCACCTGACCATCGAGAAGGTGGGCAGCGCGATGAAGGCTCTGGGTTTTCCTCAGCACCGTTCCAACGGCAGGCGCGGCTATCGTGTTGTGACCTACAAGCCCGATGAGATCGAGCTAAACCGTCATCGGCTGGCATATGATGCCACACTTGAGGATGATGATGACAGGGTCACCAGGGTCACCTGACAGGCAAAGATTCTCCCGCGTACCGCGCACGCCCACACGGTACGCAGGAGAAACTTTATCATTTAAGTGACCCTGGTGACCCTTTTAGTAAAAATAACCCATTTAAATCGTTTCTTGATATGACAGAAAAAGCACTCAGAGAACTGTTGCAACTCCTTAACCAGCAAGGCGAGCCGGTGAAGCCGTTCGAGATCCGCAGCTACGGCAAGTCGGAACTGGCCATGCTCTATTTCCCCGATGCCAAGACGAAGAAGGGGGCCATGAAC
>Ga0265300_10001538_pt1 | contig 21526 bp, 12 predicted proteins | sample AusTroGonzalo_MG_FD_193482 | JGI IMG/M metagenome (GOLD analysis project Ga0265300, IMG submission 193482) | Bovine rumen microbial communities from tropical cattle in Woodstock, Queensland, Australia - Gonzalo_03 | ecosystem: Host-associated > Mammals > Digestive system > Stomach > Rumen ...
CTCCAAGGCGGGGTTGATTTCCATCTCCTCCTTGATGCGCTGTTCGAGTTCGATTAATGGCAACTGCAACAGCTTCATCAGCTGAATCTGCTGCGGCGAGAGTTTCAGTTCCTGCCGCTGGGTTTGAGTCAATCGTTGATTCGGCATTTTCGTTGTAGAGACGCAATGCTTTGCGTCTCAATAATTTATGTTAATACAAACAATTTTTCGGTGTTCTCGGGAACGGAATCACATCACGGATATTGCCCATGCCGGTGATGAAGAGCATCAGGCGTTCGAAGCCGAGGCCATAGCCAGAGTGAGGCACAGAGCCGAAGCGGCGGCTGTCTAAGTACCAGTTCATGCTTTCTTCTGGGATACCGACTTCGTGCATACGGTCAAGGAGTTTGTTGATGTCGGTCTCACGCTCGCTGCCGCCGATGATTTCGCCGATGCCAGGGAAGAGCACGTCCATGGCGCGGACGGTCTTGCCGTCTTCGTTTTGCTTCATGTAGAAGGCCTTGATTTCCTTCGGGTAGTCGGTCAGGATGACGGGCTTCTTGAAGTGCTTCTCGACGAGGTAACGCTCGTGTTCGGATTGCAGGTCAACGCCCCAGCCGTCAACAGGATACTGGAACTTGCCTTTCTTGTTGTAGTTGCAGTTGTGCAGGATGTCGATGGCCTCGGTGTAGGTCACGCGGGCAAACTCATGCTCGAGCACAAAGTGCAGCTTGCTGATGAGCTCCATGGACTTCTCTTCCTCTTTCTTGCCCTTCTCTTCATCTTGCAGGCGCTTGCTGAGGAACTGGAGGTCGTCCATATTGTTGTCTAAAGCGTACTGAATCAAGTATTTCAGCATCTCCTCGGCGAGGTCCATGTTGTCGTTGATGTCGTAGAAGGCCATCTCAGGCTCAATCATCCAGAACTCGGCCAGGTGGCGCGTGGTGTTGGAGTTTTCGGCGCGGAAGGTCGGGCCAAAGGTGTAAATCTTACCCAATGCCGTGGCCGCCAACTCGCCTTCGAGCTGTCCCGAAACGGTGAGGTTGGTCGACTTGCCGAAGAAGTCTTGTTTATAGTCGATGTTGCCTTGCTCATCGCGAGGGATGTTGTTGAGGTCCAAAGTGGTCACCTGGAACATCTCGCCGGCACCTTCGGCGTCAGAGGCGGTGATGAGCGGCGTGTGGATGTTGTAAAAGCCTCTCTCGGTGAAGAACTTATGGATGCCGAACACCATGGCATGGCGCAGACGCATGACGGCGCCAAAGGTGTTGGTGCGGAAGCGCAGGTGGGCGATGTCGCGCAGGAACTCCAAGGAGTGTTTCTTGGGTTGCAGCGGGTATTCGTCGGGGTTGGCGGGACCGAACAGCCCAATTTCCTTTACAGAAAGTTCGACGGCCTGACCGCTACCCATCGAGGCGACCAAAACACCCTTGGCCCACAGCGACGCACCAGCGTGCATGAGTGCCAGTTTTTCTTCGGGAATGACATTCAGGTCGATGACCAATTGCAGGTTGTTGATAGTCGAGCCGTCGTTGAGGGCGATAAAGGCCACGTTTTTGCTGCCGCGCTTGTTGCGCACCCAGCCCATCACGGTAATCTCATTGTCAGAGGCTTGCATCTGCAAGGCTTGCTTGATTTCTACTCTTTTCATTGTATGTTGTTTTCTTTTGTTACCTTGTATAAATAATGTGCAAAGAAACGAAAAAAATCGCTATGGTCAGCTAAAAATGCCGTATATTTGCCCTCATTATGGCGAACACTTACACACAATTATATACGCACATCGTTTTTCATACGAAAATCACAGGCATTACCATGCGTGATGAGGATTTGGAACGCGTATTCCAATATATTGGTGGTATTATCCGTGAAGAAGGGGCAATTCCCTTTGCCGTAGGTGGGGTGGAGGATCATATCCACATTTTGACGACTTTGCCGAAAACAGTCGCGTTAGCGGATTTTGTGCGTGCCATCAAAGCGAAAAGCAGCAAATGGTTGAAAACTGTGGATTCGTATTATGATGTCTTTCAATGGCAGGAAGGTTATGGAGCGTTTAGTGTCAGCCCGTCGTTGATGGAACGGACGAAAAAATACATTTTCACCCAGGCTGAACATCATAATACAAAAACCTATCGTGAAGAATATGGTGAAACGCTAAAAGCGTATGGGATTAATTATGACGAACGTTATGCATTTTGTGATTGATTATGTGGCTTCCTGTCACCCCTACGGGGTTCATCGGAATTTTTGGTTTCGTTTGTCGGCAGGGGTTGCATTGCATTTCACCCCTGCCTATTGTCCAGCGTTCCTACGGGACTTGGCCTCATCGTGAAAACAACTGAATATGAATAGTATACAACATAGCCCCGTAGGGGCGCAGGACATTAAGCAGGTGGTGGAGCGCAGCGTAACCCCTGCTTTCACACACACAGCCACCCCCATCATCATCGCTGGCCCCTGCAGCGTAGAAAGCGAGCCCCAAATCATAGCCACAGCCCAAGCCTTAGCCCATATCCCTGAGGTGAAGCTGCTACGCGGCGGCATCTGGAAGCCCCGCACCCGCCCCGACGCCTTCGAGGGCAGGGGAGAGCAAGGACTCGTTTGGCTCCGTGAGGCGAAGCACGAAACAGGTCTACCTATCATCACCGAGGTGGCCACACCCGCTCATGTCGAATTGGCCCTGAAATACGACATCGATGCGCTGTGGATAGGTGCCAGAACAGTCGTTAATCCATTTTCGGTGCAGCAGTTGGCCGATGCCTTGAGCGGAACGGACATCCCCGTGTTCATCAAGAACCCTGTCTCACCCGACTTGAACCTCTGGTTAGGTGCCTTCGAGCGTTTCCAAAAGGCGGGCGTGAAGCAGCTGGCCGCCATCCATCGCGGCTTCTCGTACTACAAGGAAACGCCATACCGCAACTACCCCATGTGGGAAATCCCCATTGAACTCACGCGAAAATTGAACGTGCCGCTCCTCACCGATGTCAGCCATATCTGCGGCAACCGTGAGTTGTTGCAAGCCACGGCGCAGAGGGCCCTCGACCTCGCCACCGACGGCTTGATGATAGAGTGTCACATCCATCCCGACCAGGCCCTGACGGATGGCAAGCAGCAAATCACGCCAGAGGAACTGAAGCAGTTGTTAGCCAATCTGAACTTTCGTAGCAAACAAACAGGCAACGTCGAGCGCGACCTCGCTGGACTTCGTGGCGAAATCGACGACATCGACAGCGAGCTGTTGCAACTGTTGGCGCGTCGCATGGAGGTCAGTGCGCAGATTGGGGAATACAAGAAAAACCACAATGTGACGGTAGTGCAGATGGACCGTTGGAAAAAAATCCTTGACGACCATGTGTCGGTAGGTGAAGCGATGGGTCTGTCGCCTATATTAATTAATAAGGTGTTCGAAGCCATCCACCAGGAGTCCATTGAGCGGCAGACACGCGTCATGGAAGACTGACAAAGCCCGCTCCCGAAGGGCAGGCTTCGTCAAGGGTATGCACAAAATGAGGTAGTATTACGATTACGCTGCAAAAGTAGCCCTACCCGAAAAACCTCGCAAGGAATTCCGTCTCCACTTTTTCAACATTTTTCAACAAGTGTGATGTAATCGATTGAGTATCAATTATAAATGGTCAATTTATTTCCGTCATACTGCGTGTGGTACTGGATGAGCGGATACACCACCGTGCCCTCGGTGGGGAAGTTGGGAATCATGTCAAACGCTTCGTTGACAATGATTTGTCCGTTCAGGATATTATAGTAGGCGTTGTTGCAATGGTCGACCACGTACGGAAATTCGACCACGAGGCGCGTCGTGTTGCCCTGGCTGTCGGTGCAGGCATTGGGCTCGTTGGGTGGCAGGCGGTCGTAGGCGAGAAATTCATTCTGGCTTTGGCGATAGATGATGATGCCTCGGCTCGTACTCTCCACCTCCGAAGTGACGTAAATCCATCCGCTGGTGAAGTTAATCTCCTGATACTGAAGTGTATTAGGGTAAATCGAGAAGGAGAACGGCGTTGACGGCCGGTTGGGGTTCTCGGGATATTTCTGGCAGCCCTGCAAGCCCGTCAGAAACGCTATTAATATTAATAGGTGTAAAATGCGTGTTTTCATGATGACAAAGTAACGCAAAAATCCCTTTTCAAGTATGACATCGGCGAAAAATTGTTACATTTGCAGTCAAAATATCGGATATGAAACGGAAATATACCATCATTGTATGCCTATTGAGCCTCATTTTGCTCCTCACTTCATGCGCTTCCAACCGTTCGCGGGCTCAGCGCAAAGCCGATCGGCAGATGGAAAAAATGGAGAAACAGTCGAAAAAGCAGTTTGAGGAGGCCAAGTCGGCGCACTACAAACACCAGGCAAAAAAGACCAAAAGGATGATCCAAAAAGACAAAAGGCGCGCCGAACGGATGCGTCGTAGGCAGCGGAGCAATCCCTTTTTCTCCTAGTTCAAACCTGTTTTATCCCAATTCAAGTGGAAAAATTCATGTTTTTTGCCTCTTTTTTGTCATGGGTCGAAAAAAATCGAAAAAAAGTACAAAATTTCTCATTTCTATAAATAGTTATATATCAAAATGTTGAGTTGTATTTCAGGATTTTCTAGAAGAAAAAAACGCCGAAAATGAATTTTTTTCTTGCGTACTTTCCAAGAAGGTTGTAATTTTGACGACTTTTAATGCACTAACTATAGCACTAAATGAAGTATAGTATTACATAAAATTACAAGGTATGTTTAAAAATTTACTAATGACCCTTGCATTAGTGTTGGCCACCTGCACGATGACCATGGCACAGGCGCAAGGAAGACTCAAAGGCAAGATTACCGACGACTCGGGAGAACCGGTACCGTTTGCAAACGTCATCATCGAAAAGGGCGGATCGCAGATGGGTGGTGCGTCATCCGACTTCGACGGTAACTACGACATCAACCCGATCCCTCCGGGAACCTACACCTTGAAGGCAAGCTGCGTTGGCTACAATGCGTTCCAAGTGAACAACATTGTTATTCCCGCCAACAAGATTACCTACTACGACATCAAGATGGTCGGTGGCTCCATCAATCTGGATGCTGTCATCGTCATCGATTACGAGATTCCTCTGATCTCGAAGGACAACACGACTTCCGGTGAGTCTGTCACCGCCGAGGAAATTGCAAAGCTGCCCGTGCGTTCCGCTGAAGGTGTGGCTGCAAGCGTCGGTGGCGTTTTCTCCGCTGACGGTGAGGTCGGCTCCATCCGTGGTTCACGTGAAGGCGCCGTCTACTACATCGACGGCGTGAGAGTCATCGGTAACGGTAGTGTGCCGCAAGGCGCTATCGACCAAGTCGACGTCATCCTCGGTGGTACCCCCGCCCAGTATGGTGACGCCAGCGGTGGTATCATCAACATGACCACCAAAGGCCCCAGCCGTACATGGGGTGGCGGTGTCGAGTATGAGCACTCCGTCGATGGTTACGGTCACAAGCGTCTCGGCTTCAGCTTGAATGGTCCCCTGTTGAAGAAACGCGCCGTAGAAGGCGAGCAGGAGCAAGAGGCTCTGTTGGGCTTCTTCCTCGCTGGCGACCTCGCTCACAACCGCGTGGGTAGCCTCTCCGCCACTGGATTCTGGCGCGCCACTGACGATTGGATGGACTACATCGAGGAGAACCCGCTGACCCTCGGTGCCGGTGATGCTACCGGTTCTAACGTGACGGCTTCCTACACCCAGCGCGACAACCTCTATTACACGAGATTCCTCAACAACTCGTCCAACTGGAGCGTCAACCTGAACGGTAAGTTCGATATCCGTACTGGCCCCACCACCAACCTGACCATCGGTGGCTCGTTCTACAGAGGCCAGAGCCACGGTTCGGGTAGAGCTCACTACTACTTCAACACCGACAAGAACTACCTCTACAAGTCAGGTACCTATCGTGGCTACATCAGATTCTCGCAGCGCTTCCCCTCCGATCCGGAAAGCACTTCGTTGATCTCCAACGTGTACTACAGCATCCAGGCTGACTACACGCACACCCATGCCGAGCAAGGTGACCCCGACCTGTGGGATAACATCTTTGCATACGGTAACATCGGTAAGTTCACCACTCACCGTGCTCCCAACTACGCTTTCTCGCTGGCTACCATCGACTCTGTTGAGGTGTCGGAAGGCGTCTACCAGAGCTTTAACAATGTGTGGGTGCTCAACAACTTCTACGATACCATGGTTGAGTTTAAGCGTACTGCCTATGACTTCAACCCCTTGCTCGCTAACTATGTTGAGAACTACTACGATTTGTATGAACCTCTTGGCGCGTTCGGCAACTACAACAATATGTCGAACATCGTTGGTAACAACGGTCTGATCAATGGTAGAACTCCTGCCGCCGCTTACGGTATGTATGCTGTGCCGGGCACTATCATGACGAGCTATGCCAAGTCGGCCACCGACCAGGTAGCCTTCAACATCAACGGCTCCATGACCATCGGTAGAGGCGACAACAGCCATGAAATCAAGTTAGGTCTGCAAGCCGAAATGCGTAACTCCGCTTACATGGGTTATTCTGGCGCTGCCTATTGGACCTTGATGCGTGACCTGACCAACTATCACATCCAAGAACTTGATATGGCTCACCCGTATGCCATCGTTCATGACGGCTATGTGGATACCATCAACTATCATAGAATGTATGACGAAGACATGCAATATACCTTCGATGCCAACTTGCGTCAAGCTATCGTGACAAAGAATGGTACGAGATTGCCTGTGAACGGTACCGAATGGATTTTGGTCGATACCTATGACTTCGACAACAATACCATCAAGTACTATGACGAGGAAGGCAATCTGCAAGTGGGAACGCTTGATGGCGGCTTCGACTTGAGCATGTTCAGCCCCGACGAGTTGACCCGCGACGGTAGCTTCTATGTCGACTACTACGGCTACACCTACGACGGCCACCGCAAGTACGGTCTCCTTGAGCGTCCTTCGCTGGATCAATTCTTCACCGAGAAAGACGACAACGGTAACTTCACCCGTGAGATTGGTGCCCAACAGCCCATCTACATGGCCGGTTACATCCAAGATAAGTTCGCCTTCAAAGACCTGATCTTCAACATTGGTATTCGTGTCGACCGTTTCGACGCCAACATGAAGGTTTTGAAAGACCCGTATGTGCTGTACGACTTCAATACAGTTGGCGACGTCAAGGCTGCCATGGCCAACGGTACTTTACATAGTGAAAATGGTTTGCACTATGCTGGTGAAGGCGACATTTACATCCCTGACAACATCGGTGATGACTTTGTGCCTTATGTGAACAAGATTGAAGAAATGACGGAAGTTGTCGGTTACCGCAGTGGCAACACTTGGTACAACGCCGAAGGTAAGGAAATCACCTCTCCCGATGCTCTTGACATGGGTACTGGTGTTTCGCCTTGGATTAAGACCCCGTCGCAGAGCGAGGTTGACATCAACTCCTTCAAGGACTACGATCCCGCTTGGAGCGTGATGCCTCGTATCTCCTTCTCCTTCCCGATTTCGGATGAGGCTTTGTTCTATGCCCACTACGACATGTTGACGCAGCGCCCGACTGAAAACTACTACTGCAGCCCGCTGGTTTATTTGCACTTCAACGAGTATGGTTCAACGGTTCCGAACCCCAACCTGCAACCTTCACAGACCATCGACTACGAACTCGGTTTCAAGCAGAAGCTGAACAACACTTCTTCGTTGACCATCACGGCCTACTATCGTGAGCTTCGTAACATGATCCAGATGTACCGCTTCAACGGTGCTTACCCGAAGGCTTACAACTCCTACAGCAACCTCGACTTCGGTACTGTTAAGGGTTTGACTGCCAGCTACGACCTTCGTAGAACGAAGAACGCCCGTGTGCGTGCCAGCTACACCCTGCAGTTCGATAATAAGACTGGTGCTTCTGCCACCACCGCTTCGGCCCTTATCGCCGCTGGTGTGCCGAACCTGAGATCCACCTATCCGTCCAACAGCGACCGTCGTCACGGCTTCAACCTGACCCTCGACTATCGTTTCAAGGGCGGCAAGGACTACAATGGTCCTGTCATCAAGCGCGAGAAGAGCGGCAAGAGCCCTGTCCAAATCCTGGCTAACACTGGTTTCGCCCTGACGGTGAACGGTGGTTCGGGTGCTCCTTACACCGCTGCTCGTAAGGTGATATCGCCCATCCAAGGTGGTACCAGCCTGCTGCAAGGCACCTACAACGGTTCCAGAATGCCCGCCTCGTTCCGTTTCGACCTCCGTGTCGACAAGGACATCAACTTTACCGCGGGTGGCAAGGATGGCAAGAAGGGACACGATTTCTTCATCAACGTCTATCTGCAAATCCTCAACCTGCTCAACTCCAAGAATATCATGAGCGTCTATTCCGCCACGGGTAACGCCAACGACGACGGTTACCTCTCGGCTCCCGAATGGCAGCGTGAGATTCAGGAACAGCTCGACCCGCAAGCATTCATCCAAATGTATCAGCTGTATGTTGACAGAGGTGGTAACTACTCAACGCCTCGCCAGATTCGTTTGGGCTTAAGCTTTAACTTCTAATGACGAGAATGGTTCCATAAACGAAAAATTTACAAATTATGAAGAATATAGTTCATGTAACTCTTGCGGCACTCCTTATCTTCAGTGCCGTGATTCCCGGAAAGGCTGAAAAGTATCACTTTGATGATCAAGGCAAGGGACAACGTGCCCAAACCGCAGCCGGTTGTACTCCTTCCTCGTCATTTGAGTGGTTGGACATCAACAACGTGAAGACCCGTATCAACGCGGGTGGTGATATGTGGTGGGACCTGCCCGGTGGCGTCGGTTCCAAATACTTCATCCCCGCCAACGGCGCTGCCACGTCGCTGTATGCTGGCTCCCTGTGGATTGCCGGTGTCGACGTCAACCAGCAGCTGAAATGCGCCGCCCTGCGTTTCCGTCAGGTCGGTAACGACTACTACACTGGTCCTCTGACCGTCGACGGCAAAGCTTCTGTCACACCCGAGACCTGCGCCAAGTGGGATAAGATCTTCAAGATCACCCGCGCTCAGGTCGACGAGTTCCTCGCTGCCTTCGATGAGCAAGGCAAGTTGAGCGCCGACTACAAGATGCCCTCCATCATTGAGAAGTGGCCTGCCCACCCGGATGATGCCGATGCTGAAGGTATCAGCCACTATCTGGCTCCCTTCTTCGATGCTGACGGCGATGGTGAGTATCACCCTGAAAATGGCGACTATCCTTATTATGACATCGACAACAAGTTGTGCCACACCAAGATCCCGACCATGGACGAAGAGATTGAAGGCTCCATCCACGGTTCCTTGCTCGCCGACCAAGTGCTGAAAGGCGACCAGACCCTTTGGTGGATCTTCAACGATAAAGGTGCTTCACACACCGAGTCGGGCGGCCAGGCCATCGGTATGGAAATCCGTGCCCAAGCCTTCGCTTTCGCCACCAACGACGAAATCAACAACATGACGTTCTACAGCTACGAAATCATCAACCGTTCGACCTACACCTTGACGGGAACCTACTTCTCGCCTTGGACCGACGTTGACCTCGGCTATGCCAAGGACGACTATGTGGGCTGCGACGTTGAACGTGGTCTGGGTTACGGCTACAACGGTTCCGCCACCGACGGTAGCGGTCAGCCTGAAGCCTACGGTGCTCAACCTCCGGCGGTTGGTATCGACTTCTTCCAGGGCCCCTACATGGATGCCGATGGAATCGATAACCCCAAGTACACCTTCCTCCAAGTTTTCGATCATGTTGACCCCATCACTGGCGACTCTATCTTCGTCAATGACTCGTCCACCGCAGTGCAAGTGGTCGACGAAAGTATCAATGGTGTGAACTTCGGCAACGGCATCGTCGACGATGAACGTTTCGGTATGCGCCGTTTCGTGTATCACAACAACAGCTCCGCTGATAACGGTGACCCGAGCACTGCTCCTCAATACTACAACTACCTGCGTGGTATCTGGAAGAACGGTGCCAAGATGCAATATGGTGGTAACGCCTTCTCGGGCAGCGACGTGGTCGGTCCCGAGTGCGACTTCATGTTCCCTGGCGATTCTGACCCGTGGAACTGGGGTACGGGTGGTGTCATGCCTAATGGTGGCTTCAACACCAACAACTTGTACTGGACCGAGGCTCAGTGCCAGAACGCTCCTGACGACCGTCGTTTCATGCAGTCGGCTGGTCCCTTCACGCTGGAACCCGGTGCTGTCAACTACATCACCTTCGGTGTGCCGTGGGCACGTGCTTCTTCAGGTGGTCCTTGGGCTTCCGTTGAGTTGCTCCGCGTGGTCGATGACAAGTGCCAAGCCTTGTTCGACAACTGCTTCAAGGTCATCGACGGCCCCAATGCTCCTGACTTGACCATCCGTGAGCTTGACCAAGAACTTATCATCTATCTGTCGAATACTGCACTTTCCAACAACTACAAGGAAGGCTACATCGAGCTTGACCCCGAAATTCCGACTTCGCGTATTGAGACCACTTCGTACCACGATGTCGTGTATGCTTGGGTGAATTGCCACGACACTACAGTCTACATCCCGCGTGACTTCGATCCTTCGATGGTGACTTATGACACTGTTGAATGTGTGATTGCTGGCGTCGATACGACCCTTCTGGTGCCTCAGGGCTACTATCCTGGCTCTGGTATCCTCTTCGATACCATCAACTGCCAAGTGGGTTGCGTGCAGGATACCTTGTGGGATCCGATCGAGCATGAGACCACTGAAGAGATTTTCTACGACCGTTACTATCGCTTCGAAGGTTATAAGGTTTATCAGTTGGTGAACAACGAAGTCGGTGCAGACGAGTTGAATAACACTGACAAGGCCCGCTTGGTGTTCCAGTGCGACATTCGCAACAACGTCACGCGCCTCATCAACTACAACTACGATGAGTCCATCCAAGCCCGTGTTCCCGAGCTGAAGGTTGAAGGTAGCGATGCCGGTATTACCCACAGCTTCGTTGTCAAGGAAGACAAGTTCTCCACTGGTGACAACCCGAACCTTGTCAACCACAAGACCTATTATTATATGGCTGTTTCTTACGCCTACAACAACTACCTGCAATATTCGCAGGACGACGCTCTTGGTCTGCAAGGCCAACAGAAGCCTTACCTCGAAGGTCGTAAGAACATCCAGTGCTATGCTGCTGTGCCTCACAAGACGGTGAATGGTACCGTGCTGAACGCCACCTATGGTGACAAGCCAGCCATCCAGCGTATCGTGGGTATGGGTAACGGAGGTAACGACCTTGAACTGTCCGACGAGACGGTGGCTGAAATCCTCAGCAAGAAACCCGCCAGCGCCGACAACGTGTTTGGTGGCCCCGACTATCCCGTCAGCTACCACCCGAAGTACAAGGCTGGCTACGGTCCTCTCGATGTGAAGATTGTTGACCCGCTGAATGTCGTTGCTACCACCTATAACCTCTGGTTCACCGACTTCGAGCCTTCTTACACCTACAACATCACTGGCAACCAGGAAGTGCAAGGTGACTCCGCCGCTCGTATGGCTTCGCACTGGTACTTGAAGGATATGAATCCCAATCCTGAGAACCCGAACGATACCATTCCGATTCCGAGCGATACGACTACCGTTTACGGTGACGAACAGATGTTCATCGACCGCGGTATCTCCATCACCATCAAGCAGCCTTTCGACTTTGGTTGCATCACCGTGGGTCAGATTTACTACGACAATGAGTGGCATCCTTACTTGACTTCGGTGGCTGAAAACAATGGTGTTGTTTCTTCCGCCATCGAGTTCGAAAATCCTGAACACAGATGGTTGGATGGTATCCGCGACACGGATAACCTCGGTGCTGCTTCTGAACTGAACTGGATCCGTTCTGGAACGTACTCCGACATCAACAATGCTTCGTATAATGACTACAGCATGTCGTCGGGTGCCTACACTGCAGGTGCCAGCCATCCTTGGGACCCGAATGAGAACTTCGAGAAGATTGCCAATGGTACATGGGCTCCCTTCTTGCTGACGACTTCGTCAGGTCAAGTGAATTCCCTTAACCCTGGTCCTGTCTATAGCGGTAACTGTAGAGTTGGCTCTTACTTCCATAAGGCCAACAGTCTTGACATCGTGCTGACTTCCGATACCAGCCTCTGGACGCGTTGCCCTGTCATTGAGATGTGCATGGACGACAAGCTCTCTGAAAATGGTGCCAAGAGATTCAACCTCCGTAAGCATGCTTCGGTCGATAAGATGGGTAGACCTTACATTGACACTATCATCGGCAACGATACGATTTTGTTCAGTGACTGGGCTCATGCGGACGATCCCAAGTATGTCAGCAGCAATGAATCGGCTGCCAACTACATCTCACCTCAGGGTATGGGTTGGTTCCCGGGCTATGTCATCGACGTTGAAAGCGGTATGCGTCTTAATGTTGCCTTCGGTGAGGACTCCTATTACGCTGATTCCATCATTCAAGGCCGTGACATGATTTTCAACCCTGCCAAGTTGAAGAAGACCACGTTAGATGATGCTACGTATCAGATGTCTGACCCCGCCATTTACCGTGGTGCCGACTATGTCCCGGTCTTTGGTGGTAAGCATTATGTCTATGTCTTCCGTGATGACTCCATCGCGGTGGCTGCCAGCTCACCTTGGAAGGAATTCGTCTGCCCGGCTTACGATGCTGGTGCACGTGTCTTCAGAACCCTCAACCACATCCAAAACCAGAATTCCAACGTCATGAACCTCTTCAACATTGAGTTCTGGAAGCTCGTGCAGTGGGTGGGTATGCCGATGGGTATTGAAGGCGAAGAGTGGCTGCCTGAAGGCAACGACTGCCGCATCCGTATCCGTCTGGCCAAGCCTTATGACTATGGCTATGGTCCGAACGAGTTGAAAGTTACACCTGATGAGTTGATGATTAACGACATGCGTCCTATGTACTCCTTCTCCATTGACGGTCTCAACCCGACCCTCAACGATCCTGAGAAGACCGAGGATGACCTGAACCTCATCACCGTGACACCGAACCCCTACTACGCTTACTCCGATTATGAACCCAACGCCCTGACCAACCGCGTGAAGATTGCCAACCTGCCTGAGAAGTGCGTGGTGACCATCTACACCTTGAGCGGCACGAAGGTGCGTCAGTTCACAAAGGACAACGACGAGCCTAGCATTGATTGGGATCTCACCAACTTTGCCAACACGCCTATCTCGAGCGGCTTCTACCTGATCCATATCAAGGACTTCACGAGTGGCAGCGAGCGCGTCATCAAGTTCTACGGAGCCATGCGTAAGGTTGACCTGAACACATTCTAAAATCAATGTATCTGCTAACCGTAAAATGTAAATATCATGAAGAAATCATTTGGATATATCGTAATGAGCATGGTCATCCTTCTCGGACTGACCGCTCCCCAAGCATTTGCAGGAAATAAGGACCGTTCAGGCCAGGCTGGTGCGTCACAGTTGCTCATCAACCCTTGGGCCGCTTCAGCGGGCTGGGGTAATGCAGGCATGTCGAAGGTGCATAGCCTCGATGCCATGTTTGGTAACGTGGCTGGTATCACCTCGTGCAACCGCCTTGACATCGACTTCAGCTATACCGACTGGCTGCATGGCACCGGTATCAGCATCGCTTCGTTTGGCGTTTTGGCCCGCGTTGGCGAGCAGAACGTCATCGGCCTCTCGTTCATGAGTTTCAGCATCGGCGAAATCCCGATCACGACCACCGAGAACCCTGACCCGTATGTCTTGGGTTACTTCAAGCCTAACCTGATGAACATCAACATCGCTTTCTCGAGAGCGTTCTCCAACAGCATCAGCGGTGGCTTCAACCTGAAGATCATCAGCGAGTCGATTAAGGATATGGGTGGCGTTGGTGTCGCTCTTGACGCTGGTATTCAGTATGTCACTGGTCCCTACGACAACGTGCACTTCGGCATCACGCTGAAGAACATTGGACCCACGATGAAGTATTCTGGCGACGGTCTGTCGTACAAGGCATTCTTGACGCAAGGCACCACGCAGCAGTTCACTGTCGTGCAACGTGCCGACGAGTTCGAGTTGCCCACGCAGTTGAGCATCGCCGCCGCTTACGACTGGCTCATCGGTGAAGACAACCGCATCACCTTCGCAGGTAACTTTACCTCCAACTCCTTCACCAAGGACCAAATCACCCTCGGTATGGAGTATGGCTGGAGAGAGATTCTGATGGTTCGTGCCGGCTACACTTATGAGCAAGGTATCTGGGCCAAGGGCGGTGTGCTTGAGAACGATGACTGCATGAACGTCAACCGTGGCTTGAGCGCAGGTGCGAGTGTGCAAATTCCGCTCTCGAAGAAGGAAGATGGTTTGAAGCTTGCCATTGACTATGCCTTCAGAGACACTTACACCTTCAAGGGCACGCACAGCTTCGGTGCCAGATTAATTTTCTGATGAAAAAGACACGATAAAGAAATTATTCGTATCTTTGCAGCCTCAAATCAAAGGAAGACCCTTATTTCGGTAAGGGTCTCCTTTTTTGACGCTTTTTTTGAACAAATAACACAGTTATGTCAGAAATAAAATACTTTACCCAAGAAGGGTTGCAGAAACTGAAAGACGAGCTCGATGACCTCATTTTGCGTGAGCGTCCACGTATCGTCCTCGCCATCCAAGAGGCCCGCGACAAGGGCGACCTCTCGGAAAACGCCGAATACGACGCTGCCAAGGAAGCCCAAGGCCTGCTTGAAGCCAAGATTGCCGAGTTGCAGGAACTCATATTCAATGCCCGCGTGCTTGACGAGTCGAAGATGGACACCTCCAAGGTGCTGCTCTATTCCACCGTGAAAATCAAGAACACCAAGAACAACATGGTGATGACCTACGCCATCGTGCCAGAAAAGGAAGCCAACTTCAAGGAAGGCAAGATTTCCATCAACTCACCCATCGGCAAAGGCTTGCTCGGCAAGCAGGTGGGCGAAATAGCCGAAATCATGGTGCCCGCAGGCAAGATGCAGTTTGAAGTACTTGAAATCTCACGCTAAAACGTTACAGCTATGGCAACCATCTTTTCAAGAATCGTGAAGGGTGAAATTCCCTGCTACAAAATCGCTGAAGACGAGCGTTTCTTCGCTTTCTTAGACATCAATCCTGTGATGAAAGGCCACACATTGGTCATTCCCAAACACGAGGATGACTACATCTTCAATCTTGACGACGAGGAACTCGGTGCCATGATGATTTTCGCCAAGAAAGTGGCCAAAGCCATCGAGAAGGCTGTGCCTTGCAAGCGCATCGGCGTGGCCGTCATCGGCTTGGAAGTGCCTCATGCCCATATTCACCTTATCCCCATCACGCAGGAAGGCGACATGGACTTCAAGAAAGAGCACGTCCATTTGAGCGAAGAGGAGTTCCTTGAGGTGCAACGACGCATCGTGGAACAACTTTGATGAAAAAGCCGTTGAAAAACGGCTTTTTTTGTTACTTTTGCCGAAAATATCCACACTATGAAGAAAATCGCCTTGATGATATTCGCTGTTTGTATGGCGTCGGCATTGTTTGCCCAAGACTTCAGCCTTCCATGCGGCAATCTCAACTACAAACCCGAGGTGCAGACCGTGTTGCTCTATGCTGATGGCAAACAATTGAATGACCCCGTGATTCCTTTGGAGGATATGATCGAGCGGCTCACTCTAACGTTCGATATTCTTGGAGGCGACGGAGAAGTGCTCAACTATACCTTCATCCATTGCAGTCACGACTGGCAACCGACTGATATCCAGCGCATACAATACGCTTCGGGCTTTGAGTCGGACCGTGTCGACGACTACGCTTTTTCGCGCAATACCTTGGTCGAATACGTTAACTACCAACTTGTGTTTCCCAAAGAGGACATGATGCCACTCATTTCGGGCAACTATCTGCTTATCGTCTTCCGCGATGACTTGACCGAAAACAACATCCTTTTTACGCGCCGTTTCATGGTCGTTGACGAGAAAGCCCATGTAGGGGCCAGTGTGCCACGCTATCCCGATGACCTGTCGCTGACCGACACGCACCAACAGCTCAACGTGAAAGTCAACATGAATAACTATATCTCGGGCAACACACAGCAGTTTAGCTTCTTGAATATCCGTCAAAACGGTCGCTGGGACAATGCCGCCGTGGGACTGAAACCTACTTACGTCTATCCCGACTACATCTCGTTTGAACACCATCCGCAGACCGTTTTTGAGGGAGCCAACCAATACCGTCGTTTTAACACGAGCAATGTTTATTTCCAGTCGGAAAACCTCGCGCATATCCGTCAGACCGAGGATTATTATGAGTTCGACATCGCCACTTGTGAATCGCGGGCACGGAAGGCATACGCCTCGTATGAAGACATCCACGGTGAGAAGTTCGTCTATGTGGAAAACGACAATCTTGACACCTCCACCGAGGCCGACTATTGCCGTATCAACTTTTTCTATAAGAGCGACGCACCGTTGACGCATGAAGACCTGTACATCATGGGTGCCATCAACGACTGGTGCTTCAACGACAACAATAGGATGACCTACGATTACAGGATGCATGGCTACACTTGCTCCATGTTGCTCAAACAAGGTTATTACAACTTTATGTTTGCCACTGTTGACCGCAAGACGGGCGAGGTGATGACCGACCTGACCGCAGGCAATCACTGGGAGACCAACAACGTTTACAAGCTGTATTTTTACTTTTACAATTCCACCAAAGGCTACGACGAGCTGATAGGCTATTCCACGGTGAATTCACATTGATTTTCAAATTTCAGATTTCAAGATTTTAAATTGGAACAAAAGACTTCCGATAGAATCACATTGTTTGCAGAGGTTCTGCTGCCGATTCCAGTGCCAGGCACTTTCACCTATCGTGTGCCCTATGCCTTGAATGAGGCAGTGCGCGTGGGACAGCGGGCAGTGGTGCAGTTCGGCAAAACTAAAATCATGTCGGGACTGATTGTCAGCCTCACGGAGCAAGTGCCATCTGTGGAGGTGAAATTTCTGATGGATTTGCTTGATGACCAGCCGATTGTGAACGACAAGCAGCTGAAGTTTTGGGACTGGGTAAAGACCTACTACATGTGCCATCCTGGCGAGGTGATGCAAGCTGCCTTGCCTTCCGCCTTGAAGTTGAGTAGTGAAACGACGGTGGCGCTTTCGCCTGATTACGTGGTTGATTCGGTGGCTTTGAACGACTTTGAATACCTCATTGTGGAAGCCCTGCAAATCAAGCCGAAAATCGCCATTAGCGAGGTGAGCAAGATTATCGGTTTCAAGAAGGTGATGCCGCTTGTCCACACGATGATGGAGAAAGGCATTTTGGTGATGGAGGAGGAACTGAACGAGAAATATAAGGCCAAATATGAGCGTTTTGTACGGCTTGCGAGTGAATATCGCGACGAGGCCAAGTTGCAAGCATTGATGAACGGTTTAGAGAAACGAGCCTACAAGCAGTTGGAGGTTTTTCTTGCCTTTATCACGCTCGGCGGCGACTGCGACAACGAAGTCATGGTGAAGAGTCTTTTGGAGAAGGCCAACGCCACCTCGACGGTGTTGAAAAACATGGCTGAAAAGGGCATTTTTGAGGTCTATGAGAAAAAAGTCAGTCGGCTGAAGGAATTCAAGGTGCAGACCGATGTGGACAGTATACAACTCACGGAAGCACAACAGAAGGCTTATGATGGCATCAAGGCTGGATTTGAAGAAAACAAACCAGTGCTGCTTCATGGCGTGACCTCGTCAGGTAAGACGGCCATTTACATCAAGCTTATCAAGGAAGCGATTGACAAAGGAAAACAAGTGCTATATCTTTTGCCAGAAATCGCCCTTACAGCACAGATTATCAACCGATTGAAGGAATATTTCGGTGACCGATTAGGTGTGTACCATTCGCGGTATGGCAACAACGAAAGGGTAGAGGTTTGGGAGCAGGTGCGTGACTTTGAGCAGACACGGTCGCCGAAACACCAGATTATCATCGGTTCGCGCTCGGCCATCCTTTTGCCTTATTCTGACATTGGTCTCATTATCGTCGACGAGGAACACGACAGCAGTTTCAAGCAAATCGACCCTGCGCCGCGCTATAATGCCCGTGATGCGGCTATTGTGTTGGCTGCCATGCACAAGGCAGATGTCGTGTTGGGTTCGGCTACGCCATCCTACGAGAGCTATTACAACGCCTTGAACGGCCGCTATCATTTGGTGGAAATCACGGAGCGTTTTGGTGGTGTGCAGATGCCTGAAATCATTTTGAGCGACATGCGCGTGGAACGCCGCCGCAAGACCATGAAGGCCGACTTTGGCAGCACCCTTTTGGATGCGATGAAAGAGACCCTTGACGAGCACAACCAAACCATCTTGTTCCAAAACCGACGTGGTTTCTCGTTGCGGTTAGAGTGTGACGAATGTCATTATGTTCCGCAGTGCATCAACTGTGACGTGAGCTTGATTTACCACAAGCAGCAGAATGTGTTGCGCTGCCATTATTGCGGTTATACGGCTTCGGTGCCGATGGAGTGTCCCGTCTGCCATAGTACCAATATTCGCATGCATGGCTTTGGTACGGAGAAGATTGAGGAAGACTTGAGTCTCGTCATGCCTGAAGCCAAAGTCGCCCGCCTTGATCTCGACACCACGCGCTCGAAAAACGACTATCAAAGCATTTTGGAGCGTTTTCAGGATAAGGAGACAGACATCCTTGTAGGCACGCAGATGGTCACCAAGGGCTTGGACTTCGATTCGGTGAAGGTGGTGGGTATCCTCAATGCTGACAACATGCTTTCTTTCCCCGATTTTCGCGCCCACGAACGCAGTTTCCAGCTGATGGCACAGGTGGCAGGTCGAGCAGGCAGAAAAGGCAAGCAGGGCAAGGTCATCATCCAGACTTATGAGCCGGCGCATCCAGTGTTGCAAGATGTGTTGCGCAACGATTTCAAAGGACTGTATGACAAGCAGATGGTCATCAGACGGCAATTCGGTTATCCGCCGTTCTACCGCCTTATTTTGATTCGCTTGAAACACAAAGATTACCAGAAGTTGAACCCAGCCGCTGCTGAATTGGCCGCGATGTTACGACCTATTTTTAAGCAGGATTTGCTTGGACCAGAATACCCCATGGTTTCAAGGGTCAAAAATCTGTATATCAAGCAGATGATGGTGAAATTCCGCCGCGACTACAACACCCAAAAAATCAAGGAATTGATTGCCGATCAGATTCGTTTGTTCCAACAGAATTCTGATTACAAGGCTGTGCAGGTGCAGGTGGATGTGGATCCGATGTAGGTGGATACTTGGCTTTTTCAGACCAAATCACAACAAAAAGGGCGGTCCCTCGAAAGGAGCCGCCCAATTTTTTGCGGAAATCAATTCCGCGATGTCATTTATCTGACAACGGAAATGCGCTCAACACGCATGCCGTTCTCAGTCATGACGCGCACCGTGTACATGCCAGCGCTGTATTGCGACATGTTCAGGATGACTTCGTCAGCAGTGACATCTGCGTCGTAGACCACCTGACCGAGCACGCTCACGATCGTGATGTGCTGCATGCCAGCGGCCTGGATCGTCACGTTGCCCTTCGTCGGGTTCGGGAAGATGGCCATGCCACCGTTCTCGCCAATGCCGGTCACACCAACCACAACATAGTTCTGGTTCGGGTTCTCGGCCGAAACGGCAGGATCAGATTCGCAGTCGTCGCTGTAGTAGGCCTTCACTTGGTAGTAGTACGTACCAGCTGTGGCCGGGGTGTCGATGTACTCGTAGTAGCCGCTGCCATCCTCGGCGACCTCTCCGATCATCTCGTAGGTCTCGTTGTCGGCGGAACGGTACACGTTGTACTTCACAATCTCGGCACGGTTCATGAAGCTCAGGTCGGCAGGCATGCTCACAACCTCGGTGTGGCTCAACACGCCAGTGGCGGTCTCGCCGTTGCCCTTGAAGGCATAGGCGCCCGTCGTGGCTGCTGCTGACTTGCCTTGGTTGGTCACGAAGCCGCGAATCAGCCAGCCGTAGCCAGGCAGGCCGGCGTCGGCCAGGTCTTGCCATTCGCTACCATCGAGGCTGATCCAACGGTTGTTGGCATCGCCACTGTCGACGCAGGCTGTGGCCGGGTGCTCGCCCACCTCTGCCATCACGATCCACAGGTTCTCTGTGCCGTCGATGGCCACCGGGGTCGTCAGTGCAACCTCGTGGAAGTCTTGGGCTCCTTCAGGAGTGAAGGTCTGTGTGCTGGCCACAGCGCCAGGAGCCGTCGTACCGCCGAGGCAGATCGACACGGTCACCGTGTTGCTGTTGTAGCTGTTCTCATACAAGGCAACCTTCGTCAGGTTGGTGCCTGCATACGAAGCCAGCGAAGCGGCCGGGAACATGGTGGCCCAGTAGACTGTAATGGCGCTGCCGGTACCCACGTTCGTGGCATAGGTGCCATCGTCGTAGTACAACCACTCGCTGATCGGAGCGGCAGGCTCGTTGCCCCACCAGATCTTCACCTGGTCGGTGGCGTTGATAGCCTCTCCGTGGATAGGTGCACCAGGCTCGCAGGTGGTGAAGCCAGGCATGTAAGGCTCGCACTCGGGGCAGCTCATCGAGAAGTAGATGTTGCCCTCGGGCAGGTTGTTCGTGCCGTTGTACACCATGCGGACGCACACCTCTTCGGCTTCGCCTTCGTAGGTGTAGGTGTTGGTCGGATACTCAACAAAGGCTTCCCATTCGCCGTCGGCGAAGATCATGGCGCCAAGGATGTCGCCAGTCGGGGTCGGGCCACTACCGCCACCGGTGTTGCCGGTGAGTTTCATGGCGCAGCCGTAAGGCGTGCCCGCGCCACTGTCTGTCAGGGTCTGCCAAGCAGTGGTGTACTGCAAGCCGTTGCCCGTGTTGCCAATGACAGGTTCGCAGTGAGGAGCGCCCCAAGGACCGCTCGAACCGCTGCCAGCCAAGCTGTAAACGAGGTAGTACGTGCCAGCCTCAAGTTCGATGTTGAGACCACCAGCGGTGATGCTCATGATCGGGCGGGTCGTGGCGGTGGTTTCACCGTCGCTACCGCGGTAGCAGTTCGTGAAGGCCGTAGCCGTCATGATGTTGGTGTTGATATCGCCCCAAACAGCGGTACCGCCACTCATCGGGTTGCCGTTGTAGATCTGGGCATAGAGGCCCGTGAAGGTCGAAGTCGTGCTGCTGCCAGTCTGGTAGCCGTAGACCTCAATCTCATTGATGGTCGTGCTGGCATCGAGAGTGAACACATCAGCAAGCATGTAGCCGCCACCGTTGTTCACATTCGGACCCCAAGTGCTCTGCGAGCCCTTGATCCAAGAAGCATCGGCACCATTGGCCATCGCACCAGGATCGGTCACATAACCGTTGAAGAACTCCCAAGCAGCGCGGTTGTTCTTGGCACCGTTGGTCAATTCGACGTCGTCGACATCGAGGAAGTACATGTCGCTACAATTGAAGTGACGGATAGCGATGTACTTCTGACCAGCGAAGGCGCTCAAGTCAACAGTGTATTGCGTCCAAGCGCTTTGGTCGCGCTGGCCGCGA
>Ga0265300_10001539_pt1 | contig 21509 bp, 22 predicted proteins | sample AusTroGonzalo_MG_FD_193482 | JGI IMG/M metagenome (GOLD analysis project Ga0265300, IMG submission 193482) | Bovine rumen microbial communities from tropical cattle in Woodstock, Queensland, Australia - Gonzalo_03 | ecosystem: Host-associated > Mammals > Digestive system > Stomach > Rumen ...
ACTGAGGACCCTATTGACTATTTGACAAAAAATTTAGTAGGCTTGAAAGACGATCCACGGGCATTAGAGGGCGCTAAATATATCTGCGACCAAAGGGTTATTTCGTTACGTAAAGTTGACCAAGCCGAAACGGAAAAGAATATCTCTGACCTTAAGAAACATATAGATGAGCTTGATTATGACATCGCACACATTGACCAGGTAGTCATTCGTGAGTTGGATAAGTTAAAGCCTTTCTTTAAGGAAAGAACACTGAAATTAGAGGCATAGAGATTATGGACCAATTTGAAACTATGAAAGGATACATACTTGGACAGGTCGTAAGAATCTATCATACCATAGACGGGACACACAGATATGTTAAAGTACTGGATGTGAATCCCGCTGGTATGCTCTTTAAAGTACTTAAGATTGGTACACATGAAGAAGCTGAGTATGAAAGTATGCACACTATGGTTGGTCGTGTAGAATTTAGAACTTGGAACAATTTGAACTTCTGTCTGGAGCCTAACTTTTATGGATGATCTTAACTTTATGAAGATGCGCTTTGTAGGCCAAACTGTCTTTTGGAAAAAAGGCGCCGATGATAGGCAGATAACAGTCAAGATAATGGACATCAATTCAGTAGGCATCGTCTTTAAGGTAATAAAGATAGGAACCTATGATAAGGAAGGTTATTCATTTCATGGCTATGTAGTAGGCGAAGTTCAATTTGAGTCTTGGGGATGTAAACCTTATTTTTCTGAAATACGGAATGTATATGAATGATATTCTTTCACAGATAAAAGCAAACCCACTTGTGTATGTTGAGCCAAAGTACTGCTTCAACTTATTTGAAATGTTTCACATTCAAGTAATTCCTGCAAGCAACGAGAAAGGCTACACATTTTATTCCCACCCTTGCTTCTGTTATTCCTCTGCGCTTACTCGCATCAAGGAAAGGCATGAACAGGTTAACGATAGTCCATTAGGATTGTTCCGCAGTCCTAAGATTCGTGCCTTCTATGAGCAGATAGTCAAGGATAGAGACTTAAGTCTTTGTGGCAACTGCCCTAAGTATCAGTCAAAGGAACTGAACGGGTTCGCTACTGAATATCAGATGTGCGTCTATTTCGGTAGATACGGCGCTCACTTGTTTAAGCACTATGAGAATCAGTCTTTTGACCCGCTTCCTATTGATGACGTAGTCAAAGATGGCGACATTGTGCCTTATAAGGTAGCTCTTAATCTTGATGCTGCCTGTAACCTTCATTGTCCTACTTGCAGAACTACTCCGATTACGGAGACCTTCAAGATTACTGACCAAGACATTCAAGAATGCATAGAAGTGGCTAAGAAAAGCCAGTACTTGATTATTGGCTCAGATGGCGAGCTCTTCATGAGTCCTAACTACAAGCGTATCTTGACTACTGACTTCAGTCAGTCAAGCATCAAGCACATTGAGCTCTATACGAATGGCACTATCTTGACAGAAAGAAAATGGAATGACTATATTCACAAGAATAATGAAAAGCTCATCTCTATCATCAAGGTAAGCGTAGATGCCGCTACTCCTGAGACCTATCAGAAGGTTAGAGGTAACCACTGGAATGCGTTGCAGACCAATCTTGAGTTCCTTCGTCAAAAGAAGAAAGAACTTGGCTTCGAGATGCATACCACATTTACGATTAGCAAGTTGAACGCCTGTGATGTAACGAAATTCGTTGAAGCGGCTAAGAATATGGGCTTTGACAAGATACTATTCTCATTTGCCCGCAGTCAGTTCCATCCAGAGGGAGATCCCGATGCTCTGGTCATTCCAGAAGACAAGCGAGCTGACATAAAAGAATACCTTCAGGAAGTGGCCTCCAGAGACATTGATATTTGTCTTGACTTTTAGTCAAGTATAAATATCGCATGGTAGAACAGACAAATTGGACACAACCTGGGTATGACCCATCATTGCACAATTGGCGAAAAGGTGTAGTTCCTGGCGAACCTTATGAAGGTTGGTCAAAGAACTATTTCTTCGCTGATACTTTGCGTTCTATAGACATCGCCTTCGGGTTGATGCTCCACGGCATTTCAGTCTTTCACACCAATTCAGAAGGTGAACCTGTTAAGCAGATTGAAGTGCCTATTAAGATAGGTCCAAGACAGAAAGCGTTTGACTTTCGAGTAGAAAAAGAGACCGGTAAGAAATACTACATTCCGTTGCCTAACATCACATACCGCCGAACAAATATGACCTTTGATGGTGATAGAATGGCGGGTAAGTATGAGCAGCGTTCTTTCTATAATGAATACTTTGAACAGAAAGGCGTTGATTACGTTATGGCAAATAAGTTTTGGGCAGACATCATGCCCGTTCCATACAAGTTGAATTATGAAGTCACTATTAAGGTCGAGTATCAAGACGATATGGACCAATTGGTAGAACAGATCACAAGACTGTTTGACCCAGACTATCATATCAATGTTAAAGAATTTTGGTTCGCTCCGATAAGACGCTGCATCAAGGTAGTGCTTGATGGTCAGTCTTATGATTATGCAACTGAATTTCAGGAGCAAGAGAAGCGAGAGATTACTTGTAACATGACATTCACAGTTGACGCATTCATCTATAAACCAATACGTCAGACTGCTATCATTGACCAGATTATCACAAAGGTCAGAACAACCGATAAGACCGATTACGAATGGGCAAACGTCATCAAGGGTAACTTTGCTCCTGACCATGATTCGTATGATGAAAAGACAGGCGAGTATAGATGGGGTTCTTTGAACGACCGCTATGACTTGTCAAGAAGCTACGGAACAAAAGTCGGTCCGATGTCTGCAGTCATTCCTGAACTTTCTCAACCGAAATACGATCCTGACTCTAAGTCATATACTACTAAGTATGTCTATGAAGAACTCTCTGAATTGACGAACTATCCGTTCGGTGCTCGCCAGCTGTTCTTAACATCTGCTTGCTACAATGGTATGTCGGAACTTCCGCCTTACCTTGTGGGCGATGAATTGCCGAAGACAGTCAAGCGCATCGTTGATTCTTACTCAGCATCTTCTGCTGATAAGTATTATGGCGAAGTCAAGCCTATACAGATGGCCAGCGATACAAGCGGCACTCAGGCTTACGGTGGTTTCACTTTGAACATCTATAAAGACCTTGAAGGTTGGGGAACTCATAAAGGTCCTACTGATCTTTATACGAAGGATGTGATGTTGAATGACTATACCATCGTCAGAAATGCTCCATTTATGACTTCTGCGGGTATTTTGCATCAAGATAAATAAATAAAACAAATCTAGGAGAAAAAGATGAAAAAGAAGGTTTCTAGAGAAAAGTTTGAAAATCTATTGGAAGACTTTTTTGATCTTACTGACCAGTATAACATTGATGTGACTGCTGAGTCACTTACAGAGTATGTAGCTACTAAACTCAAGCTTGATGAAGAAGACGTATCAAAGGAATACGGCAAGATCATCACCGCAGCTGCTTCTTTCAACGAAGACGAATATCATAACGCCATCGATGAGAAGTTTGCCAACGATGCTCTTAGAGAATCATTCAAGGCATTCTATACCGAACGTATTAAGAATCTTGACGAAAAGTGTGCTACACTCGTTAAGGACGAATTGATGAACGACGCAGATCTCAAGATCTTCCGTAAGACTCAAGGCTACCGTGCTGCTGACCTTAATGGTAAGTACTCAATGCTTTGGCGTTATGTAGTTCGTGAGTTCAGCAAGAACATTGCAGATGAAGAACAGCTTGCCGATGTCGTTATGGATATAGCGATGTATGATGAAGAGCAGTTCTAAGCTAATAAATAAAGAAAAGGAGATTTTCAAATGAGCTTTAAAACATGGTATCACAACGAATACAAGCCTCTTCATGAGAATGAAATTGACGGACAACCACTTGACGCTGAAGCACCTGTTTCACAGACACAGATGCCGGCAGATAAGGTTGGTGGTCAGGCTGCTCCACAGGCTGGTGCAGGTTCTTCATTCAAGCGCTATTTCACTAATGGCAACATGAAGTCTGGCCTTCAGTCACTTGGTAAGGAAATTGGCGATGCTCTTTATAACTTCGCTGTCAAGGAATATGTATCAGACGATATGTTTGATTCCGAAGACACCAAGCTTAAGTATGAGACAGAAGTTCGTAACAAGATTGCGGAAGACTACAACCTCAAGTTGATTGAAGTTCTTCGTAATGCTGGTATTTTCTTGGCTAACGCTAAGGAAAAGTACACTAAGTAATTTTCGGAGGGTAAACGATGGAACAGGAATTGAACGAAGCATTGGACTTGCTTGCTAATTCTGACTTTATTGCTGAAGGCTGCTGCGGTGGCGATTGCGGTGGCAAGAAGGAAAAGAAGGATAAGGACGAAAAGAAGGATCCTAAGAAGAAAGGCAAGAAGGAAAAGACAAAGGAAGTAGAGGAAGCACTCGAAACATTGTCTAAGGCTGGATTGATTGCTGAAGAGGTCGAGTAAATGAACGAATTGAACGAAGCGCTCGACACTTTGAGCAAGGCTGGTTTGATTGCCGAAAGAGCCACTTGGACTCTTCACAACGGCGAACGTAACCAGACTAAGTATGGCAACCACGTTGAATGGTCTGGCTATACTTTCAAGAATCCGACTCCGAACTCACGCTACGTCAAAGTTCTTGTAGCTCTTCGTGATGGCGAAAAGACTAAGGAAGAAGTACACAAGATCGTTGGTCTTGAGAACTGGCCTGGCATGGCCTCTGGAATGTGGACCGCTCTTCGTAGAGAAGGATTGGTTGACTTCGAGAGACGAGGCAATACCGTTGTTTGGTTTATCACGCCACGCGGTATGGACTTCCTTGACGAAGCTGGTATAACAGAAAATTAACACCGTCCTGAGGGGCGGAACTTACCTGCCGGGGGATTTTGTCCCCCGGTTTTTGTGTGTATAAATAAAACAAAGGAGTTATCTATGAACATACAGACAATTTATTTGGACATGGACGGCGTGATTGCAGACTTCAAGAAAGGATGTGAAGAAATAGACGCCATTGATGGTACCAAAGTTGACTGGCCGAAGATCCACGAGCTCGGTCCGAACTTCTGGGCTGAACTCCCTTGGACAAAAGATGGTGAAAAGCTAGTCAAGTGGCTCATTAAGTTCTGTAATGATAGTAAGATTGACCTTTGCATACTCTCTGCAGTGAACTATTCCGATGGCGTGAAAGGAAAACAGACATGGCTTGACGAAAAGATCCCGACATTGTCAAAGCAGAATCGTTACTTTGTCAAATTCGGTCGAGATAAAGCCAAGTATGCAAACAAGACATCTTTACTTATAGACGATTTTGGCAAAAACATTGAGGGCTTTGTCATGGCTGGTGGTGAAGGCATCAAGTATAAGACCTTTGAGCAGTGCCGTGACGATTTGATGAGTATCGTATAATGAACACAAACTTTCAGGAAGAATTTGCTCGTGTCTTCAGCAACAGCTGTTCTGTAAAGAACACTGACTGGACAGAAGACCAGCCGTTTGATGGCGTGAACAACCCTTGCTATCAAGCAGAGGCTGCGTTGATGTCTGAGCTTACTTCCGAAGCGTATAATATGTATGGATTTGAAGTCCAGTACTTCATAAAGAAGCAGTCTACTCAAAAGGACCCGCTTTATGGAGAAGATACGCTTGAAAATTTTGAAAGACGTTTCAGATTGAAGGTCTATGCGGAGAATGTACCGCAACTTCAACGCTCTTACCAGCTGCAAGGCATGCTCTATACTGAAATCGTGACATTACAGGCGACTATAGAGCATTTTAGAGAAGCATCACAATACGATTGGGTTAGTGGCGAGCCTGATTGGGAAGAGTACTATCCGAAAATCGGCGACGTGATGTATTTCCCTTGGTGTGACCTCTACTATGAGGTACTCAACGTCAAGGAGTTCGCTGATGGCACAGGATTTATGTCAGTGCCGATTACGTTTACCTTTGAATTGAGAGTATGGCGTAACTCTCATGAAAATGTTGATAAGCCGGAAGTCAACGATGATAAGATGGAGCATCTAAAGAGCTACGTTGAATTGTCTGAAACATTTAACATGCAGCACAAGACTAGCGAGACCCAGTATGGTCGAGAAAGCCAGGAAAAGGAAAAGAAGTATCCTGAAAACGTAGAGCTTCCAGTTAGCAAGGTCAAGGCCAATGGTGACCCGCTTGCTATTAATGACTATCTTCTTGAACCAAAGCAACAGAATGTAATGTATAAGAAGAAGGACAAAGACAAATCGTTTGACCCATTTGAAGGATGGTAGATAAATAATTTAAGAGGAAAGATTTATGGAAGAAGAAAGAGAGTTGACAGTAACCGAACGAATCATGCTGGAGACAGATGATATCTATACTGGCTCACCTAGTGCTGAACAGGAAATTAGCGATGCACAACTTCACGTAGAGCCTTGGAATAGAACTACCATCGCTGACGGTCTTTGGTTGCAAGAAAACGCTATTGCTCCGTTCAGTGCTCGTGATATCATGCTTGCCAACGAGATTGACAAGACTAACGTGCGTGTATCTGAATTGGAAGAAGCAGCTACTGATGGACGTGAAGTAAGATCATTCTCTCCACGTGTTTGGAGCGGTGATGATGCATCATGGCATAACATTCATAATACTCGTGTAATTCCTGATGATGAACTAATACCGAAGAACTCAATTATGTACATGCCGATGGTTTACAGCAGCTCTACTCACGGAGAGACTTCAGAAGGCGGCGTTCTTTCAATGAACAGCAAGAACAAGTCATTCCAGTTAGAGATTAATGAAACTGGTGTGTTCTGGGATTTCGGTGACCCGAACAACACAACTACTAATGTAAATGGTGACTACGGCTCATTTGAAGTAGACACTAAGTCTGGTAAGCATTCTATGAAGATTCTTACTGAGGCTGATAAGAAAGATCTTGATGATAAGTTCTGGTTGCTTACAAGCGCTGGTTATGAAAAGAAAGGCCTTGGCGATACACTTGCTTGGGATTCTGATGGTAATCTTGTTTTGAGTAACTTCCCATCTGACTGGGCAAAGACTGTAAATGGTGAAATAGATCTTCCTGCCATTGAGGGCGCTGATGAATCTTATATGCATGGCGACCGGTTTACTTTAGCTGGTGATTTTAAGTTATCTACATTAGTTGCTTCGCAAGGCAGTTTGTCTGGTTCATCTAAGTTTGCTAACATTCTTGCATATAGTCCTAGCATTTCTGCAAACATCACAGATGCATTTGCAAGTTTACATTCTTTATATTATACATCTGAACGTCCTGAATATAGCCCACTTAAGATTGATAATTCTGTTGCTATTTTACAGTCTCAAGCTTATACCAAAGATAATAAGATTGTAGACTCAATAGTTAACGTGCATTCTGCTGGTACATTAGAACCAAGTGCATCTATTGAAAAATCTGTTGCTATATTGAATAACATGTCACCAAATGATGCAAACGTAGTTGGTAGCTATGTTAACCTGCACAGTGCTACACTCGCAAGCGGATGTAATGTAACTGATTCTTTAATCAACGGTAGTTCAATAAATTTATCAGGCGATTACGAGCACGACATTGTAAATCTATATAGTTCAAGCATTGGTGGTGTTGGAAATGTTATTAAGCATTCATTATTGATGGGTCATAATCACAATGAAATTCATACAGTTGAACGCTCAATCATAAATGGTAACTGGCATTGGTTACAAGGATACTGCACAGATAGTATCTTTATGGGATACTGTAATTATGTGCCAAACGGTCAAGCACTTTATAATTCTATCATTGATGCTAAGAATACATCTGCTGCTAATAACTATGTATTAGCACTTGGTGAATATATGCACGTTAAAGGCTCATATAGTTTAAGCCTTGGTAGCCAGATTGACGTTTGGACAAATAAGAATGTTGCTGTTGGCGACGGCGGAAAATACTGTGGTAATTACAATTTTGGCGCAGGCACGAATTTGTCAGCAGATGGTAGCCATTCATTGCTTCTTGGAAGTAATAACCTTATTTGCACAAACCACAGCGGCATCGTTAATGGTACTGGAAACTTCATGTATGGCGCTGAAGACGTTGTTATGGGCGATAACAACAAGATTGGTGAAGGTTCATCAAATGCTATATTTGGTGACTCAAACAGCGCTCATAATGCATCTAATACTTTAATCATGGGTAACCAAAATATGGTGAACGGCGATAACATCATACTTGCCGGTGAAGAAAACTCAATTGCTTCAGATGCTTATTATGACTGCATTATTGGTGAATCTAACAGTGCATCTAAGACAAAGTATAGCATTATTGCTGGTCTTACTAACAACGTCTATGCTAATTACGGCGTTGCTGTCGGTTTTGATAATGAACTTAGTGCAGCAAATGCGGTTGCTTTTGGTAGAGGACATCGTCCTGGACGTGCTTTCCAAGTATGTTTTGGTCAATATACTGTTGGTCTTTCAGATTCATTACTTGAGGTTGGTGTTGGTACTTCTGATGGTGGTCGAAACACAATCTTTAGAATTGACTCCGCAGGAAACGTTTACTGCACTGGCAAGGTCTATGCTGACTCACTTGAAAGCAACTCTAGCTGGACTAACAAGATGGTCCACCCATAATCATAACCTATTAACCTTCTAAAACCCGGGGCTACATGCTTCCGGGTTTTTCTGTCTTGTTGCCGTTATAAATATAAAAAGTTGAAAAGTCGTGAGTGAGTGATTTTATTAGAAGTTTAACGAAAAAGGAAAATTTATGGCTAAGTATTCATACGCTAAAGTCAATTTCACAGAAATTGACAATACCGTGCGTAATACCACAACACCTTCAGTAGGTGTAGGCGCTATTGTCATGAAGGCAAACCGTGGTCCGGTTAACGAGCGCATTCTTACGCACAACATGCAGGAATTTGAGCAGTATTTTGGTAAGGCAGAGAACCTCGACGACTATGGTCACTTTGCCGCTGAGAACTATTTCCAGAACTCTAACTCAATGTATGCTATCCGTGCTACAATGGGTGACGAGGCTTATGCTCAGATTCAGTACCCATATTCCGATGCTCAGGCAAAGGATAAGCTCGCATCTAAGGACACTGCTTCGTTCCAGTTCATTGACAATGAAGACCAGAACCGTCTCGAATTGCTCGACCAGCTTGAGGTCGCTACTACTATGGACGAATCAGTTGAGTCTGGCGAGTGGGACTATAACAAGATTGATAATCCGTTTGCTGCATCTAAGGAAGCAGGTTTCGTAACTGTTAAGGATCTTATTGCAGATACCGCTGAACAGGTTGCTATCTATAAGGCTACAAGCGCAGCACCAGCTGATGCTACACAGCTCATCAAGGCAACTGGTAAGTATGTTGAGTTCCCGAAGGCAGTTGGTAAGGATGGTTCCGTTGTTACAATGGAAGATGACTTGATCTTTACTGATGAAGCATATTCAAGCAAAGGCGTTGCTTCTGGCGACTTCGCATTTGGACAGAAGATTGCATACGTTGAAGGCAATGCAGATCCTGTTATCGGTTATAGAACTCAGTTCACTGTTCCGGCAGTTGATACTTTGAATGGTTCTAACCTCGGCGTTACATGTTACTTGACTGAAGACTATGTAAACACATTGAAGACTACACCTTCTGCTACCTATGAAGAAATCTTCCAGGAAGCAAACTTCTATAAGGGTAAGTTTGCAGGTACTGATTATCTCGACATTGAAGATGCAGCACAGATTCAGTTCAAGGACTGGGATGATTGCAGCACCAAGACAATGTATGTAAAGGCAGATACTCTTCAGCAGACTGCTGGTCAGGCAGTTGGTCTTGCATTCCGTGAATACGGTATGGCAGACAAGGCTGAAGTACTTGTTATGGAAGATGAAACTGAAAAGTATGGCGTAAGATTCGCAACTGTCAAGGACTTCATCGCTAAGGGTGCTTCTGAAAAAGCATTGGCAACTACTATCGCTGATGACTATGGCCTTGAACTCAATGATATCCTTGGTGAAACTTACGGTATCCTCTCTTACGTAAGAGTTGATGCAGGTATCACTTACGGTGAAGAACCTGACCAGATTGACGATTACTACAACGGTAAGCGTGAGTATAAGTTGGTCTATGCTGCTAACGATATTGGCACTAAGCTTGATAAGGAAAATGATCCTTCTCACTTCAACAAGAAGTTGTTCTATATGTACTCTAAGAAGGGTTCAGAGAAGACAACTACTGTCTCCGTTTACACAACTAACGGTGACCCAACACCAGTAGTAATTCCTTGGCAGGCAAACTCTAAGGATGAACAAGGTGAAGGCATTGACCGCCTTGGCGCATTTGCTACTTCTGAAATCTTGAACTCACCTGACGGCACATACCGCGATGGTTACACAAGAACAATGGAATCCGATGACGAACCAGGTAACGGCGACGTTGAACAGTATGTTTCTAACCGTGACAACCAGCTCATCATCACTTCTATCGGTCCGGGTACTTATGGTAACGATATTGGTGTCTCTATCATCACTGCAGAGGCTGCTGATATTCCTGCCCTCAACCATCCGAACGCATTTAACTGGAAGTATCGCTTCGATGATGAAGACCTTGTAGACAAGGACGATCCGAACAGCGACCTTACTTGGAAGAAGGTATATCGTATCAACGTTTATGCTAAGACAAAGACACAGACTGCAGAAACTGCCTGGGGCACTGGCCTTGACGCCTTGCTTAAGGAACCTATTGAGTTCTTCTACGTATCTAACGATCCGATGGCTAAGGACCAAGAAGGACATTCTTTGTTCGCACCGAACGTAATTAACGGTAACTCTGATTACATCTACGTTTCTCGTAACTCTGTCAATGAAGCTAAGACTGGTGCTGGCACTTACGCTCAGCCTATGCAGACCTTCGCTATCTACGGTTTGACTGGTGGTGAAAACTCCAAGAAGAACCTCATGACTGAAAAGACTGCTGCTCTTAAGCTTTATTCTGACCCACAGAAGGCAGACTTTGACATTATCTTCAACGTAGAAGCTATTGACACCTTCAATGGTAAGCAGCGCTACGCAGCCTTCCAGAAGAAGTTGGCTCAGATTGCTGCACAGAGAACAATGGACCTTGGTATCACCCAGGTAACTTCTATGGAAGCTAAGAACATCAAGAGAATGGTTTCTGAAGGCAAGAACTTCTCATTCCAGAATGGTTCTTACATTGTCACTGCTGCTAACTACGATAAGTACTACAACAGCGACCTTGCTTCGTTCATCTACTTGCCGAAGTCTGTCGCTATCGCTTGTGCTGAGGCATACTGCCAGACTATTGGTAAGCCTTGGGCAGCTCCTGCTGGTACTAACCGTGGACAGATTGCATACGCTACTAACCAGTTGGTTCGTTTGTCTGACGACGAAATCGGACAGTTGAACGCAAACAACATCAACACTTCACGCCTTTGCGGTCAGTATGGTGAATGTCTTTGGGCACAGTATACTGCACTCAAGAAGGAATCTGCACTTAATCGTATCAACGTTCGTGCTTGCTTGAACTACATCGAGAAGTCATTGAAGAATGCTCTTGATCCGTTCTTGTTCGAACAGAACATTCCGACTACACGCAGCTCTGCTAAGAATATCATTGACTCGTTCTTGAGCCGCGTCAAGGCTGGTGGTGGTATCATTGATTTTGACACATCTGTAATTCAGGATCCTACTGATGAACACATCATGCTTGTCAATATCACAATGATTCCTGCCGAAGCAATTGAGTACATCGATGTCCGTATCACAATCAACCGTGGTTCTTTGACATACGACGAATCTACTCGTCCAATCGGCTAATAGAACTCATTGGAAATAAAATTAACCCGCCAGAAATGGCGGGTTTTTTTATTATATTTTGTCCAAAGGAGTTTTAATGTATGAACATAATCAAACCTATCACAGATGGTGAATTTACAGAACTTAACAATGTAGCTAACTCGATATTTCTAGCCGGCCCGTGCCCTAGAAAGAACTACAATGAAGAAGACTGGCGTCAGGAAGCCTTTGAGATCCTTGAACGTCTTGGCTTCAAGGGCAACGTCATTACACCGACAAACGACCAGTTCCAGAAGTACCTTGAAAAGGACTCTAACTGCCTTGAGAAGCAGACTTGGTGGGAATATGAAGCGATGAAGAAGGCATCTGCTATCGTATTCTGGATTGCCCGTGATATTAAGGGTGGTCACCCAGCATTCACGACTAACTACGAGTTTGGTGACTGGTATGACAAAGAATCTGTCTTCATCGGGGCACCAGTAGATGCCGAAAAGAACGAATACCCACAGATTCGTTGCAAGTTGAAGAATGTTCCTTGGTATAACACGCTTGAAGAAGTATTAGCTGCCGCAGTAAAGAAATTGCAGGATAGACCTGAGGATAAGTTCTTTACTTCTGACACACACTTCTCTCAACAGCGAACACTTGAGCTTTCTCGTCGTCCATTCATCAACATCACTGAAATGGACCTTGAAATGATCTCGAACTGGAACAAGAAAGTCACTATGAATGACGTAGTCTATCACGCCGGTGACTTCGGCGACATCAACACAATGAAGAACACATTGTCTAATCTCAACTTCAAGGAATTGAACTTGGTGATGGGCAACTATGACCGCGATGTCGCTCAACAGATTCAGGATATCATTGACTCTATGCCTGAACGTAAGATTAACATTATGGACTGTGCTCGATTTGAAGACGGTAAGCGTCAGTACTACATCATTCACGAGCCTGACCGTGGTACTTATGCACCAGAATACCCAAATGAAATTGTTCTTTATGGTCACATTCATGGCCGAGCATTCGCAAAGAAGAATGGTTTTGACCTTGCTACTGACTATCACCACTATACTCCTATTTCGTTAGAAGAAGTGCAGTGGTTCGCTAACGCTATTCAGTACTGGGACAGCAACGTCTTCTGTCAGCAAGCAACACTCTTCTAACCTAATAAATACGGAACAGTAATTAAAAGAGGAAAATAAATGAGTAAGAAACAAATTAGATGGATCTCCTTCCAGCCATTGATAGGGGGCCTTGCATTAGGAGCCGAAAAGGCATTTGGTTGTAAGCCACTTTTCAACATTGACTTTGACGGCCCAGACAAAGGAAACTCATCTGCATACTTGCATTATCAAAATGACGTGAAAGGCAATAACATCAGAGAACTTGTTCTTAATGGTGGTATCCTTTCTATGGCAACTGTCTTTAAGGAAGAAGACGATGAAAAGTTCTTCACAGAAAACTGTCACGACATTGACGTAGTATCTGCTGTTCCTATCTGTTCTGGTCTTTCTGCCGCTAACACATGTAATGATGCTTCTAAAGGCACTAAGCGTGGCGCTGAAGCACAGCAGAACAACAATATGTATGGTGTGGCTAAGTTCACCTTTGAACGCATCAAGCCGAAGGTATTCATCTTCGAGAATGCTCCTGCACTCTTCACAAACACAGGTAAGGCTGTTCGTGATAAGCTCCGCGACATGGGTAAGGAACATGGCTACGTCGTTACTTGGGTCAAGACAAATACCAATAAGCATGCGAACGTCCAGTATCGTTCAAGAACCTTTGGTATCTTTTGGAAGGCTGATGTAACCCCGCAGTTACAGTACATTGATAAGCCACATGGCTCTATCAAGGAATACTTGTCAGACATCTCCAAGGACGCTGACTATAATACTGACGAATGGATCATCAACCCGAAGATCTTGGCTAATGGCTGGTATAAGTACCTCAAGGCCAAGTATCCAACTAACTGGAGGGAATATCTAGCCACAAGTAAAAGAGGATTCTGGGAGAACTTCTGGGAAAAACTCGACTTCACAGAAATCACACCTTACCTCAACGAAAAGGAGATTGCCTTCTGCGAACACGTCAAGGACAAACTCTCTCGTAAGATGGGATTCTATGATAATGTAACGCCGCTTTACATGGGCGACTATCGAGTACCAACCATCTTCCACCGAACACTCGCTCGTTTGGTCCACTATGAACAGGATAGAGGTTACACTCTCCGTGAGTTCATGAAGTTTATGGGTATGCCTGATGACTTCACCTGGCCTTCTGCAAAGAAGAACTGGGTTTGGATCTCACAGAACGTTCCTGTCATGACTTCATTTGACTGGCATGACCAAATCAAGAAGTACTTGAACGGTGAGTTGAAGAATACTACTGAAACTGAGACCTTCTTCAACAATGAAAAGGGTCCGGCTGAAAAGTCACTTTTGGAAGAGATGCTTTCATAAAGCGCTTGTTCAAAAGCTAAGAAAGAATTGCTGTTGGCAGGGTTGCCAACAGCCTTTTATTTTGTTATATTTTAACCAAATTAGGAGATTCTTATGGTAAAAAAAGAAGAATTTATAGATGCTTATCTAAATCATTTGTCACATTTCAAAACAGAGCGTGAATGCGTTGCTGGAGCTGTTATGGCAGCAAGATCCCGCGGTTTCAGAACACTGCAGGAAGTAAAGGGAAGCACTGGACTTATCCCAGGCAGCAAGGTCTATTTCACAAATAAGGACAAGAACTTTGCTTGCTTTGTGTTGGGCGCATCTGAAAACTTTAACCTGTTGGGCGCTCACATTGACTCACCTCGTCTTGACATCAAGACTAAGCCGTTGTATGAAGACAGCGACATTGCTTATCTTGACACACAGTATTATGGCGGCATCAAGAAGTATCAGTGGGTAACCCGTCCGCTTGCTATTCATGGCAAGATTTTCTTTAAAGACTTAAGTTTCATTGATGTTGTAATTGGAGAAGACCCGAATGACCCTGTCTTTTGTATTTCTGACTTGCTTCCTCATCTGGACAAGAAACTCGCTGACAAGAAAGCGTCTGATTTTATTGACGGTGAGAAGTTAGACCTCATCGCTGCAACAAAAGCACTTGATGGCGAAGAAAAGGACGCTGTAAGAAAGAACGTAATCAAGATTCTTTCTGATAAGTATGGTAAGACAATTACCGAAGAAGATTTAATTTCCGCTGAACTTGAAGTAGTGCCTGCTGGTCCTGCTCGCTTCTGTGGCCTTGATAAGTCGCTTATCGCAGGCTACGGCCAAGATGACAGAGTATGTGCTTTCACATCGCTTTGTGCAGTGCTTGACATTGAAGGCATTCCTGAAAGAACTTGTGGATGCGTTCTTATTGATAAGGAAGAAGTTGGCTCTATCTGCGCTACTGGCTCGAAGTCTCGCTGGCTTGAAGATGTTCTCTTCGTCATCGCTGCGAGAGACAATGATCATTTCAGCCGTCTCGACTTCGCTAACGTTCTTTACGAGACTGACATGCTTTCTTCCGATGTGACTGCAGCCTACGACCCGAAGTTTGGCGATGTATCTAACAAGGAAATGTCTGCCAAGCTTAATGGAGGCTTCATGCTCTCCAAGTATAACGGTGGTCGCGGTAAGTCTGGTGGTGCAGACGCTAACCCAGAGTTCATCGCTAAGGTCAGAGGTATTCTTGATAATGCAGGTGTTAAGTATCAGTTTGATACAATGGGTAAAGTTGATGTTGGCGGCGGTGGAACTATCGCTTCTATCGTTTGTCAGATGAACATCAATGTTATTGATGCAGGCGTGCCTGTCTTGAACATGCACTCGCCTATGGAACTTACTGCAGTTGATGACGTATGGGACACATACCTCGGTTACCGTGCATTCTTAAAACACTAAGGAGAAATTATGGCAAACAAATACACTAGAATGATTGACGAGATCTTCAAGAAGTGGGATCCTACTGGCACTACCAAGTACATTTATCTTGGCTACTGCCATCAAGGTGATGAAGATGGTGGTTGTGATGAATATGACTACATCTGTGATGATTATTGGGAAATTGAAAATCAGTATCCTTACAAGATGGAAGATGAAATCTGTTTCTTCTATGTTCCTGAAGACCGTCCTAAGTTGACTGATGAAGAAGCAGAAAAGGAAAGAGATGAATACAGAAAGGATTATGGGAACCTTTGTCATGAGCTTCTCAAATCCTTTGGTAAGGCTCTTGAGGCTGACTATTCAAGCACCAACTGTTATTGGCATCGTCATTACTTCATCACTCGTGATTACAAGATCATTTCTGATGTCTGCCGCAGTGACGGTGTTGAAGGCGGCGGTCGAGTAGAAGCACACATTGATGCACTCAATGAATTTGATGCAGAGAATGCTGCTGATAAGCAGATACTTGAAAAGATTGAAGACCGCTGCAACAGCCTTTCGTCTCTCTTGAAGAAGATTCAGTATCCGAACAATAAGGCAAAGGCTATCGCTGAAATTCAGAAGGTCTTAACTGAAGTAGGATCCTAATGGATAAAGAACTTATCAAAAAGCAAGCAACTGCTTGGGCTCAGAAATATCTGGACCCAGCTTTTGCTTTTCGTAAATATCAGCTAGAATCTATTTGCTGTATCATCAGTAATGTCATTGACAATGTTAAGACACAGGTGATGAATGCACCGACAGGCTCTGGCAAGTCGCTTACTGCTATCATTTCAGCCGGCGTCTTGTGGGAGTACTATAAGAAGAAGTCTTACATTCTTGTTTCTGACCTTTCTTTGTTTGAACAGTATGAAAAGGATTTGGCGCGGTATCACCTACCTTGGGGACATCTTAAGGGAAAGGACAACTACATCTGTTCTCGAAATGGCAATGTTGTAAGTTGTGGTGACTGCGCTATCAATTTGGTCAGTGCCAGATCTTTGGCTGACCCTGAGTCTGCAGAAAAGGCTGGGTATGACTGTGCTTGTAAATGCGAGTACATTCGTCGTCGTGCTGAAGCAGTCAATGCTCCAGTGACCGTTATGACATACCAGCTTTATCTCATCCAGATGAACTACGTCAATGAAATGATGACAGAAGAAGAACAGTCCTTCAAGGAACGTGACTTCTTAATCTGTGATGAAGCGCATAAACTCAATGACATCGTTCAAGGACACTTCGCTCCACGCATTCCAGTTGACGAGCCTGAGTTCATGAAGACATTGAACGAATATGCGAGAAAGCACGGTCTCGACATCCCCGACTCTAAACAAACAATTCGCATCGCTAATCAGGTTAGAAAGGCTCAGAATCACGCTCAAATCATTAGCGCTATGCAGAAATACTCTGACCTTCTTTCTGAGTATAACGAAATAAACAATGAGCTCAGAGAAGAAGCAAAGAAGACGAAAGACAGACGCAAGTTGATGAAGTACTTGTCAGCTGGCAATATGTCAAGAGAATGTAACTGCAAGTTCGGCGATTTTCTTGAACTTATCAAGGAACTTGGCCCGCAGATTGCAGTAAAGACTGATGGCGAAGATGAGACTATCATAAACTGCACATACGAAGGCGAGATGATTAACAAGTATGTGCATAATCATGCCAAATGTGAACTGTTCATGTCCGCTACCTTGGGCAACCTTGCTCTATACCGTGAACTTATCGGTTTGAGGAATGCTCCTAAGGGTCAATACAAAGGACTTGACATTCCGTCTACATTTGACTTCACTAAGTCGCCGATTTTCTATTCTACCAAGAACCCGATGTCCTTTAAAGAAAAGGACCGTTCTATTGGACCTATCTGTTCACAGATTGAACAGATCTGCGAAATGTTCAAGGGCAGAAGAGGAATCATTCAGACAGGCAATTATGAAAACAGCCAGAAACTGCTTCAGTACTTGCCATCGTCAGTGAAGAAGCGACTTATCGTCTATTCAACCGCAAAGGAAAAGCAGATTGCCATTGAACGCTTCTTGGCTAATGACGACGCTATCCTTGTTGGTCCGACATTGCTTGAAGGTCTTAACTTTGACGGCGATAAATGCAGATTCTCGATATGCATGAAGTTGCCGTATGCTAGCCTTGCTAACAACTTGACTGCAGCGAAGAAGGATCTTATTGAAAATTGGTATGCAGGTGACTGTGTTGCCAAACTTGAACAAGGCTTTGGACGTGGTGTCCGCTTTGACGGAGACTGGTGCGTCAACTACATTCTTGACGGTTGCATCGCTAACCTGATAAGATATTCAGGAGATATGTTCTGTAAGAATACAGTATCTCGACTAAAGCCTATTGCCTAACTGCCTTTTTCTCTGGGTGGCTCCAGTTGGCGTCCTCGTCTGAGGACGCCTTTTTTGTGTCTCAAATAAATAATTTGAGGTATTAGAATATGGCAGATAAACCACACATTCATTTTAATGATCCTATTCCGCCAGGTGGCAGAAGACCGCCTCATGAGCCTCCTCATGAAAAGCCTAACTACTGCAACAATATAAAGAGCTATAAGAGAATACAGAATCCGTATCATTTGAAGCAGTACATCAAGCACATGCTTGGTGCTCCAAGAATATGCGTAGAAATTGATGATGAAACTCTTGACTACATCATTATGGACGTGGCAGACTGGTTCCAGAAGTACTATCTTAACTATGGTAACTATCACGACTACATGGTCTTGAACTTGAAGCCGGGTATTTCAAAGTATAAGCTCTGTGACGATCTTGTTTCCGTCGTTGACTTCAAGACGACAAACTGGTTTGGCTCTATCAATGAACTCTTCACAGTTCCACACGCTTTGCTTTATGACCAAGTGATGAATATGAATACTTGGCACGGCAATACTTATGGCAACACTGCTGCTTACGGTGACGTTCTTGGCAGCTGGACAGCAACCCTTACTTGGCTTGCAGAAGCAGACCAGATGTTTGGCGAAAAGTATACGGTTAGATGGAACGAGTTAGAAAATGAACTTGAAGTCATGCCGCAGCCTCAAAAGCCTACTTTCGGATTGATGCAGGTCTGGAAGAAACAGAAGGCAGAAAAGATGTTTAACGATCCGTTGTTCCGCAAGATGTGCGTTGCTTATGCAGGCAAGGTTTGGACTAATGGATTAAGAAAGTACCAACTCCAGATTGCTGGTGGTGGTTCATTGAATGCAGACTCACTGTTTGCCAGCTATGAAAAAGATTATGACTGGTGCATCGAGCGAGTTGACCAAGAATCGCCAAATGGACATTGCATGGCGGTTGGGTAGTATAAATAATTTACAAGAGGGATATAAAATGTCTGAACCATTAAAGTTATTGAATGAAGATTGCTTGCTTGAGCAGACGGTTGACCAATCATCGCCTGACAAGTTCTTGTATATCACTGGACCGTTCATGGGCGCAGAAAAGCGTAACCGTAATGGACGTATCTATAAGAGGGACATCATTGCTCGTGAAGTTGACAAGCTGCAGAAAGCAATTAAGAACCGCGAAGCAGTAGGTGAACTTGAACACCCAGATACCCAGAAGATCAGCTCTGACCGTGCTGCAATTCTTATTACTGACTTGCACATGGACGGTGACTTCGCTATGGGTAAGGCTCGTGTTCTTCCGACACCTTGTGGTAAGACTCTTGAGGGTCTTATTCGTGGCGGTGTTCACATGGGCGTATCATCTCGTGGTACTGGTTCCCTTGGCAATGACAACATCGTCTGTGAAGACTTCAACCTCATCACCATTGATGCGGTATTCATGCCTTCTTGCCCAGATGCTTATGTTGAAGCAGTTAACGAATCTACACAGTGGGTTCTTGACGAGTCAACCAACCTTTACATCGAGAAGAAAGTAAAGATTGACGAAGCAAGACAGAATTTCAATAAGAAGATTGACACTTACGGCTCTAAGGCAATTCTTTCCGCTTTCAGAGGCTACATGGGTGAAATCGCAAAGATTAACGCTAAAATTAAATAGGAGATATCATGCAAGAGATGGATTTGAATGAGGCACTTGACATCCTCAAGAAAAACAACGCACAGGTCATCAATGAAACTACATCAGTGACTGCGCCTACATTCATTATGGGCAGCATTGGAGTTGATGCTATTCAGAAATTCATGGAGTACATCAAGGACGACATTAAGAGCCAAGCTATTGACCCAGATGAAGGCAATGCGTTCTATGCTAAAATTAATGATGCTCTTGATAACGTTCCCGATAACTTTGAAGAACAGCTTGGCGAAGCAATTTTTAAGGTTTTAGGCGTTGACCCATACGCTGACGGAGAATAAAATGAAAGTAAAAGACGCACTCAATATCATTAAGAAAGCAGGTGGTACCGCTGAACCGCTCAACGAGACCACTTGGACGCCAGGTACTAAAAGTAAGTATGATGGCGGCTATCGTAACATTGTCCCTTATGTTTCACATGGACTTCCAGCAAAGAAGAAAGGTCCAGGCGTTCGTTGGGCAGGATATACATTTACTGCCAAGCCGACTCCTGATATGAGCTACGTCAGAATTTTAAAGACCATTGCGGATTTGGGTAATAGCGCCACTAAGCGTGAGATTTATGATCATCTTGGTTGGCAGTATTCTCCGGGTAACCGCAGTGGTATTTTTGTTGCCTTGCATGACGAAGACCTCGTATCTTATGACAAGTCAACAGGCAAATGGTCAGTCACTGAAAAAGGATTTGACTTCATGAAGGATAATCCTGAGGCATTTGCTACAGCAGAAGATAAAGCCGACGATATTCCAGTAAAAGAAGGCGAAGAAGTCGAACAGACATTTATGGACTTTATTAAGGAACAAGGATATGGCATCTAATATAGATGAAGGATTGTTTGGCGGCAATAGCTACGACAAGTTTAAGAGTCAAGTAATTGCCACTTTAATCAAACGTTTCGGAATTAAGATCCCAGCTGGCATGAAGCGTGCTGAGGACTGGATAAGAGATTATTTCGTCGAGAAGTATTCCGTTTGGGACACTGTAATCGCTATGAAAGACAATTTCAGAGAGTATGCAACAAACGAATCTACTGAGCTCGATGAAGCAGTCAAGACTTTGGAAGACGCTGGTCTTGTATGCGAAGTTTTCATGAAGGACGATAGAGGCAATGTAGCTCTTACTGATTTGGTTCAGAAGATCATTGAAAAAGCCGGTCTCGTCTATGACAACGAAGACGCTGTAACATCTGCTGCATACTACATCGCTGACTTCTACTCCAAGCAGTCTATGCCAATCAATGGTATGGTGATGTGGGGTTCAAGAGACCTTCAGAAATTCAAGAGAATGTGTGACCAGTCAATTCAGACAGCAAATTCAAGTGAAGAAATCAATGCATGCGAGTATAAGGCAGTAACCAATACCCGTTCTATTATGCTTGGCAACCCAGGCAGAAAGGCTCAGTGGATTGAAGAAATCAAGGCAGAATATAAGGCTGCATCTGCAGACGCTGCTGAAAAGCGTCGTCAAGCATACCTTGCTTCTGACGAACATAAACACATGAATGACCCAGGTTGGCGTGGTCCGAATGGAACATGGTCAAACGACTAGTATAAATACCAAACAGTAAATCAAACCGTTTAAGGAGATGGTGATATGAATAGAGAAGATGAATTGTTTATCGCAAAGAAAACCGCTGAGAAGGCTGGTTACAAGGTTACTCTCCCGGGTGCCGCTCCAGCAGCTCCTGCAGAACCCGCTGCACAGCCCGCAGGTGATGGCGCAGCT
>Ga0265300_10001546_pt1 | contig 21402 bp, 17 predicted proteins | sample AusTroGonzalo_MG_FD_193482 | JGI IMG/M metagenome (GOLD analysis project Ga0265300, IMG submission 193482) | Bovine rumen microbial communities from tropical cattle in Woodstock, Queensland, Australia - Gonzalo_03 | ecosystem: Host-associated > Mammals > Digestive system > Stomach > Rumen ...
CCTTTCATATATTCGTAATTTGTCTGCAAAGATACAAAATTCTCTTAATTCATAATTCTTAATTCCCAACTTTTTTGTATCTTTGCCAAAAATTTATTCAGATTATTATGGAATACATCGTTTCAGCACGGAAATACCGTCCGATAACCTTCGATTCTGTCGTAGGTCAGGCGGCTTTGACCACCACGCTGAAGAATGCCGTGAAGAGTGGTAAACTGGCACATGCCTATCTCTTCTGCGGTCCAAGAGGTGTGGGAAAGACCACCTGTGCACGTATCTTTGCCAAAGCCATCAACTGTCAGAATCCGACAGCTGAGGGTGAGGCCTGTAACGAATGTGAGAGCTGTCAGTCGTTCAACGAACAGCGTTCACTGAACATCTTTGAGCTTGATGCTGCCTCAAACAACTCTGTGGAGCACATCAAGACCCTGATGGAACAGACCCGCATCCCGCCGCAGCTGGGCCGATACAAAGTGTTTATCATCGATGAGGTGCACATGCTCTCTACAGCAGCCTTCAATGCTTTTCTGAAGACCCTGGAGGAGCCGCCTGCACATGTGATCTTCATCCTGGCAACCACCGAGAAACATAAGATCCTGCCGACCATCCTGAGCCGTTGTCAGATTTACGACTTCGAACGTATGACCATCCGCAACACGGTGGATCATCTGAAGCACGTAGCTCAGCAGGAGGGTATCACCTTCGAGGAACAGGCACTCGCCGTGATTGCCGAAAAGGCTGATGGCGGTATGCGTGATGCACTCTCCATCTTCGATCAGGCTGCCTCATTCTGTCAAGGTAACATCACCTACGAGAAAGTGATTGAAGACCTGAACGTGCTCGATGCCGAAAACTATTTCCAGATTATCGACCTCTCTATTAATAATAAGGTAAGCGACATCATGGTGCTCCTGAACAACGTTATCAATAAGGGATTCGACGGTGGTCTGCTGATTCAGGGACTTGCCAAGCATGTACGCAACGTGCTGATGGCGAAGGATCCGCAGACGCTCCCCTTGTTAGAGGTCAGCGATCAACAGAGACAGCGTTATCAGGAACAGGCCAAGAAGTGCGAGACCCGTTTCCTTTATCAGGCGCTGAAGAAGATGAATCAGTGTGATATCAACTATCGACAGTCAAGCAACAAACGTCTGCTTGTGGAACTCACGCTGATAGAGATCGCACAGATCACCCAGCCTGCGGAGGAAGGCGACAGCGCGGGGCGTAGCCCCAGAAGATTAAAATCCCTGTTTAAGCATCTGATGCGACAGGCTCAGCCCAAGCCAGCGGCCCCACAGGTAGCCGCGGCTAAGCCTGTTGCACCTAAAGAGACCAGCAAGCCTCTCATAACCAACATGGCTAGCGAGGCAAGTAAGCCCAATAAAGCCGTCAAACTCGGCGGCATCGGCTTCTCATGGAACAACCTGATGGATCAGGGGAAGCCCTCGAAGATCAACATCATTCCTGGTACCGTATCCCCTGCCATCGCCCAGCAGAAGAACGCCCAGTTCTCTCAAGAGGATCTGGAGCTGCAGTGGATGGCAATGTGCAACCGGATGCCACAAGAACTCAGTGGCATAGCCACTCGTATGAAGAACATGAATCCCATCATCACAGAACTGCCACAGATAGAGGTGCAGGTTGACAATGCACTCATCAAGCAGGAGATGGAGGATTTCAAAGGACGTATCGTCAGTACACTCAGAAACGGACTTCAGAACGAGAACCTCTCCCTCGAGATCCGCATCTCAGAACAGAAGGAGCAGGTAAAGGTGATGACCCGTCGTGAGCAGTTTGAGAAACTGACAAAAGAAAATCCTGCCATAGAGAAACTACGGCAGGTATTTAATCTTGAGTTAGCGTAAGAGCACTTAGCCCTTACGCTTCTTTTTATTCCCCTACAAACCGTTTGATGGTCTCTATACAGGCCTCACTGCTGACGGGTTTCGACAGGAAATCGTCGCAGCCTGCCTCTTCAGCCAACTGGCGATCGCTATCGAAAGCATTAGCCGTAAGTGCCACGATGGGCAGATCAGGATGCTTCGCTTTGATAGCCTTGGTAGCCTCCAGGCCGTTCATAATAGGCATCTTTATATCCATCAAGACAATATCATATTGACCTTTGTCTGTCATTTCAACAGCCTCTTGACCATTCTTGGCACGTTCAAACTGATAGAACTTCTTCAGGATGTAAGACATCAAGATGAAATTGCTGTCATTGTCTTCTGCTACTAAAATCTTCTTCATATCAAAAGTATTTTAAAACTCTCACTTCTAAATTTTCACTTCTCACTTCTCAAGTCTGTCTTTCCACATCTTACTCATATCCTCCAGTGTCTTACCCTTCGTCTCAGGAACCAGACGCCATACGAACAGGGCGGCAAGCACACAGATGATGCCATAGAGACCGTAGGTGAACCAGTGTCCGAAGTCATCGCCTTCCGTCAGGTGCATGTTGAACATCGGCACGAATGAAGAGCTGACGATGAAGTTGGAGATCCACTGGAAAGCCACAGCGATGGCAACGGCAGCACCGCGGATGGTGTTGGGGAAGATCTCAGCAATGAGTACCCAGGTGATGGGGCCCCATGAGAACATGAATGATGCCGAATAAACCAACAGCGAAGCAGCTGTGACTAAGGCAAGACTGTCATTACCGAAGGTGATAGCCACACCGAAGGCACCCAGAGCCATACCCAGGGAACCTGTGATCAGCAACGGCTTACGACCCAGTTTCTCAACGGTGAACACAGCCACCAGCGTGAACGAGATATTGATGATACCCATGAATACTGTCAGCATCATCGGGTCGTCCATACCCATATCACCGAAGATACGTGGTGCGTAATAGAGCACGGCGTTGATACCCACTGCCTGCTGGAATACTGACAGCATGATACCCACGAAGATACAGAGTGCACCGTAAGTCATCAGCTTCTCGGTCTTCACCACCATCGTGTCCTTGATGTCCTGAATGATCTGGGCAGCCTTTGAGGCACCGTTGATCTTTGCCAGGATACCCTCAGCCTTCTTGTCCTCACCGATGCTGACGAGGTAACGCGGTGTCTCAGGCACGAAGCAGATCAGCAGGGCGAAGAGTCCTGCAGGCACAGCCTCACTACCGAACATATAGCGCCAACCTGTTGTCACGGTCCACTGGGCAGCAGGTGTAATCTCAGCAATCTGCTTACCCATCTCCTCCACGAGCGGCTGAATGTGGTCGCCCAGGATGAAGAAGTTCACGAAATAAACCACCAGCTGACCGAAGATAATAGCAAACTGATTCCAGCTCACGAGCATACCACGGATATTCGAGGGCGCCACCTCACCGATATACATCGGACAGATAGCAGAGGCGAGACCCACACCGACACCACCGATCACACGGTAGAAGTTGAACATCAGAGCCAGTGTATAAGTAGGCTGTCCATACTCGAAGAACAAGAACTCAGGATCCATCGAGCCCAGTGCTGAGATAAAGAACAGCAAGCCGGCAATAATCAGCGACTTTTTACGTCCCAGATTTGTGGCCAGATAGCCCGAAAGTGCTGAACCGATGATACAGCCAATGAGTGCCGATGCCGACGTAAAGCCGTGCCAGCCATCTGTGTAATCAAAATCCTGTGCAGTCTTGAAGAATGCCTGTAATCCCTTTTCTGCACCAGATATCACAGCTGTGTCATATCCGAACAGCAGGCCACCCAATACGGCGACCATTACAATTGAAATCAGGTAGGCTTTGCTACCCTGCTCTTTTAGTTGATCCATCTTTTTCAGTTTTATTGTTATTAATCATTTGTTTTCTCCACTGGCAGACTGAGGGTGAACGTTGTGCCTGCCTCCGAAGTCTGGTCAAGCGTCAGTTCGCCGCCCAGCTTCTGAGCCGCTTCCCAACAGTAGGCCAAGCCCAGTCCGAGCCCCTCTTTGAACTCATCGGCCTTCACCCATCGCTGGAAGATGGTACCGACCTTATCCGAAGGGATGCCGCAGCCCGTATCCTCCACACTGAAGAGCATCATCTTCCTGCCCTTCTGCTTCTCCGTGCGTACCTTTAATATAATATGTCCCTTCTCGGTAAACTTCACCGCATTCTCCAGAATGTAACTGAGCATCAGCAGCAGACTGTCGCCGTTGGTATAAAGCATCACGTCACCATTCGTCTGGTCTTCCATCTTCACCTTGACTTTCTCGGCATCCACCACCGGCATGTTCTCTATCGCCTTGCAACAGATGGCGATACCATCCGTCTCGGTAGCCTGTGCCATCAGGTCCTTGGTGCTGTCATTGGCTATAGCGAGCATCTTATTCACCAGCGACGTGATCTGGTAGGCACTGTGACTGATGTTCTTTGCCACCAAACTCCGTTCCTTGTCTCCCATGTCAGGTCCCATTTCTGCCAGCACCTGCGAGAAGCCGTTGATGATGTTCAGAGGCGTACGGACCTCATGACTCACATTCCTGATAAACTCCGACTTCATCTCATCGGCAGCTGCCGCCCGCTTGTAAGCTGCCTTCAGCTCCTGATTCTTCGCCATCAGCCGCTTATTAAACTTACGACGGATCAAGATGTTACGGGCCATCAGCACAATCGTGAGTAAGGCCAGTACGGCGATACCAAACAGGATGTAGTTCATCAACCTGGCCATCTTCTGGCTTTCTCTCATCAGCTTCATCTCCTCTTCCGTGCGATCCATATTCTCAACGATCATCACACCCGTGATGGAGTCGCGCTTATGCATCAGTTCACGCTGGGTCATAAAAGCCTTGTCGTCATCGCCGATATAACGGTAGATATCGCATTTCAACAGATACTGCTCCTTCAGGTTCGGCAGCGATTCAGCCTCAGCCAGCGCCACCTCCTGCCCTTTGTCCAACAGCGTCTTGTAGATACGGGCATAGGGCGTGAAAAGGTCGCCCGAGGGCATCCTGTTCAGTTTCTCTGCCTCCTCCAGCTTGTCGATGCACTGGCGGAAAGCCGCATAATCCTTCTGCTTGAACCTCACGATGGCCTTGATGGCATAGACATCCGCCAGACAACGGTAGAAGTTCCACGATTCCTTATGCCTCATCAGCTCTTTCTCTGTCACATCGAGCCAGTAGAGAGTCTGTGCCAGGTCATTATTCAGATGCACATGCGCCAAGGCGAGATAGATAAAAGACAGTCCGTCACGTTCAAACTGCGTACCTTTGATCTGCTCAGCCGCCTTCAGGAACTCCGCTTCGGCACCAGGGATATTACCACAGGTATTATAGATGTGGCCCATCATGTTTGAGATAAAGTACTGGCCTTCTTTGGCATATTTGCCACTCTCAATATCATCCTTTAAACCCTGGGCGATATGGTAGGCCGACGAGATATTCATTCGACCCAGACTGTACATGATGCCGCATACCCACGACGTGCTGGCTTCCAGCAGGTCATCGTCGGCCTTGGCATGCTTCAGATAAGCCAGACAGGCATCATAGACCACCTGCTCGTTGTCCTGCTGACTCGCTACCCACATGGCCTGCTGCAACTTCCTGTGTTCAAGGGTATCCTTACAGTGAAGCGACTGTGCCGATGCCTGTGACGCCGTCATCATCGCCGCCACAAGAACCAATAAACGCAGACATTTGAACAACTTCATACTGTAAGGTTTCTAGAAAATGCTCTGCAAAAGTAGTGAATTCCGATGAAACCGCCAAACATTTTGCCACTTATAACATTATTTCACGAAGAATATGATACCATATTGGAATAAATTTCGTAACTTTGCAACCAGTTTTTTCTAATTAATAACTTATAACCAACAAACAACATGAAGAAATTCTTTTTTGCACTAACACTGCTCGTAGTAGGTGCTTCGTCAGCATTTGCCCAGTGGGGACGCCCCGTTGATTATGCGGAAGGCCCCGGCTTGAAGGATGCCTACAAAGACTTTTTCACCATCGGCGTAGCTGTGAACAAGACCAACGTGTCTGATCCCGCTCAGATGGAGATTATCAAGAAACAGTTCAACAGCGTTACCGCTGAGAACGCCTGGAAACCAGGTGAGATCCATCCGGCAGAGGGCGTCTGGAACTTCGGCTTAGCCGACAGCATCGCCAACTTCTGTCGTGAGAACGGCATCAAGATGCGTGGCCACTGCCTCTGCTGGCACTCTCAGTTTGCCGACTGGATGTTCACCGACAAGAAGGGTAAGCCCGTGAAGAAGGAAGTGTTCTACAAGCGTCTGCGCGAACATATCCACACGGTGGTAAACCGCTATAAGGATGTGGTCTATGCTTGGGATGTGGTCAACGAAGCTATCGCCGACGACAACATGATGTTCCCTCGTCCCGGTGTAACCCCCAGCCCCTATCGTCAGAGCCGCCACTTCAAGCTCTGTGGCGATGAATTCATCGCCAAGGCATTCGAGTTTGCCCGCGAGGCTGATCCCACAGGTGTGCTGATCTACAACGACTACAGCTGCGTGGACGAGGGCAAGCGCGAGCGTATTTATGAGATGGTGAAGAAGATGAAGGACGCCGGTGTGCCCATCGACGGTATCGGCATGCAGGGCCACTACAACATCTACTTCCCCGATGAGGAAGCCGTTGAGAAGGCCATCAATCGTTTCAGCGAAATCGTCAATACGATCCACATCACCGAACTCGACCTGCGTACCAACATGGAAAGCGGTGGTCAGCTGATGTTCTCACGCGGCGAGGCCAAGCCCCAGGCTCCCTATATCCAGACACTTCAGGAAGACCAGTACAACCGTTTGTTCCGCATCTTCCGCAAGCACAAGGACGTCATCAAGAACGTCACCTTCTGGAATCTCAGCGACAAGGACTCATGGCTCGGTGTGAACAACCACCCGCTGCCTTTCGACGAGAACTTCAAGGCTAAGCGCTCACTCGCCGTGATCCGCGACTTCGACGCGAAGATGGACAACTACGTGCCCAAGGACGACTGGGTAGCCAACCCCATGAACCAGCCCGGACAGGAGTATCCGCAGGTGAACAGCGAGGGTTTTGCCCGCTTCCGTGTAGAGGCACCCGATGCCAAGTCAGTCATCGTCAGCCTCGGCTTAGGCGGACGTGGCGGTACCGTACTCCGCAAGGATAAGGACGGCGTATGGGTAGGCACCACAGAAGGTCCGATGGATCCAGGCTTCCACTACTATCACCTCACCATCGACGGTGGCGTGTTCAACGATCCTGGCACCCACAACTACTTCGGCTCATGCCGCTGGGAGAGCGGTATCGAGATTCCCGCTCCTGATCAGGACTTCTATGCAGAGCGCACCGACATTCCTCATGGCAACATGCAGAAAGTGCTCTACTACTCTCCGAGCCAGGGCAAGATGCAGGAGGCTACCGTTTACCTGCCTAACGGCTACGGCAAGGTGGTAAAGGGCAAGCAGGAGCGCTATCCCGTGCTCTATCTGCAGCATGGCTGGGGTGAGAACGAGACCAGCTGGCCCGTACAGGGTAAGGCAGGCCTCATCATGGACAACCTGATTGCCGACGGCAAGATCAAGCCTTTCATCATCGTGATGGCTTACGGTCTCACCAACGACATCAAGTTTGGTACCATCGGTCAGTTTACCGCCAAGGAATTTGAGACACTGCTCGTTGATGAGCTCGTGCCCTTCATCGACAAGAACTTCCTGACCAAGGCCGACAAGTGGAACCGCGCGATGGCAGGACTGTCAATGGGCGGCATGGAGACCAAGCTCATCACCCTGCGTCGTCCTGAGGTCTTCGGCTACTGGGGTCTGCTCTCTGGCGGCATGTACATGCCAGAGGACATCAAGGATCCCAAGTGCGTGAAGTACATCTTCGAAGGCTGTGGTGACAAGGAGAATCCCGAGGGCATCAACAAGAGCGTAGAGGCGCTGAAGGCTGCTGGCTTCAATGCCGAGGGTCTGATCTCCGAGGGCACCGCCCACGAATTCCTCACCTGGCGTCGTTGTCTGCAGAAGATGGCCCAGAGCCTGTTCAAATAAGAAACTGACTCCAATCTACAATAAACCTCCTACCAGGGACAGACCCCAGTAGGAGGTTTTTATTTATCTCAACCCCCACCCTCGCAGCATGGCAAAGTTATCGAAAAAGCCGAATCCGTCTGCTGGGCTCTTAGCCCCTGCCACTGATCTTTGCTGCGACGGATGTTCAGTGGATTATTGTTTCTTATACCTCTTGGTATCATATCATATCTTATTTGGTTCAACAAAAAGTCAAATGGCACGATGGCACGATGGCACGTTATAGCATCATAATGCCCGTTTTGCGGAAGGTGGACAGTCCTGTGTCCGATCCTCTGCCATCGCTCACCTTCTCTATCAGGTGGTCGCCCAACAGTCGGCGCGTCTTACTGCGCACGGCTCCACTATCTGCTCAAACCATTTCACATACGCTTTATCCTCACCTTTAGCCAATTCCAAAAATTCCTCATTTCCCCTTATGAAATCGTCAGCTGTTTTAAATACCTGCCCTTCTTCTGGGAAAGCAGCACCAGTAGAACCACGCAGGCATTCAAAAGGAGTGCAATCACCATGATGTTCAAAACTGTTGTCTTGCATCAACTGTTTAGGATAAATCATCCATCGCCAGCACATGCCATTAGGCGAGATGCCAGGGAATAATCTTAATTGCTCATACCCTCGCTGATGGAGTTCATGAACAATCATTATCACTTCATATGCACTTACATCAACCATTATTATTTAAATTTTTAATCCTCCTTTGGCGCATCGAGTGGCTCTGCTGCCATGAGGCAAGAATTATCCTCAATGTCCTCGTGGGAGATGTAGGTGTGAATCAGGTGCATCCAGTCTTTTGGTTTCATGGCTGGGTAGGTGTCACCAAATTGCGCAATCACATCACGTTGCAGCATCATGTCAGAGATATCTGCAGTCATATCCAGGCGATTATCTATATAGCTACGCAATACCTTGTCATCCTCTACCCGATTCAGCTTCTTGGTTCTATAGACATCAAAGCCTGCGCTGTCATCACTGAGCATATCAGCAAACTTGTTCAAATAGGCTTTCAGCTTCTCGATAACCGTCTGTTTCTTCTCGCCGCTTTCAGGCAGGAACGGATTCGAAGGTGGCAGGATATGGGCAATACCTGTACCTGTCTCTGTGACGTAACCATCAGCAAAGGCCCGTTCCATGAAGTCCTCCGTCTCAGCAGGCTTCAGGTGTTCCTCATCGATGATCTCTCTGAGCTCCCTGCGCTTTTCCTCTTCGATATACGCTTCCCAATTCTGCCCTACATCAGCACCCTTTTCAGGTGTCATCTGCTGGATGAACTTCTCTATCAGTACACGTTTGTCACGCATATCAGGACTGGCATCCATCTGTTTTCTGATCTTCACGATGATCTCCTTATCCTGACAGTTCGAGTCATGATACTGCTGCACCAAGTCCAGGATATAGCGGATGTTGATCTGCACCTGCTTCACCAGTTCCATCTCGAAAACAATATCGTCGCGGATATCCTCACGATCATCCTTATGCGATGGTTTGCGATACTCCTCATAATAGTTGTTATACCATCCCAAGTAGTCCTGATAGCGCATCTCGTCGACGATTCTCACCTCTGGCGTAAAGTCATCGAAGGCGCTCAGCACATTCCTCAGACGTAGTATCTCACCCATCAGTCGGATGAAGGCTTTCTTATCTTCATCATCCAGGATGCTGGCCATACCCTCCACAGGATACTGCTCCATCAGCTGCTTGATGAGTTCCGTATAAGGCTCATGCCTGTGGCCCTTCTCGTCTTCGTAGCCCTCGCTGTAATATTCCGCAAAGCTCTTCATGAACACCAGTCCGGCTGCATTCTCATCGCCAAAGATGGCTAAGCTCTTATTCGTGGCATCTTCCAGATTGCGGAAACAGACGATGTTACCACAGTTCTTCACCTGATTGAGGATGCGGTTCGTACGACTATAAGCCTGCAGGAGTCCATGCAGTTTCAGGTTCTTATCCACCCAAAGCGTATTCAGTGTCTTGGCGTCGAAGCCTGTCAGGAACATACCCACCACAATCAGCAGGTCGATCTCCTTCTTTTTCATCCTCAGCGACACATCCTTATAATATGCCTGGAACTTATCACCATCAGTAGAGAAACTGGTCTTGGGTGTCCACATATTATTATAGTCGCGGATCGCCTGTTCCAACGCATCGCGACTCTGAATGTCAGGCGGTGTACCTACATCCTCAGGGTTTTCATCGCCACCCATACCCCACTCGTCAGTTTCTTCCTCGTTAGCATTGAAGGTATATATGGTGGCAATACGTAGATCAGGCGCACCAGGCTGAGCCAGTTGCTTCTTAAACTCATTATAATAGAGCACGGCAGCCTTCACGCTATCCACAGCAAAGATGCTGTTAAACTTCCGTTGTTTGGTCTTATCCCCAAAGAGATCGATGATGTAATTCGTCACGATGCTGATTCGCCTCGGATCATGCAGTGCCTCGTCTGTATCGATACCCCACACCTGTTTCCTGTCCACATCGTTCTTCATGCGCATGGTAGAGCTGTAATCCACATGGAAACGCAGCACGTTCTTATCCCTGATGGCATTGATGATGGTGTAGGTATGCAGGGCTTTTGTAGGTTTGCCGTCCTTGTCCAGCTCGCCACCAAACAACTGGGCGGTGGTAGCATATCTGCTGCCAGCACTGGCATTCACGGCAAAGATAGGTGTGCCAGTAAAGCCGAACATCATATACTTCTTCACCCGCTTGGTGATCAACTTATGCATATCACCAAACTGCGAACGATGGCACTCATCGAATATCAGCACAATGTTCTCCTTCGTCATCACCTCGCGCAGTTTCTCGTCACTGTCCCATGTGGCTGGTTTCATCAGGTTCGAGAGTTTCTGGATGGTGGTGATGATGATGTTCACGTTATCATCCTTGATCTGTTTCAGCAAGATACGTGAAGAGGCGTTTGAGTTGGCGCAGTCTTTCTCGAAGTTATCATACTCCTTCATGGTCTGATAGTCCAGATCCTTTCTATCCACCACGAAGAGCACCTTCTTGATGTTCTCCATCCTCGAAGCCAACTGTGCCGTCTTGAAGGAAGTGAGTGTCTTGCCTGAGCCTGTGGTATGCCAGATGTAACCACCTGCCCTGATGGTGCCTTGCCACTTATTGTAGATGGCTGTCTGAATCCTTTGCAATATCTTCTCCGTAGCAGCAATCTGATAAGGACGCATCACCAGCAGTTGCTTCTCTACATTGAATACGCAGTATTTCGTCAGGATATTCAGGATAGTGTGCTTGGCGAAGAAGGTGGTAGTAAAGTCGCGCAGGTCTGTCAGCAGATTATTCTCCTGATCTGTCCAGTACGATGTAAACTCAAAGGTGTTTCCGTCTGTCTTGTGTTTACGTTGTCCGCTGGCGTTCTCCGCTTCCTTGGCAAAGCGTGTGGTGTTTGAATAGTATTTCGTCTCCGTGCCGTTCGAGATCACAAACACCTGCACGAAGTCGAACATGGCCCTGCCTGCCCAGAACGAATCTCTCAGATAACGGTTGATCTGATTGAAAGCCTCCTTGATGCTCACCCCTCTGCGCTTCAGTTCTATATGCACCAGGGGCAGACCATTCACGAGGATGGTCACATCGTAACGGTTCTGATAGGTGCCTTGCACCTCATACTGATTGATCACCTGCAGGCGATTGTTATAGATGTTGGTCTTATCTATCAGTTTGATGTTCTTCGACTGGCCATTATCCATCGTCAGGTTCAGGATATAACCCTTCCCCTGAATCATCTCCGTCTTGTCTTGGATGGTCATCTGATCATTTGAGATCATAGGCAGCAGACGCGCCCACTCTGCATCGCTCAGCGTGATATCGTTGAGCAGTTCCAGCTGATGGCGCAGGTTCTTCAAAAGCCCTGCCTCATCCTTCACCTGCACATACTCATAGCCCTGCCCTTGCAGCTGCTTAATCAGCGCCTCCTCCAGTTTGGCTTCGCTCTGATAGCCCTCAGCCGGCTTGGCTTCCACCTCGTAGTGGGCCATCACCGTCTGGTGCTCCTGTTCTACTATGATCTTATAGTCATCCATAGGCGATATTATTATTCTTCCTGTTCGTAATAATAAGAATAGTCGATACCCTTCATAAAGATTTCGCGATCGTCAATACGGTCGGTCATTGCCCCTTGAAGCAAAGACTTGATTGCAGTAGCATCTGTCGTACTTCTGCGCATAGCTTCTAGATATTCTTTCTTGTCTATCTTACTCCAGTCGACACACTTGCCTAATCGCTTTTTAAATATTTCGTCCAACCAAATACGAGTACTACGACCATTGCCCTCCATGAAAGGATGGGCCACGTTCATCTCTACATATTTGTTGACTATCTCATCGAAAGTGCTTTCTGGCATATTTTCAATGATTCTCAGATTCCGCATAAGGTACTCTGCACGACAGAACAGAGTACCATCCTTCCAAATGGTCTTAGTGCGTATCTGACCAGCAAAGTCGTAAAGTCCTCCGAAGAGATAGGCGTGAATCTGTTGCAAGGCTTTTACAGTTCCAACATCCTTGTCTGCCACAAGGTTGCTTTCCCAAAGGGTATAAGCCTTCTTCCTGCTTTTCCCGTCAATACTATTATCGCTATAAGTAAACCAACTAAGGAATGCTGTTGCCTGATTGTTTGGAATGGCTTTAGCAAGCTCTTCTACACCAGCCTGACTGATGACATCGGTTTTGTATTTCTTTCCGTCTGAGGCAGTTAGCTTCAGTTGGGTAGTGGCACTAACCAACTCACTATTCTCTTTTTTCAGTTTGGCTTTAAGATACTTCCAGTAGTTGCGGTTCTTCTCATGATCGTCTTGTTCGTTAACAGCGCCAACGATATCAAGCACCGAGAACCACCACTGATTCCGGTCTTCATCCCATACCGCACGAACTTTACGGTCTTTATAGAAACGGATAGATATCTTGCTCATATTTATTCAAACGTCAGGAGTTTATTACGATAATACTCATATTGCTTTTCGCGCTGAGAGAGTTGCTTTATTGTTTTCTTGCGATTTCTGCATCGATGATAAATATATCACCATCTTTATCTCTCAGAACGTTTCTTGGAACCAAATCCCATACGACAAAATCATCGTTAGCATATCTTCCTTCATCATTCTGCTTTATGAATCCTATGGCTGCCATATAGGTTTCAATTTCAATGGATGTTGCTGGCACTGCATCTTTTACCAATCGTTGCTGTAATACAGGCATGATAGTACGCCCTTCGAATCCAGTAAAAGCATGCAAGGTATAGGCAGTATCGTAAAACAGATTGTTATGCCATGTTATTCTCTCAAGCAGACGCAGAATACTGCCTGTATTTAGCAGGTTGTTAACTTTATAAATAATATCATTAGATACATAAGTATCGTTTTCGTTGCCACTTGGCCCTGGAACACCTAATTCAAAAACATTACTCATTGGAAGCCACATGCCGTTTTCCTTAGCATATAGCTCAGCCACGCGTTGTTCTACATCCAGATGGTTTACATCGCCTTGGCTATCTCGAAGTTGCGCTTCATATAATTGGCAGCGTCGATGGAGTTCATCGGCGACTTCATAGATTCTGCGATTTTCCGCAGTTTCCTCTCCACTGCCTCTTTGTGAAACTGATTCAGATATGTCATAACTCATATTTTGTTGCAAAGATACAATTAATAATTTAATATGCAAGTGGTTTTACCAAAAAAAATCATTCAAACGTTAGGAGTTTATTACGATAATACTCATATTGCTTTTTTTATATCTTTCGTATTATCTCATCCAATGTTTTACCGTCTTCATCCTTCCAGTCCTTCCAACCGTTACTTGAGGTACCCAAGCAGAAACAGGCAGCAGAGCTGGGACTACCGAATAGACGATCAGAATTCATATACAGTTCTCCGTCTTTTTCAGAACAATACTCTTTTATGATGGCTTCACGCTGCTTTACTCCTTTAAAGTACTTTGCCACATCTTTCATCACTCGACTACCTTTCAAGACAATCATACCTTCAGCAGTATAGATACCTCTGGCTTTGCAACCATTTCGCGGCAAATAATAGATTCTGTTATTGCTCGTTTCTTCTTTCTCTGTTTCAAAAAGAGAGCAACCAATAAAGGAAGTGAGGAAAATGCAATCTTCGAAAAATTCATTCATAGCGTCACGCTGATGTTCAGGCAGATTAGGCATCTTGGGAATTTGCGTATTTTCCAGCACATACCTGTTTTCCTCTTTGGCAATCTTCACACCTTTATACTCCAGATATTCCACATCAGCCTTTGTCATCGCCCCACCTATGGATACAAAGATCAAAGCCTTGTTCCAAAAGTCTTTCTTATAGTCGTGGTTCTTCACTCTCGACGAAAAATCCTCAGTTTCTCCAATATAAGCCTTAGGTTTAGAATCCTCAGACTCTCCCAATAGCACATAGAATGATGGCGTCTTTAGTTCCTCGCGCTCATTGATAATTGAGAGATTGGACCGAGGAATGATGATCATCTTACAAAGTTTATTGCTGATGAGTACGTATTGCGGACCTTTTGGGTCGCCAGTCATTAGGTATGTAGTAATTGTCTTGCCCATAATTATAAGTCTAAGATTTAAAATATTTCTCAATATAACTTGACGTTTCATCAGATAGTCGCCTATTTGATGTCATTGGCAAAGGCCTTCCGTTTTTGCCAACGTACCCATGTTCGCAGAGTTTTTTATAAGACAGTTCGTTATTGTCAACTCTTTTGATTAACTTAAAACGTACGGCTTTATCAGTATCAGTCCATGTATTTGGTGGATTGAGAAGAGAATAAGCCCTATCATCAAAGGACTCATTATATGGGATATTTGCACGTTCCACTATCATCTTATATTCTACGCGCTTAGCATCATCGCCTGTAATATATAAATAGATGATATCGCCTTCTTCCCATTTATCCGTTTGACGATACTCTACAAATCCATAATCTCTAATGAAATCATGAATTCTGAACTGATCAGGGTTTGCTCTAACTATCCAATTACTCATATCATTCATCACCAGTCTGAATCATCTTTCATAACCTTTATAATATAAGCTACAAGCTCATTTGTCTTGTTCTCAATGTTCTCCTTGTGTTTTTTTTCATTAACTCTTCCATCATTTTTGAAAATCGCAAAATTCTTCTTGATAAAAGTAGAACCTGCTTCTGCTTTTGTAAGATACATGAAAACATCACCCAATGACGCCTCTTGGCGGAGTTCCAGTATATGAGGAGCATTTATACGCATCTTACCATCCTTAAATTCCAAATCCATAGTGAATTTCATGTCAAAAGGAAGTTTCATCCCCATCGGGCTTCTAACAGTAGCCTCTGGAAGAATGCCATTGATGCTAATTTGCTCATTCGGGATGTTAGTCATCACATTTTTACCTGAAATAAAAGACTTAGCAACCGCCTTTTGAGCCTTTATATAAATTTGCTCTTTTGTTAATCCATCAAAGGTAACAACAAGATAATTATTTTCTGGTTTCTCCGAATCAACAAAGCCTTTATAGGTCAGTGTAAATGTCTGAGCCATCATTAGCATTGATAGCATACAACCGATTGTACATAACAAAATTCTCTTCATGTTATTCAAATGTTAATAGTTTATTACGATAATACTCATATTGCTTTTCGCGCTGAGAAAGTTGAGCTTCTAAATTCTGGATACTAGCCTCGAACTTGTCGAGGATATCCACAATCCGCTGCTGCTCGGAGAGAGGGGGGGCAGGGATTGGATAATCTTTTACTTTCTGCCCATTTATATTGTTCTGTGAGCCTTCACCCATTGCTTTTAAGTTCTGATACTCTTTACATAGCCAATGAAATACATACTTATACAGAGCCTTCTGGGGATCAATTTCAAGATTACAACATGCTTGATTAGTACTCACTGGTATCTTATTTATTGCGACCTTTGCAGCAGTGGCTCCATACATTGCTACAATAACGCAATTCGCTGGTATTATTTTAGCAGATGAATGGGCAATTGCTTCTTCAGTTATTTTAATCTCTGTATCATAGATTTCTTTCCAATCAACCTCTTGTGTTCTTAACCATGGAATAGAACCTCCATAATACTCATGTTTTGATGTGGAAGGAGTTCCGCCTGAACATATTTTTATGCAAACATCTTTTATCTTCTTCATTTCCACTCCTTCTTTTCCTTCAAGGTCAAGAAGTTGGTCTCGATAATACTCATACTGCTTACGACGCTGGGCGATTTGCTCTTTCAGGTTATCGATGGAAGCAGTGAACGTATCGAGTATGCCCACTATCCGTTCTTGCTCAGAAAGTGAGGGAAGCGGTATGTCTAAATTATAAAGAATCTGTTGTGACAGACTCGGTCTTGCACCTCCATATGCAAATTCTTTCAAATTATACCTTTGTAAAGATATAAACAAGAATTTGGGATTAATTTTAGAAATGTCTATCTCCGTCCAATATAGTGTATCCACTGTCCAAAAGGGCTCATCAACGTAGAAGATATTTTCTACAGACCCTTTTCGTGGAAGAAGTACAGATGGTTTGTCTGAAGCAAATTGATCTACATGCGTCATTATGCCACCTGTCCCATAAACAGGGATGGTACCGTAAGATAACTTTTTGTAGTCCTTTCCATTTTTTATGACTGCAACATCACTTAATTTCTTCCACTCCACCATACGCTTCAATTCAATTTCCTTTTTAATTCTTCTATCAGCCAGGCAATCTCTTCTTTGGTAAGCTTCTCATTGTACACATGCATCAATGCCCTTTCAGCCCGATACCACTTGTTTGTACTTACAGGCTGAGGAGTTTGTCCGTTCTCTACAAATTCTGAAAAATCGGGAGTCGCAGGCCAGTCTCTGATTGTTCCATCAGGCTCTATGGCTAACTCGATGTAATCACCAAACCCCTTTTCAAAAGGAGGAATCAACTTGTTAGGTACATAGCCTTTAATCTGCCAAAGTGGATTTCTATCTTTGTCTAAAAGAGTATATGAACCACCATCGCATACCTTTGCCCACATTCGAAGATAACCTTCTTCGTAATTCCAATCAAGCACCTTGCGTTTTTCCAGGTCAACGACTACTACTAGCAGCAAGTCTTCAGTATTTAGCATAGGAGGCGTGAAATCCTCCTCACACTCCAATTCCGTCATCATACCATCATCAAAAGTGATGAGATGATCATCCTTATCATAAGGCAAACATATTTGGAGATATTTTGCCTCCGCATTTAGTTTTTCTATCAGATTGTCAGTCATACTTTATTATATTATTAATTGTTTTTTGAAATAACCTAATACACTTTTCTGGACGAATAATCAACCTGTCATCACACTTTTCTGGACGAATTTTCGCTGTAAAGTTACACTTTTCTGGACGAATTACCAAACCTTTTGCCAATTTTCTTGGGGAACTTTGGTTCATTTCTGCCAATTTTATGAGGGAATAATTGCACTTTATTGCCAATTTTATGGGGGAATATGAGTATTACTCTCCTAGTTCCTTGATGATAGCCTCGATCTTCATATTCAGCTCATTGCCCTCGGCTACGAGGGTTTCGAGCTTGGCATTGACCTCGGAGATATTAATGACCTCGCGGGTGTCTTCCTGCTCCACATACGAGGAGACAGAGAGGTTACAGTCATTGGCAAGGATTTCGTCATTCTTCACCAACTTGGCCAGATACTGCTCATCCTTTCGATTCTGGTAGAGCGCCATGATCTTGTCCTGATGCTCAGGCAGGAGGATGTTCTTATTGCCATTCTTCTGGAAGAGTTTGCTGGCATCGATGAAGAGCACACTCGAATCCACTTTGGCACTCTTCTTCAACACGATGATACAGGTAGCAATGCCAACACCAAAAAAGAGGTTGGCAGGCAACTGGATGACACAATCCACCCGATTCTCCTTAATGAGATACTGGCGGATTTTCTTCTCGTCGCCCCCACGATAGAGCACTCCAGGGAACTCTACGATGGCAGCCGTGCCTCGCTCACTGAGGTGCCAAAGCATGTGCATCGTGAATGCCAAATCGGCTGCACTCTTAGGAGCCAGCACACCAGCAGGAGCATAACGCTCATCGTTGATCAGAATGGTATTGTCCTTACCTTCCCACTTCAGCGAATAAGGGGGATTCGAGACTATCGCATCGAAAGGCGCATCCTGCATGTGCTGGGGCTTCAGCAGCGTATCTTCCAGACGGATATCGAAGTTGTCGTAGTTCACATTGTGCAGGAACATATTGATACGACAGAGGTTGTAAGTGGTGGGGTTCACCTCCTGACCAAAGTATTTCAGGTTGGGATTCTGCTTGCCGATGGTCTTGGCAAACTTCAGCAACAACGAACCAGAGCCACAGGCTGGATCATAGACCTTCTGAATGTTGGGGTTGTTGTACGATGCCAATCGCGCCAAGAGCTCTGAGACCTGTTGAGGGGTAAAAAACTCGCCCCCACTCTTGCCTGCCTCCGAGGCATACATCTGCATCAGGAACTCATAAGTGTCGCCAAAGGTATCATTGTCCGTATCGTTATACTTCGAACCCAGATCCATCGTGGCTACCGTCTTCAGCACCTTTGCCAGCAACTCGTTACGCTTAATCACAGTAGAGCCCAGTGCGGCACTGTCCACCGTGAAGTCGCTGAACAAGCCGCGCAGGTCGTCCTCCGACTCAGTGCCCTGGGCAGAAGCCTCGATGCTGCGGAAGATGTTAGTCAGCTTCTCGTTGAGATTCTCATCCTTATCAGCCTGCTTCACCACATTCTGGAAGAGTTGAGAGGGCAGAATGAAATAACCTTTCTCCTCCACCATCTTCTGACGGATGCGCTCGCCCATCTCGTCGGAGATAGCGGCATAATCGAAATCGGGCTGCCCAGCCTCTGCCATCAGGTGCTGGATATAGTCGCATATGTTCTCTGAAATAAAGCGGTAGAAGATGGAGCCAAGCACATAAGCCTTAAACTCCCAGCCATCCACGCTACCACGCAGGTCGTTGGCTATCTTCCATATTGTCTTGTGCAGTTCCGCACGCTCTGTCTGATTTGCCATTATTTGTTTTTAGTTTATAGTGCAAAGATACATAATATCTTTGAGAAAACATCTTTTTTCGTCAGATTTTACATTATTTTTATAGAAAACACCTCATTATAGTGTAACAAAACTCGTTACACCAAGCATATGTTCCATTTTGGAACCAGTTGAGAAGCTAAACTTGAAGAATTATTATTTCAACCTAATGATATCACTCCATCTTGTAGTAGGGTTCTTGGATTTGAAGTCATGCTTAATAGCGTTCGCAAAGACCTCTGCTTTACCCTCACCGTTGGGACGGGTGTATTGTTGGGCGCCGATGACGATGGTTTCGGAGCCATAACACTTATTGATACAATCGGCCACTTCGTCAAGTCTTTTCATCTTACCAATCTGTTCAGCGGAGACATCGAAGAGGTCTTGTTGGATGGGGCTGTTAGGACTGATACCCATCACGATGACACCAGCCCGCTTATATTGCACCCCTTGAATGAAGATCCGATCCAGTACCTCGGCGGCTGCCTGGACGATGGGGATCGTAGAACTGGTGGGGGTGATGAGTCGTAACTCGTCGTACTTCCAGTATTGCAACAGGTCTTCGCGGAAGGGATTGCTGCTGACAAAGACACCCACAATCGAGGCGACGGTATCCTGACGACGCAGCTTCTCGGCACATCGACTGGCATAGTTGGCGATATGAGTCCGAAGTGTTTCCTTATCAGGGATCATCCCATTAAAGGAGCGACTGGTGCAGATGGATTTCTTCTTTGCCAACTCCTCATTAGGCACGACATCCTCGCCGTTGAGTTCCTGCCAAGTACGCACAATGTTAATATTATTGAAGGTCTGACGCACCCAGTCTTTGTGATGCTGCGCAAAGTCGTAGGCCGTTCGACAGCCCAGGGGATGAAGTCGTTCTGCGTATCGTCTGCCGATGCCCCAGACATCTTCCACTGGCAACCATTTCAGGGCGGCGATGCGGTTCTCGTCGTTGTCGATGATGCAACAATGACGATATACTTCAAATTTCTTGGCGAGTTTGGAGGCGATCTTCGCAAGGGTCTTATTCGGAGCCAGTCCGATGCTGACGGGCATACCCACCGAACGTTTGATGCGGTTGTATAGGTGCTCGCCCCACTTCTGCAGGTTGATGTGCTCCATGCCGTCGAGATAGACAAAGCACTCATCGATGCTGTAGCGAAAATAGGCAGGGGCTTCCTGGCTGATGATGTAAACTACCCTACCCGTGAGCTCTCCATACAGCTCATAGTTGCTGCTGAATACGGCGATCTCGTCATTGGGAACCGATGGAGCAGCGAGAGCAGAACCAAGCTCGCTTGGATTCTGCCGAGTCGCGACAGAGGTCGGCTTTAGGCCAAACTGCTCGACTACCTGGTAATAAGGGGTGCCCGCTTTGATGCCAAGAGCCTTTGCCTCGTTGGAACGCGCCACGACACAGCCATCGTTGTTCGACAGCACTATCACGGGTTTTCCCTCCAAGTCAGGACGGAACACACGTTCACAACTCACGTAGCAATTATCACAGTCAACGATGCCGTACATGCGCTATTTCCACTTCTTAATCGTATAGACCACCACGCCCCACACCCTGAAATGATCGTCTTCATTGATGCGGAAGGTGGGATATTTAGGATTATAAGAACGCAATTCGATATAACCTTCGTCCTTATGGTTCAGATCGAGCTGCTTGATATTGAATTCACCGTTGATATAAGACGCAATGATGTCGCCGTGTGCTGGTTCGAGGCTCTTGTCAATCACGGCAATGTCGCCCGGATGGATACCGAGACCCGTCATCGAGTCGCCATCCACCTCAGCATAGAAGGTGGCCTCAGGATGCTTGATGAGGTCGCGGTTGAAATCGAGGCTATCACTGAGGTAATCTTCAGCAGGCGACGGGAACCCCGCTTTGATAGACGGTGCATACAGCAGATCCAGTTTCTCTTTGAATTCTCCTTTGATCAGTTTCATCGTATAACAGTAATTATAGTTGCGCTGCAAAGGTACTCGCCACCTGTCCCAAATCGCAGGACACCCCTCAACCATTTAACTTTCTTTAAACAAAATCGAAAACGTGCCAACGTGCCAACGTGCCATTTCGATTTTCAGTTTTTAGGTTAGGGGGATGACGGGGTGGAAGTAGTTCTATATATTTATATATTATATTATATATTATAATATATAATATAATATATAAATATTAATAAGGCAAGATTTATGGTGATTACGATATATCAAATGGCACGTTGGCACGTTGGCACGTTTGCCAATGAGCGAGCCTGCTCACGCTCGGCAAAGTAAGCGAGCTTACTCTGCTCTCGCTTAATCGCAGCCTTGGCACGA
>Ga0265300_10001550_pt1 | contig 21364 bp, 17 predicted proteins | sample AusTroGonzalo_MG_FD_193482 | JGI IMG/M metagenome (GOLD analysis project Ga0265300, IMG submission 193482) | Bovine rumen microbial communities from tropical cattle in Woodstock, Queensland, Australia - Gonzalo_03 | ecosystem: Host-associated > Mammals > Digestive system > Stomach > Rumen ...
CCTGGAGTCTGATTGTGATGCTCTGCAAAGACTGCCGTGAACTGACAGGACTGTTCACCAGCAATCGCCGCTATGTTCTGCCCAACGAACTGAAGAGAATCGTAAATATCTTAAATTCAGATGGTTAGTGCCAAAAACATTACAAACATTACATTATTACATTACAATTTCAGTAATTTTTGCCTGTTGGCGGCAGGTGCGGAGGAGAAATTTTTTACCTATATATATAATTATAATTATATATATAGGTAAATATATATATTATAGAAATAGATAAGATTATCATCTCCCTTCTCTTTCCGCCTCCCCAACGACCTCGATAAACCCAAATTGTAATGTAATAATTGTAATGTTTGTAATAAAATGAATGTTAAACCCCATGTCAACAACCCTTAAATATCATCCCCAACAGTTAATAAATGTCACAGATTATCCTGACCCCAACGTGACACAATGATTCTGGCCGGAAGCGTCGATGCATACGGCATGAACAGGAGACTGCAAGACGAAGAGGTAGACTCGGCTTGGTAAACAGATATTGAATAACCCCGACACGCCTGCGGAGGCCACCCACGCCATCCGCAGGCGTTTTCGGTTAAAGGCTGTAAGCAACGGATATGAACAGAAAGTCTCACCATAAAAAAGGGCGCCCTCCGCCGGCTGGCGGTGCTGAGCGCAAGAAATCACGGGATTGGTTCTAGTGATCATTTTGTTAACTTCTGAACAACTCCAAATGAAACACCAGTTAGTCTTGATAGCTGTCGGACACCAGCCCCAAAGGAAAGAGCATATCGTAATGCTCACAGGGGGACCCCCTGTGAGCACCAAATAATAATCTCAAAAAATGATCAGAAGAACCGACCCCGTGATCTCCTTTGTATCCACCCGCATTTTAATTATTTAACACCATAAATGCGCCATAATTCAGGAAAAAGATGTATCTTTGCAACCATATAAAACTTCATGGCTATGCCACCGCTCGCCAACATAAACGGTTTAAGGCTGCCTGTCAGATGATTTAAGGCATGTTCGTGTCCCGATAACGGGATGCTGACGTGCCTTTCGTAGTATAACAAGACAAATTCGTTCTATTATTAAATTAAACCCCAAATTATTATGAAACCAAAACTACTCTTAACTCTCGCCCTCCTGCTGTCGGCAGTGACGGGCGCGTGGGCCGATGGCTCGTGTGGTAACGGCCTTACATGGTCTTTAAGCGGTGGTACTCTTACCATTAGCAAAACCGGTGAAGGTACGGGTGCCATGACGAATTCTGACTTGCAGAATGTACCATGGTATAACGAAATGAATAACATCACGAGCGTTGTAATCGGTGATGGTGTAACAGGAATCGGCCAATACGCCTTCTTTAACTGTTCAAATCTGGCATCGCTCACTATCGGTAGCAGTTTGCAGTCCATCGGCGTTTGGGCCTTCTCTGGATGTTCAAAACTGGCATCGGTCAACCTCCCTGCCAGCGTGACGAACATCGGGTCTAGTGCCTTCTATGATTGCTCTAACTTATCCTCCGTTGTCATCCACGCCACATCGGTGCCGACTTGTGGCAATAATGCGTTTGGAATGTATAAAAGCGGGCGGAAGATTTTTGTTCCAGCTACCAACCTTAATGCTTACAGGACAGGATGGTCTGCCTACGCAGCCGACATCTATGGTTACAGCGACTGCGGTGCAACAGATCATGAATCGGACGTTATATATGCATTGACTGGCACTTCACCCAATTATACGCTTTACATCATGAAGGTGGGTGCTACGGGTGCCATGAAGAATTCTAACTTGGAGAATGTACCATGGAATAACGAAAGGAATAACATCACGAGCGTTGTAATCGGTGATGGTGTAACAGCAATCGGCCAATACGCCTTCTATTACTGTTCAAATCTGGCATCGCTCACTATCGGTAGCAGCTTGCAGTCCATCGGCGTTTGCGCCTTTTATAATTGTCCAAAACTGGCATCGGTCAACCTCCCTGCCACCATGACGAGCATCGGGAATAATGCCTTCGATAATTGCTCTAACTTATCCTCCGTTGTCATCCACGCCACATCGGTGCCGACTTGTCTCAGTGATGCGTTTAAAGTCAATAAAGCTGGGCGGAAGATTTTTGTCCCTGCCGCCTCTGTTGGATCTTATGAGTCCGGATGGTCTGCCTACGCAGCCGACATCATTGGTTATAATGGAACCTGTGGTGCAACGGGTCATGAGTCGGATGTGGTTTATGCATTGACCGGCGAATCACCTAATCGCACGCTTTACATCAGCGGCACGGGCGCCATGAAGGATAATTACAAACCATGGTCTGATTTTACAACCGTGATTATCGGTGACGGAGTGACGCACATCGGCAAACAATCCTTCGATTATTTAAACTTTACGTCGCTGACCATTGGCAACGGCGTGAAGAGTATTGGCGAGCTGGCCTTTCATAATTGCTCTGGACTAACTTCCATCGTAATCCCCAACTCTGTGGAAACCATTGGCGAAAAAGCCTTCGAATATATTACTACTCTGACATCTCTGACCATCGGAAGCGGTGTGACGAGTATGGCTGACTATGCTTTCGATTATTGCGAGAACGTAACCTCATTGACCATCAGCGATGGCGTGACGACTATAGGCAAAGGTGCCTTCGAAAAATACTCAAGCCTAACCTCCGTTGTTATCCCTTCCAGCGTGACGAGCATTGGTAAAAATGCTTTTAAAGACTGTCCCCAATTATCCTCCGTTGTCATCCAAGCCACATCGGTGCCGACTTGTGGCAATGATGCGTTTGCAGGAAATAAAAGCGGGCGGAATATATTTGTTCCAGCTACCAACCTTAATGCTTACAAGGCTGGATGGACCACCTATGCAAACGACATTATTGGTTATAACGGAACCTGCGGTGCAACAGGCAATGAATCAAACGTGGTTTATGCATTAACCGGCACTTCACCCAATTGCACGCTTTACATTATCGGCACGGGCGCTATGATGGATTGTGGTGATGGATCTAGTGCGCCGTGGTATAGCAATAGAGGTGATATCACAAGTGTTGTCATTGGTGACGGTGTAACAACCATCGGTGCCCATGCATTCGGCCAAAACAATAACACTCTCTACACTCACTTAACCTCCCTGACCATCGGGAACGACGTGACGACCATCGGCGATTATGCCTTCTATCATTGCACCGGTCTAACTTCGGTTGTAATCCCCAACTCTGTGCAAACCATTAAAAGCTATGCTTTCGAGGGATGTTCCGGCGTAACCTCCCTAACCATCGGCAGCGGCGTGACAACCCTCGAAGACCATGCTTTCTATGGCCTCGGGATAACCTCACTAATCATTCCTGCTAACGTGACTACCTTCGGAAACTCTGTCTTCAACAGCTGCTCTAACTTAAAATCAGTTCTTATCCGCCGTTCGTCGCTGACGAATTATGGCTATAAGGTATTTAATGACAATGCCAGCGGAAGGAAGATTTTTGTCCCCTCCGGTTCTGAAAATACATACAAGAATGTTTGGAAAGATACCGAGTGGGGTAATTACGTTGACGACATCATTGGTTATAACGGAACCTGCGGCGCAACGGGTAATGAATCAAACCTGATATGGGCATTGGACGGCGAGTCACCTAATTGCACGCTTTACATCGGCGGCACGGGCGCCATGAAGGATTATCTTTATGGCCAGCTTTCCGAACGCGAGTGGCATAGTAGTGTAGGTTCCTTCAAAAGTGTTGTCATTGGGGAAGGCGTGACGAGCATCGGCACGAATTCCTTTAGAGAATGCACCAACCTGACATCGGCCACCATCGGCAACAGCGTGACGAGCATCGGTGAGGATGCCTTCCGTGAAAGCGGAGAACTGGAGTCGGTTACCATCGGCAACAGCGTGACGAGCATCGGCGATTATGCCTTCCGTCAATGCACCAAACTGGAGTCGGTCACCATCCCCAACAGCGTGACGAGCATCGGCAAATATGCCTTCTATCAATGCTCCGGCCTGACATCGGCCATCATCGGCAACAACGTGGAGAGCATCGGCGTCTCAGCCTTCTATGGCTGCACTAACCTGACATCGGTCACCATCCCCAACAGCATGACGAGCATCAGCAATTGGGCCTTCGTAGATTGCAAAAACCTGACATCGGTCGCCATCCCCAACAGCGTGACCACTATCGGCGAATATGCCTTTAATGGTTGCTCCGGCCTGACATCGGTCACCATCCCCGCCAGCGTGACGACCATTGACCAATATGCCTTCTCTTCTTCCACTCACCTGAGGTCGGTTACCTTCTATGGCAGCCCGACTTGTAGTTTGGGAGTAAACGCTTTTAATAACTGTGATGGTAGTTTGAACATTTACGTGTTCAGCGACTTAGAGAGTAGCTTTGAGAGTGCCGAAGGCTGGAGCAGCTACGCAACCATAATCAATCCCATTTCCGTAGCGGTCAATCCTGGCACCGCAGATAACGAGTACTGGTCAACCTACTACAACCCCTATGCCAATGCCAAGGTTACCGGTGCACAGGTATTCAAGGCCGCACTCAATGGAACGAGCTTGACGCTGACGCCAATCTCTGACGGCATCATCAACATGGGTGAAGCCGTTATCTTGAAGTCGACATCAGCCAGCAGCATCACGCTTGCTTCAGCAGCATTGCCAAGTGCTACCAGCTACACCGACAACGACCTGAAGGGTACGACAGAAGAGATGAACGGAGCCGCCGGTAATATCTATGTGCTGAACAAGACAAACGAGAACGGCGTGGGCTTCTACAAGCTCAAATCTACGGGAACCATCGGTGCCAACAAGGCTTATCTGACGTATAGCGGTGGCGGCGGAGCCGGAGCCCGCGAGTTCTTCCTCTTCGACGAGGCTACGGGCATCGAGATGCCGACGGCTGAGAGCAACGACTTCGACGGCACGGTCTACGACCTGCAGGGCCGCCGCGTGCTGAATCCCACGAAGGGCCTCTACATAGTGAACGGTAAGAAGGTATTCATCAACAAGTAAGCAAAGGAGGACACAACTATGACAAAGAAAGAATATATGAAGCCCGCGATGCGCGTGGTGAAGTTGCAGCATAAGTACCAGATCCTGAATGGAAGTCCACAAAATTTCGGCATGAACAGAAACCTGCAGACTCCCGCCAATGAAGAAGATTGTGTGGATGAAGGCTGGTAAGACTCACGGGGACAGGTCCGGTGAGTAGTGTATCACCGGGGTCAGGACATTCTGTGATACATAGACAAAGCGTTTTGGATTTGTTTTCCAAAACGCTTTGTCTATGTCTTATGAACTGAAAACAGGTTACTTTACCCGAACGCCAAACATCTGGAGCATAGAGGATACAATATCTTTATTTTCCTGCTTCTGTTCTTGCTTCTGTTCTTTATTCTGTTCTTGTTTCTGTTCTTGCTTCTTTTGGTTATCCCCATTAGGACGCGTCTTGACTCGGACTTCAAATTTCTTTCCTTGCGTATTCTCTATGGGATCTGCGCTTGCATTGGTGGTGAACACGAATGAGAAAACTACTGCTGCAACTGCGCTCATGAGCACCTTCTTTGCATTGAAATTCTTTGTTGTCATAATCTTAATATTTTAATGTTTATACTTTGTCATTAACTGTGTCGTTTGTTTCTTTTCGACACTGCAAAATTACGACGTTTGGAAACAGATTCCAAGAAAAATCTCGGATTCTTCTCAAACTTGTATGGACAAACGCCCCATCTTTGGACATATCGCGTAAAAGCGCAAAAAAGTTGTCCAAAGATTTGTTTTTTCGATATTTATTTGTACCTTTGTCATGTCATTGATGATTTTTGCCTGTCTTGATTTGCAGCACTAAGGTGAGTGAAAAATCTGATATGACAAAATCCTGGGCAACTTTTTGTTGATCAGGAACTTATAAACAAAGTTAAATTAAAGTGCTGCGGAATTTAGGTATATGAAAAAGAATTGCTTAATTGTATTATTATCATTAATTTCGGTACTCGGAGTTTTTCCACAAGGCAAGAGTAATAATGGCCAAAATTACATCAACATGTCAAAAGCAGCTCTTGATAGAAAAGATTACGATGAGTCAATGAAGTGGGCTCAGCGTTACATCAATGAATATCATTCTTATTCTCCCTTGACAAGTATAGCAGAACAAATGTATCAAGATGCCAAGAATATTTATCCAAATGATAAGAAGGGTTTCGTGAAACCATTAAAATATGCAGGAAGTCTTGGAAATTCAGATGCACTATATCTTTTGGGAATGCAATACTACGCAGGGCAGTTTATTCCAAAGGATATAGAAAAGGGAATGGCTCTCCTCAAGGCTTCCGAAAAATTGGGTAATTCCAAAGCAGCTAATGCATATAAGACATTTTCTAATGGCTATGATTGGATAGCCCATAATGCTAAACAATATAATGAAATGATTACAAAAGCAGTAGGCTTAGCCGCTTTGGCTGCCGTAGCAGCTACAATAATTGGCAATCTTTCTTCCTCTTCCTCTTCATCATCATATGGCTCATCATCTTCATATGGCTCTTCCTCTTCATCTGGCTCTTCATCATTTGATTCTTCTTCATCATCGTCCTCAAGTAGCAGTCAGGAGACATCATCAAATAACACCTCGTCAGATAAAAAATACACCTGCAAAGTGAAGATTAAATACGAAAAGATGAATGGTGAATATATAAATCTTATACAGAGTAATATAGAGGTCGTATACCACCGAGGTCGTTTCAGCCAAAGTGGCGGATATGAAAAATTCTGGGTTGACACTAATGGTAATTGCACGATTACATGGTCGGACGATAGAGGAGATGCTATTGATAGAATATACTTTTCTGAAAATGGCCATGGCTATTGTATCAAAGATATCATGCTCAAACCTGGTGCTACTTATAGTCTGTATGCTCCATGGGAATAGTAATTTTAAAACCATCCTATAAAGGGGTGGTTTTTTATCGTTCATAGGCCTTCTTGAAAAAGTGTAGAATGTCACTTCAGTGTCACTCCCGCTCGAAAAAACTCAAATAATATTTGGTTTTTTGCTCGCTTATTCGTATCTCTGGCTACGCCGAAGATACCCCCGCTCGAAAAAACTCAAATATTATTTGGTTTTTTGCTCGCTAATTCGTATCTTTGCAACATGAGAACAAAAAGCCTATACATAAATATTGGACTGTCGGTGTGTAAAGCATTGATACACAGCGTTTTACCCCCCCCTATATGTGAAAATAGGTTAAAAGAACAGACATTTTCTCACGGTAAATCCGTAAGTGCTACCCTACACCTGCTGCTATTGGCTCCGGCCTTTAGTGGCGGGGATTTTTGTGTGTTGATATGATTAGCGATATAGAAACCACCGACATCAAAGCCTCCTATACGGTAAGCCGTTTTATATGGATTTTGCTGGACAAGATATTTGAAGGAGACGATGAAGAAGACGCGCTGAGCTTCTCCGACAAGGAGCTGCTGGATGATATATTGCGCTTTGGGACGTTAGCTGAGGTGGCACGTCGCAAAGGCATGACTTATAATATGATTAGGAAAAAAACGGCAAGCGCGCTATCACGCCTTGAAAAGAAGATAAAATGGATTGAAATAAAAGAGCACCAGATCAGGCACGAACTTGCCAATGCCAAAATAATCCTCAATGAGCGCGATGAGAAAGTCAAGGAGTTGGAATTGAAAATCATCGAAATGAAAGCCCATCTTCATCTGGCTCAGGCTGCAATCAGCAGAGAGAAGAACAAACAGACTCAACGTGAAGATGATCACCAGCAGGAGATGTTAAAAATGGAATACATAAAAAATGATCGGATAAGCCTGGCTAAGGAGGTGGTCAATCTGCACGTCATTAATCAAAATAACCAAGAGGAGTTGGAAAAAATCAGTGCTGAGTTGCGGAAAGAGAAAAAGGCCAATGCCAAACTGCAAAGAGAAAAAGAAGCCAAGGATTCAGCTCTCCAGAAAGCTCTCCAGAATCAGCATGAAAGGGCCTCTGAACGCGAGACAAAGCTGAAGAACAGGATCGAGAGTCTGGAGAATCTGATAGAGTGGTACAAGCAAAACGGCGTTTCCGCCCTCGCTGAGTTTGAAAAGGAAGAAATTAATAATAGCTGCACGAAATTACAATCCTGATATAAAAATTTACAAATGACACAAGACCCTAAAGCCTTTAGGCTGAAGGAAAGAGAAATATAAGATTATGGCAAAGAAAATAGTAAAGGAGAAATCGATAGAAGAAACGCTGTGGGAATCAGCGAACAAGCTGCGTGGCTCCGTGGAACCATCGGAATATAAACACGTGGTGCTGAGTCTTATTTTCCTGAAGTATGCTTACGACCGTTTTACGGAGCGTAAGAACGAGCTAGTGGCTGAGGGGAAGGAGCGATTTGCTGATAATCCTGTATTTTATAACGCCAAGAACGTTTTCTATCTGGAGCCCGAAAGCCGTTGGGATTTCCTGATTGAGAATGCCAAGCAGAACGATATAGCTATAAAGATAGATAAGGCTCTGGCGAAAGTTGAGGATAGCAATCCCACGCTTAAAGGTGCTTTACCCAGCAATTATTATGCAGGTCTGTCTTTGGATCGTACGAAGTTGGCTGCTTTGCTCGATGAGATTAACAAGATTGATACGATGAAGGATCCTGAGCATGATTTGATAGGCCGGGTATATGAATACTTCTTAGGCAAATTTGCTATTGCTGAGGGCAAGGGTAAAGGAGAATATTATACGCCTAAGACCATCGTTAATCTAATTGCAGAGATGATTGAGCCTTATCGCGGCAAGATTTATGATCCCTGTTGTGGCTCGGGAGGTATGTTTGTGCAGAGCATGAAGTTTATCGAGGCCCATCATGGTAACAAGCGCGACATCTCCGTCTATGGTCAGGAATATACCAACACCACTTATAAGCTGGCGAAGATGAACCTGGCTATTCGTGGCATTGCCTGTAATCTTGGCGAAATGGCTGCTGACACTTTCCATAACGACCAGCACAAGGACTTGAAAGCCGATTTCATCATGGCTAATCCTCCCTTCAATCAGAAGGACTGGCGAGCAGATAATGAGTTGGTGGATGATCCTCGTTGGATGGGGTATGATACACCACCAACCAGTAACGCCAACTATGGTTGGATTCTGAATATCGTCAGCAAACTCTCTGCTAATGGTACTGCAGGCTTCTTGCTGGCTAATGGCGCATTGAGTGGCGATGGCACAGAGTTGGCTATCCGCAAGCAGCTCATTCAGAATCATGTCGTAGAGGCTATTGTAATTCTTCCTCGCAATATGTTCTACTCTACAGACATTAGCGTTACGCTTTGGATTCTGAACAACAACAAGAAAGCTCGAACAGTGGAGCAGAACGGAAAGATGGTTCGCTATCGCAATCGTGAGAATGAGGTGTTGTTCATCGACCTGCGCCAATGGGGAGAGCCGTTCGAGAAGAAATATATCCAGTTCCCACCAGAGCAGATACAGCAGATTGCCGAGAACTTCCATAATTGGCAGCGCGAAGGCTACGAAACGACCTATCACAATGAACCAGAGTACTGCTATTCTGCCACCATTGATGAAATTGAGGCAAAAGGTTGGAGTCTTGTGCCAAGTAAGTATATTGAATTCCGCAACCGTGACGAGCAGATAGATTTCGACACTAAGATGAGGCAGCTGCAAACCGAAATGCGTGACCTCATGCAACAGGAAGAAGCAAGTAATAAGGAACTAAAATCACTCTTTGAAAAGTTAGGCTATGGATTATAAGCGCTTGGGCGACTATATCAGAGAAGTGAATGTTCGTAACAAGGATTTGAAGGTTACGAACTTGGAAGGTGTGAGTATATCCAAACAATTCATTCCTTCGATTGCCAATACTATTGGAACGGATATGTCAACCTATAAGGTGGTAAATCCTGGGCAATTTGCATACGGTCCTGTAACATCGCGTAATGGTGATAAGGTCTCTATTGCATTGTATAAAGGTGATAGAGATGCCATTATTTCTCAGGCGTATACTGTCTTTGAAGTTGTCGATAGTGAGAAGATGTCATCAGAATATTTGATGATGTGGTTCCAGCGTCCAGAATTTGACCGATATGCACGTTTCCATTCTCATGGAAGTGCTCGTGAGATATTTGATTGGGATGAATTGTGTGGAGTTTATCTTCCTTTGCCAGATATCGAACGTCAGCGTGAAATAGTGGAGGAATATGAAACGCTATCGCGTCGCATTCGTCTGAATGAGCAGATGATTGAAAAGCTCGAAGCTACAGCCCAAGCTCTCTATCGCAAAATGTTCGTTGATGGAATCGACAAAGAAAACCTACCAGAAGGCTGGAGAATGGGTTCTTTTGTAGATGTGGTAAAAATCTCTGGTGGAGGAACTCCTGATACTGACGAACCTATTTATTGGAATGGGGATATTCTGTTTTTTACTCCTGCTGATTCTTGTGATGGTTTTTATTGTATTAATACAGAGAAAAAAATAACGCCTTTAGGCTTTAACAATTGTAGTAGTAAGATGTATGAGAAAGATACTACTTTCGTTACTGCAAGAGGAACCGTTGGTAAATTATCATTAGCAAGTACGTCTATGGCAATGAATCAGAGTTGTTATGCCTTTCTCCCGAAAAAAACAAATACTCCGTTTTATATTCATCAGTTTGCTTTTGATACGATTGTTTCGTTAAAAGAGGAAGCCGTTGGAGCCGTTTTTAATGCGTTGGTGACAAAAGATTTTGAAACAAAGGAGGTCGTAATACCAGATGTTAAAGAGATGGAGAATTATAACACATTAGTTACACCTGTTTATCATGCTATATTGGTAATTCAGCAAGAAAACTCCAAACTCTCTGAACTCCAATCCCTCTTATTAGCTAAGATGGGAAATTTGAAACAATGATATAAATTGCACAGAGTTGAGTCTCTGTGCAGAAGAGGTCTTTGACATAGTGGCACCAAACAGGAAGTTCAGTCTTCTTCGTCTTTTGGCTGTATAAAGCCGATAGGTTTGCGAGGCTTGTCTTTAACAGGGTTGGCCTGCAATTCTGATAAAGCGATACTAATGGCATCGAGTTGAGCGCGCGTACTCTCGTTGATGTCATTTTGGTCGGCAAGGATGTCGTTCACCTCCTCCTTGAGTTTATATAGTTCTTGTGCTAAAGTAACGACCTTCTCTGGCAGAGTAGAGAATGAGAGCATCTGCCTCATGGCAACAAATGCTCTTGTTATCTTAATACTCGTTTCATCAGCTACAGGACTACGAAGTACACTTGACAGCATCAAGGCGCCCAACTCTGTAAAAGCATATGGCAGCGATTTCTTAGGTCGTTTCATTCTTGATGTCGTCACAAATTGTGATGAGATAAGTATCCATTCTTGCTCTGTGAGCTGGAACATGAAATCGTCAGGGAAGCGTCTTGCATTACGCTTGACGGTTTGATTAAGTGATCGGGTCTCTACTTCATAAAGCATTGCCAAGTCGAAATCAAGCATCACGCGCTGACCACGAACGACGTAAATTTTGGATTGAATGATTTGTAATTCGTCCATAGTAAAGTGGATTTAATGTTAATAATGTGATTTACGGTTGCAAAGATATGAAGAATTTCTGATACTTCCAAATTCTCGAGAAGGAAATAGCAATGATAATGGTGTCGCTAATGTAAAATGTAGAAATAAAAATAGATAGAATATGTCACACTTTAACGAACACAGTCTGGAAATGGCCATCATGGAGCTGTTTGAGCAACAAGGCTACAGCTACGTGAATGGTGAGACAATCCACAAGGAATTGTCGGAGGTGCTATTGCGTGATGACCTGCGGATGTATCTGATGGACAGGTATAGTCAGGAAGATATCACGCCAATGGAGATAGAGCGCGTGTTGGCTAAATTGACAGCTGACAATGGTGCACCTCTCTATGTGCAGAATGCGCAGACATACAGGCTGATGACTGAGGGCTTTGCCATCAAGCGTGAAGATGCCTCGAGGCCAGACTTGTTCGTAGAAGTGATTGACTTTAAGAATGTTGATAAGAATATCTATAAAGTCGTTAATCAGTTGGAGATTAAGGGGACACAGAAGCGTATTCCAGACGGTATCGTCTATGTGAATGGTCTGCCTGTGGTGGTGCTGGAGTTTAAGAGTGCCGTGAAGACGGATGCGACCATCATGAATGCCTTTACGCAGTTGACGGTTCGCTATCGTAGGGATATTCCCAATCTGTTCCGTTATAATGCCTTTGTGGTGATTAGCGATGGCGTGAACAATAAATATGGAACGTTGTTTACTCCCTACGATTTCTTCTATGCCTGGCGCAAGATAGAACGTACAGATAAGCCTAACGACGGCATCGACTCTTTGCATACGATGATGCAAGGATTATTCCGAAAGGAAAGGCTGCTGAGCGTTTTGAAAGACTTTGTTTTCTTCCCCGATAACTCCAAGAGCGAATTGAAGATAGTCTGTCGTTATCCGCAGTTCTTTGCTACCCATAGGCTTTATGAGAATATACTGGAGCACTCACATATTAATATATTAGGTGATGGTAAAGGTGGAACATACTTTGGTGCTACTGGATGCGGGAAAAGCCTTACGATGCTTTTCCTGACTCGTATGCTGATGCGTAGTCGCCACATGGCATCACCAACAATCGTGTTGATTACAGACCGCACCGATCTTGATGACCAGCTATCTGCTCAGTTTGTCAATGCCAAGCAATTTATTGGCGATGAGACTGTCGTCAATGTTGAAACTCGAAAGGAATTGGGTGAAAGACTGAGAGGCAGAAAGAGTGGAGGTGTATTCTTGACTACGATTCAAAAGTTCTCTGAAGATATAGACCTGTTGTCAGACCGTGCCAATATCATTTGTATCTCTGATGAGGCCCATCGTTCTCAGGTCAATGTGGAACAAAATGTGAAGATTACGGAAACGGGCGTTCGTCGTAGCTATGGCTTTGCAAAATATCTGCACGATTCCCTGCCTAATGCCACATATGTAGGCTTTACAGGAACCCCCATTGATTCTACGATAGATGTGTTTGGTGAGGTGGTTGACAGTTACTCCATGACAGAGTCTGTAGCTGATGGCATCACCCGGTGTATTGTCTATGAGGGCAGGGCTGCTAAGGTTTTTGCTGATAACAGGCAGCTGCAGGAAATAGAGGACTACTACAAGAAATGCGAGGCAGAGGGGGCCAATGAATATCAGATTGAGGAAAGTAAGAAGGCCGTCACTCAGATGAATATCATTATTGGTGACCCCAAACGTCTGGCTGCTGTGGCCAAGGACTTCGTAGAGCATTACGAGAAACGCATTGAAGAAGGCAGTACGGTTTGTGGCAAGGCCATGTTTGTTTGTACAAATCGTCCGATAGCCTATGATCTGTATAAGCAGATTATAGCCTTACGTCCTGAGTGGGAGGAGAATCGGATTAAGATGGTGATGACCCGTTCGAAGGATGATGAGCAAAGGCTTTATGACCTGCTCGGTTCGGATGAAGACAGAAAGAAACTGGATATCCAGTTTAAGGATCCTGATTCTGAATTTAAGATTGCCATCGTGGTAGATATGTGGATTACAGGATTCGATGCACCGTGTCTCGATACGATGTATATTGACAAGCCGCTGCAGAAACATACGCTGATTCAGACCATTTCGAGAGTAAACCGCGTGTATGAAGGCAAGGATAAGGGCTTGGTAGTAGACTATCTGGGCATCAAAAGTAACATGAATAATGCCCTGAAGCAATATGCCGGTGGTGGCGACATCGGTGAAAACATCGAAACCATTGAGAAGTCACTGACGATGGTAAAAGACGAACTGGATATCCTGCGCCGACTCTTTACCCAATTTGATTATTCGAAGTTCACAACGGGTTCACCACTGGAGCAATTGGAGTGTTTAAAGCTTGCTGCAGAGTTTATCCAGAGCACCGAAAAGACGCAGAATCTGTTTATGGGTCATGTCAAGAAACTGAAGTCTGCATTCAACATTTGTTCTAATCATGACGATATCACAGATCAGGAGAGAGAAGATGTCCATTTCTTCACGGGTGTCCGTTCCATTATTTACAAGCTGACAAAGGGCAATGCGCCAGATGTCACTCAGATGAACCGCAAGGTGAGCATGATGCTACAACAGGCCTTGCAGTCGGATGGCGTAGAAGAAGTTGCTCAGGTGAATGTCGATACCCGAGACCTCGACCTGTTGAGTGAGGAATATATGGCTAGGCTTGAAAAGTTGGATCTCCCCAACACAAAAGTGAAACTGATGGAAAAACTTTTGCGTTCAGTCATCACCGAATTCAAGAAAGTCAATAAGATTAAAGGCGTGGATTTCACCAAACGTCTGAATGCTCTGGTAGAGAGATATAACGACAGAAGCGACAATGCCATTTCTGCACAGGAGGTGTTGGACGAAGTGGCTAAGCAAATGGCTGAACTCCTGAAAGAGGTGAATAAGGAAAAGAAATCTTTCAAGGATTTAGGGATCACCTACGAAGAGAAAGCCTTCTATGATATATTGAAAGAGATTGCAAATAAGTTCGGTTTTGAATATCCTGAGGATAAGTTGTTGAAATTAGCCGCTGCCGTGAAGAAAATGGTAGACGACAAGTCTAAGTATACAGACTGGGCAAACCGTTCGGATATCAAGGCAGAGCTTCAGATGGATTTGATTCTGATATTGGCAGATCATGACTATCCTCCCGTGCCTCAGGATGATGTCTTTAAAGAGATTTTCGAACAGGCTGAGAACTTTAAGAAATATGAAAAGGCTGATAATGGAGAAACAGATGTTGTAGATACGCAGACTACAATCCCATTTGACCTCATCAATGCCCTCACAACAGATTTGGAAAATAAGGGTTATCAAGGTCAGCCCACCATTAATATCACTATCCAGAATCATTTCCACAAGACGGTGAAGAAGGTCGTCAACAGAGATACACGTCTTATACCGCCAGGATCTTTGCTCGAAGACGTTGAGGATGATAGTGAGGTTCGCAAACTCGTACATAATATGATGGAACTATATGAGGGTACGACCATCCTGAAAATCGTGGCTGAATGCCAGAAGGAATTCGGTGAGAAATACTTCAGCATGAGTCGTAAGGAGTGGCATCATCTGATAGGTGATTATGTCAGGGATGTGACGGAAAGACCAGAATTAAAGGATGATGAGGAGTTCAAATACTCTTTAGCAGGATAAATAGAAAAAAATATTGTTAATCGCTTGGGGGTGTGGAGGAATTTATTTACCTTTGCAACCATAAAGATTTTAAGGACTAAAAGCTTGACAGCTTTTCTCGCTGACTTAGACCGCTAATCAAGTACAATAACGAGAAGAAATGTTTGCCAGCTTGCGCTCCGGCGTGAGTACTGGCAGCATGTTCGTTATAGTACTTAGCGGTCTAAAGTCTGGCATCTGCCTTGCTCACGCTTTTAGAACTAATGACAAGAAACCAATGCTAAGACCATGAGAGATTTCAATAGTAAATATTAGTATTAACAAAAATGGAATAAAAGAATCATGGATCAAAAAAAACAGATGCCGCAGAAAAACGGCGGTATTCAGAACATCTACTATGGAACTGTTCAGAAGGTGGTTAACGTGCATCGCAGAATAAACATCAATAAAAACAGGTTTGAGAAGCCCGTAGGGGCTGTTGTATTGCCTGGTTTCGGGAAAAATACAAAAAACTTTATTGATATAAAGAAAGAAGAAGATAATGGACCAGAAAGATAAGAAGGAAAAGAAAGAGAAGCCGGTGACTGTGCATATCACCAACCACAACAAGTTTGAAAAGGGTGTCGGGGCGTTTATCACGAACCTGAACCATCTGACCATTGTGATGGACTCTGAGGGCAACATGAAGTTGGATGCCAACCAAGTGCCTGCTCCGGTGATGCCGCATACGGAGGTAGACGCAGAGGAAGAGCAGCCGGAAGAGGATGATAAGGAGGACAGGATTAATTGTTTTAAATTTATGAATGAATTCATCAGGCAGAAAGTAGAAGCTGTGGTGAATACATATTATCAGGGCAGTGCTGCTAATCTGGCTCTGATTGAAATAACCTTCTTTGATCATAATCTGTTGAAGAAGCGTAACACGCATACAGCCTTCATAAAAACATTATGTGCATGGGGAACCATTGGCCCGCTCAATAAAGAAGAGATCAAGGATTTGATGAATGCGATGGCCAGCAAAATGAGTGACCTGCCAAAATACGGTTATATGGAATGGGATGGTTCCATCTATGTGAACGACAAGAAAACTTGTCAGGATATTAGCAAAGATTTGGGCGAAGGAATCAAATATAGCAGGAAAAAAGACAAATAACAGACTCAACTATCTCAACCTAATATCTCAACCTGACTCAACCTAGTTCAATCTCCTCAACATTGATAGTTGAGGGGTTTTTTTGTGTGTCTTTTTGTTTGGAACTATGGGGAAACGCTGCCTAACTTTGCGGTGTGAAACTTTTAAAATATATCGCAAATGGAACTTTTAGGAAAGAATTTTAGAGAGAAGATGATTTCGGACTATTACCGGAAGATCATTGAAAAGAGAACGGAGGTGAAACTGCTGGAGGCTGACATAGCCGGTCTTTTTTCAAAAGTAGCTGAAGAAATCGAATCGAATATCAGTAGATTCGATGGGAAAGCTTTGCTGACACCTAAGCAGAAAAGGGTGTGGAGAGTGATTGAAACTAAAGCTACGCCATATTCTGATAGTGACTTTATAATGGTTACCTTCAGCTTTGCGGCTAATCCATCGCAGGTTGTTGGTAAAAGCCCGGTTACGAAAAAGGAAAAAGAGCTGATTAAGAAAATGCAGAACCTTTGGGACAATGGGCGTCTGTATTGTCTCAGGAATGATTTTGTGGATTTGGACAAGGAACTGAAATATCTTTCACATGGATACAAATGCGTTTGTGATAGCAATTTTAAATATAGTATTAATGATTTCATGAATGAAAAGGACATTCTTTATGCCTTTTACAATTTTAGTAACTTGGAAGAAGGCAGCAGCTGTTCTTCAAGTAGTTTGATGGACTATAAGGAATAATCAGAAACCCTTTAATCATAAACAATTATGCAACATTTATTTAAAGTCGAGGAGATGACTCCTTTGGTGGAGATTCAGCCAAAGGCAGGCAGTTCGAATCAGGACCCCCTCAAGAAGATTGAAATGAATCTGACAGATGGCATCAACACCGTACGCGCCGAGGCTGTAGGACGCACGGCAGAGCGGATTGCCAATCTCGTGAAGGACTGTAAGAACCAGGAGTTTGTGGGCGAGCTGGCTACAGTGGAGTTTAACCTGGTGCGCCGCGAGGGCAATGCCCGCGAGGATGGCACGAGGGTGTTCTTTATGTCATTCCAAGTGACGAACTTTGCTTTTATCCATGACATTGTAAAGACCTTCTAAGCTATGGAAAGAGCATTGGATTTTTCAAGGAACAAGACGCAGGAGCTTTCGCTGGCGGATCTGGCGAAGACCTACATTGAAAACTATCCCAACGGTGAGCCTGTAGGCGGCATTTACCACTATGTGCTGATCAACGAGATGCTGGAGAAGCTGGAGGCGGCCGGGCTGAAGCCTGAGGTGGCGCAGATTACGGCTGCCGACAACCGCGACCGTATGCGCCCGGGCGTGACCATCTTCAAGGAGATGGAGGCGAAATACGGCGAGGGCTCGTTTGAGAGTCATGCCCTGCGTCGCGTGTACGCGATAATTAATGTGAAGGACTTCGCGGATAAAGATACGGACTACAACTGCGCCATATCGTATCACCAGAAGGGCATCTCCGTGGGCTTCGGGCCGCAGGTGAGGGTGTGCTCGAACATGATGATCATGGGTGCCCGCTATTTCCTGTCGACCACAAGCTTGGGCGGCATCATGGGCAAACGGGAGAACATGAAGAACGTGAACGAGCTGCTGACGAAGGCCGACGAGCTGATTGCCGGATTCTCGACAAGTGTGGTGGAATGGCGGCAGAAACTGGATGACCTCAGATATGTCACGCTGGAGGCGAACCAGTGCCGCGTGATATTCGGCAGGCTGATGGAGGAGCGTATCCTGTATGACACGCAGAACAAGGATCTGCACACCAGTACCATCTATCCGCTGAACGACACGTTTATCAAACTGGCCTACGAGCGTTATCTGGCGTATCTGAGGACATCGGAACACAAGCAGATAACGGCGTGGGAATTCTACAACCTGCTGAATGAAGACCTGAAGCCGAGTAGGGTGGACATGCCGCTGCTGCAGCCTCAGATGGTAAGACTGAACGACTTTCTGTTTAATGAACTTGAGAAGCTATGAAAGAAGAACAAGTGAAGACCCAGGAAGAGGCCCAGCTGGTGATGGAGGGCGAAGAGGAATACGCCTCGCGCCCCAGAACCAAGCCTGTGCAGGCTATCAAGGGCAAGCTGCTGATATGGCCCGACACGAAGCAGTATTACTTCGAGGGCAGGAAAGACCACCCCGAGATGAAGCAGGAGGTGGTGCACGACAAAGGCGGCGTGAGAATTGCCAAGACCTACGGCGAGAAGGAGAGCTCGTATATACTGAAGGTGAAATGTCCCGCCGACGTGCTGGACTATGAGAGCCTGCTGTGCCACAAGGTGGTAGACTCGCTGAAGGGCAAGATGAAGAACGAACCACAGATTGCCAAGCCGCAGTTCCTGATTGACAGAAACGACCTGAAGGCCTGGGTGAAGAAAAAGGAGAAGCATCTGCGCTGCCTCATTACACTCGACTTGAACAAATCGATTGAATCGGCCTTCATAGACCTCTCGGATATGTCGGCTGAGATCAGTAAACTGTTACATAACTCAAAAAACCTGATAAAATGAGATCAATATCACAGACATCGGTGAGAATGCTGATGGAAGAAAGCACGAACCCCGACAAGGTGCAGGGTTATGCCTACCACGCCAGATCATTCATGATGGCCTGTCAGTTTGTGGCTGACAGACTGCTCGACACCATCAACATGAGGTTTAACCTTCTGGAGTTCAAATACGAGATGGTGAAGGCCTACATGTGTTGGCTGGAAGAGAACGAGCTGGAAAACAACGAGGTGAACGTCAGGGAGTTCTCGAACGTGTTCCGCAAGGAGGTGAGCAAACGGATGTATGACAAATTCAAGGAGAACGCTTAGACTATGGCTATCTGTATACAACCATCATTTGGTGCGCCTGCCAAGCCGATTACGGCGAAGGATTTTGAGGCGGTGCTTGACAATCCCTCTGTGGCGGAAACATACAGGCTTTGCAGGGCGAGTTACGACGTGAACAAGAAAGCCTACAATGAGGCCAAGAAGAACCTGCCGGCATGGATATTCTCGTGTAGCAGCTTCCTGCCTCATGAGTGGATAGACAACAAGGGTAAGAACCACGGCACCGACACCTGGCGACATCAGGAATATGGTGTGCTGAACGGTCTGTTCATGGTGGACCTGGACCATCTGGACGACCCTCTGGCCACGTGGAAGATGCTGCTGGCAGATGACCGTTTCACCAGCTACTACCAGCCGCGTATGTTCTTTGCCTTTATGACGCCCTCGGGGCACGGTCTGAAAATCGTGATGAAGTGCGACCTGCAGGACGGCAACCTGGCCTCGGCACAAAACAGGTTCTGTCGCGAGCTGGGTCTGAAGAACGACAATGAGACGAAGGACTCCTCGCGCCTGTCGTTTGTCTGCCCGCGTTCGGAGGTGCTCTATTACGACTCCGCGATGCATACGTATGAGAATGCTTCGTGGATCAAGAAGTATCAGCCTGTTTACTGTAAGGCACTGTCGGAACCCGACCTTTTTGCGGACGACGGCAAACAGACGCCGCAAGCCGATGAAACAACGCCCCAAGAGACCATTTCCCATGAGTCGTTCGACGATTACCGGTATGAGGGACTGGAGATACCCGTGATCATCGACAAGTGGCTGGAGCAGTTCGACACGTCGGTTGGTAAGCGCCATGCCGTGCTGCTGCAACTGACCTCCGAGCTGAAATATGTGTGCGAGCGGAATGAGGCCATCGTGAAATACTTCGTGAACAAGCTGAGATGGGTGGAGGATTTGCGGAAGGAGGGCGACTCGGTGGACCAGACTATTGAGGACGGGCTGAGTTACAAGATGGGCAAGCAGATGCCCGACAGTATGACGATCGCCCTGAAATCGTTAGGTGTGAACCCGTCGATCAAGAAAGATCCGAGTGTGGTGGAAGCCGAGAATGCCCTGATGCCCAAATTCATAGAATACGGCAAGGAGATAGAGGAGCTGACGCCATATTTCCCCTGTCTGAAAGAGGTGTGCTACCAGATGCGGACGTCATCGAAGCCTGCCTGCATGTTTACGGGCGCTGCGCTCTTCGGCACGCTGATGACAAGAATGTATTATTACTTCTACCATCGGCCTGAGGAGCAAAGGCGGTTGAACTACGGCGTGTTTATCGTTGACGACCCGGCCACGGGAAAGTCGTTTGCCAGCGATCTGTATAAAATCATACTCTCGCCGATCATCGCTGCCGACAAGGTGGGTAATGACCTGCTGAACAAATTCAAGCTGGAGTCGCAGAAGAGGGACACATCGACCAAAGAGCAGAAGAAGGATGCCCTGACGCCGCCGCAGGTGAAGATCAGGATTCATGGTGCCAGAACGTCGAACCAGACTTTTATCGAAGACATGAACGCCTGTGTGGAGAACGACGGCGACGGAAAGCCCGTAAACCTGCACCTCTTCACGTTTGACTCAGAGCTGGAGAACAATGCCAGGATCACTTCGGGAGGGCAGTGGATTGACAAGAGCGTGTTTGAACTGAAAGCCTTCCACAATGAGGAGGACAACCAGCAGTATAAGAACAAGAACTCGGTGAGCGGCCCGTTTAATGTGTATTGGAACTTCGTGTACACGGGCACGCCCATCAGTCTGAACAAGAAAGTGAATCTGAGGACTTTCGGCAGCGGACTCTACTCCCGATTAGCGGTGCTGCCCCTTTGTGCCGACTCATTCGACATGATACCTCTATACACGCGCAATAAGGAGAATGTGGAAGTGATTGACCGGCTAAAGGAATGGGCGTTTAAGCTCGACACCGTGGGGGGAGAACTGCCCATCTGGCCGTTGGTGGAATACACCTATCACTGGATGGAGAATATCATGACGCTGGCGAAGGAGGATCAGGACAAGGTGACGGCCATGCTCGTGAAGCGCGTGCCCTATTATGGCCTCCATATCGCCGTGCCGTATATCTTCATGCGACACTATCAGGAATGGATGGAAAACGACACGTTCAAGGTTGACGACACAGACAAACGACTGGTGGACCTC
>Ga0265300_10001551_pt1 | contig 21350 bp, 13 predicted proteins | sample AusTroGonzalo_MG_FD_193482 | JGI IMG/M metagenome (GOLD analysis project Ga0265300, IMG submission 193482) | Bovine rumen microbial communities from tropical cattle in Woodstock, Queensland, Australia - Gonzalo_03 | ecosystem: Host-associated > Mammals > Digestive system > Stomach > Rumen ...
GTCCATGTTGATGATGTTGGTTACACCACCTGTACCGTCCTTTGAGAAGAGGTCGTTAAGGAGCTCCTGAGCCTCCTCAAGGTAGTTGAACTCCTCAAAGCTTCCCCAGCGGCGTGAAGCCAGCAGCAGGTCTGTTACATAGTAGAGCTCACCGTCACTGGCAGAGCCTGATGCGGTGCGGCGTCCGTTGGTGCGGCATGACCATGCAAAGAGTCCGTGTGAGGGACCGTCCTCGTTATGACGCATGTAGTATTTTGACCAACGCCAGATCTTGTTGAACAGCTCGGGTTTGTCCATCTGAACAGCAACCATCATACCGTATGACATACCCTCGGTACGAACGTCATTGTTCTTTACGTCTGATACATAACCCATCTTTACGATCTTGCCGTCTACCTCGACGTCAACATCATGATATGCACCGTCCTCGGCCTCAAAGATGATTGAGTAGATCTCACTGATCTTGTTGTCGATCTCAGTCTGTGAGAATCCAAGTTCTTTAAGGTAGTTACGGTACTTGTTGGTTTCTGCATAACCTTTCTTGGCGGGTGCAAGCTTCTTTGCCGAAGAGCATCCGGTTACTGTGCCGGCAATGATAGTGAATGCCAGGCATGCGGCAATTGTGAATAGTTTTCTCATATAATTGATTAGTTTGACATTATTCCTGTACGTATGACTTCCAGCGCTGGTATGCCTCATCGTATGCGGGCATATCGGAAGCCTTAGGTTCTATTACGCGGATCTTCTGCAGTGATGCGAATGCCTCGTTGTGGTCATTGTAGATATGTGCTCCCATACCTGCACCCTTGGCGGCACCTATTGAACCGTCAGTGTCGTAGAGCTCGATGGTGGCTCCGGTTACACCGGCCAGTGTGTCGCGGAACAGGGGGCTGAGGAACATGTTGGCGTTGCCGGCGTGGATCTTGTTCACGGGCATACCCATATCCTCCATTATCTCTATACCGTATTTGAACGAGAACACGATACCCTCCTGAGCTGCACGAAGCAGGTGTGAGCGGTTGTGGATGTTAAAGTTCACGCCGTTAAAGCTGCAGCCGCGCTCCTTGTTTTCAAGTACACGCTCGGCACCGTTGCCAAAGGGCAGTACGGATACGCCGGCGGCACCTATGGGAGCCTGGGCGGCCAGGTCATTCATCTCGGCATAACCAATTCCCTCAGGTACGATGTTACGTTTCATCCATGCGTTCAGGATACCTGTACCGTTGATGCAGAGCAGGATACCCAGACGGTTGAATCCGGTCTTATGGTTTACGTGGGCGAATGTGTTCACTCTTGACTTGGGATCATAGCTTATCTCGCCGTTCACACCGTATACCACACCTGATGTACCTGCGGTCGATGCAATCTCACCGGGCTCGAATACGTTGAGTGAAAGGGCGTTGTTGGGCTGGTCACCTGCGCGGTAGGTTACGGGGGTGCCGGCGGTCAGACCCAGATCCTTGGCTGCGGCAGCGGTAAGTTTACCCTGCTCGGCGAATGTGGGGACGATCTTGGGGATGAATGAGCGGGGGATTCCGTAGAAGTCAAGCAGGAATCCGGCTACATCGCCTGTCTGGAAATCCCAGAACATACCCTCTGAGAGGCCTGATATGGTGGTTGCAATCTCACCGGTAAGACGCATTGCGATATAGTCACCGGGGAGCATGATCTTGTCTATCTTGTCAAATACCTTAGGCTCGTTACGCTTTACCCATGCCAGCTTTGAAGCGGTAAAGTTACCGGGGGTGTTGAGCAGATGGGTGAGGCACTGTGAGCGTCCAAGCTGCTGGAAAGCGTCCTCACCGATGCCTACTGCGCGTGAGTCACACCAGATGATGGCGGGGCGGAGCACCTTCTTGTCCTTGTCTACGCATACCAGACCGTGCATCTGATATGAGATACCTATTGCTTTGATATCGGCAGTGTCAACCTTACACTGTGAGAGTACATCGGCGGTGGCTGCCTTAAGATATGACCACCAGTCTTCAGGGTTCTGTTCGGCCCATCCGGGGTTAACGGCTTTGATGGGTGCTTCACTTTTGGGTGCGAATGCGGTTGCAACGCAACTGCCGCTTGTAGCGTCAACAAGACTGCACTTCACTGAAGAGCTGCCTATGTCATAACCTAATAGATACATGCTGTATGAATTAATTAGTTGTAATTAATCGTTAACGGGAGAACAAAGTTACTCAAAAGAACTGGATAACACAATAGGGACAGTCCCCTTTGTGTCCTTTTTGCGAAAAGAACACAAAGGGGACTGTCCCTACTGTGTGCTTTTTAGAAAGCGTACATCACTGAGAGGAGCAGACGGTGGTTGCTCACGTTGTGGGTGTTGCTTACCGTACCGTTTGCGTTCATAGTGCCGTATGCCACTGTGGTGAGTTCATACTCGACACCCAGATTCATGTTTCCTACGGTGTACTGCAGGTTGGGTGATATTCTCCACATCTTGTCGATGTTTCCGCCACCTACAACATAAACCTCTTTATTCGGGGCAAGTTCCAGGTCCTTGCCGGCACCCCAGTTCTCCATATATCCGCCAAACAGACCTGCCTTGAGGGCACCGCCGTACTGAACCTGAGCCCATGATGAGCAGGCTGCAAGGGGTGCAAAATCAGGATAGTCGGTCTTGTCAACCTTACCCCAACCTGTGCAGATTCCTAAGTGAGACATGTTCTGGCCGATAAGAGTCTTGGCTTTGATTGCCAGTTTATCCTTGTTATACTGAGCCTGGATCATTCCGCTGAACGCGTTCATGTAAAGTATCTTACCGTCCGATATGCTTTGACCCGGTGCCATGAGCTGATACTCTACTCCACCGCCAACCTTGAAATCACCCAAGGTGAAGTCTGCACCTGCGTAAAACATAGGTACCATTGAGAGACGGTTATGCTCGTAGCTCTTCTTGCCGTCAAAACTGATTGATGAATTTGCAGCCTGGAATATGGCGGCACCCATCAGCTTGACCTTCTTTTCACTGCCGGCAAAATACTCATAGCGCAACTGCGGGCTGCGGTTCAGAGCATTGAAGGGTGATCCCAGGGCAATACCTACGGTGCTTGGGAAGAGGTCATTCATGGGATGCCAGGTCTGGCCGAGTGTCAGTGTGCTCTTTTCCCAATCGAGTGCGATGAAGGCATGACGGTACAGAACTGAACCGGAGCCTGAGTGTCCTGAGAACTCAATCTCAGCCTTGGCACGGCTGGCGGCACCGAATATCTCCGGACCCTTGAGGGTAAAGCCCAGACGGGCCATTGTGCCAAACCAGGAGCCGTTTTGGTAACCGTTCTCGTCTATATCAGGGTTTGTTGCATTCTTTTTCTCGTCAAGAGGATAGAGATAGAGGAACCCTTCGGCGGCACTTGCGCTTTCACGTGAATTCATCCATGACTGTGCTGCTACAAATCCGTACCAGTCAATTGTGGGCTTCTGAGCGGTTGCGCTCAGGGGGAGCAGGCTGACTACGAGGGCCTGCATCATTAAAGATCTGATTTTCATTGTTTATTATTTAGGTATTCAAAATGCTATAGTATAGGTCTTGCCGGCCTTGGTATCGATGCTCTGATCCTTGCCGTTCCAGCTGATATCAAGTTTGCCGCCTACGGTGGAGCGTACCTTGACGGTGGCGGGCTTGCCGTCTTTCCAGGTGAGCTCTTCAAGGATGAATCCTCCGCGGCACTGCAGGCCTTTGACGGTACCGTCTTTCCATACATCGGGCAGGGCGGGCAGGAGTACTACCTTACCGGTGTGGCTCTGTACAAGCATCTCGGCTATACCGGCAGTGCAGCCAAAGTTACCGTCAATCTGGAATGGCGGATGGGCATCGAACAGGTTATTGTATGTACCGCCGCGTCCGCCGAATCCGCGTCCGCCGGCAGGCTTGATCTGATCCTGAATGAGCTTGTAGGCGTGGTTACCGTCAAGCAGACGTGCCCACAGGCAGACCTTCCAGCCCATTGACCAGCCGGTTGACTCGTCGCCGCGTGCCTCAAGGCTGGTGCGTACGGCCTTGAAAAGGTCCGGTGTGGCATCGGCCGTAATCTGATGTCCGGGATACATACCCCACAGATGTGATACGTGACGGTGGTTGTCCTTGGGGTCATCCCAATCCTCAAACCACTCTTGGAGCTGCCCCCAGCTGCCTATCTTCATGGGAGCCAGATGGCTCTGTATGTTCTTGAGAGTCTTAACGAACTCAGCATCTTTCTCTCCCATCAGGGCTGCAGCCTCTATGGTGTTGCCAAACAGGTCGGCCATCATCTGGTTGTCCATGGTGGCTCCGAACACGGTGGTGATGTTACCCTTGCCCAGTACATCCTGTACGTGGGGTGCATTCTCAGGTGAGTAGGATGGGGCAATTACCAGATATTTGTTGCCCGATACGGGTTCCTCAACCAGGAAGTCTATGAAGAACTCGCAGGCGCTTTTCATTATGGGATATATCTCTTTAAGGTAGGCGGGATCCTGATTGAACAGGTAGCCGTCCCAGATTTGTGAGCAGAACCATGCGGCACCGGTGGGCCACATTCCGTTGTATGCACCGTCCACTGCGCCGGTTGAGCGCCAAATATCAGTATTGTGATGCAGGGTCCAGCCGCGGCAGCCGTACATGGCGGCGGTCTCCTTGCCGTGCTCAGCGCAGTCCTTTACCAACTGCAGAAACGGGTCAAAGGTCTGTGACAGTCCGCAAACGAATGCGGGCCAGTAGTTCATCTCAACGTTGATGTTGGTGGTGTACTTTCCGTCCCAGGGTGCCTGACGGCTCTCATTCCATATACCCTGCAGGTTGGCGGCCTGTCCGCCGGGCTGTGACGATGATATGAGCAGGTATCGGCCAAACTGGAAGTAGAGTGATACCAGCTGGGGATCAAAGGTGGATGCGAACTGGGCTACACGCTGATCGGTGGGTAGCTTGGCCTGGTCATTGGTTCCCAGGTCAAGTGTTACGTTGCCGAACTGTTTCTGATACTCCTTTATATGGGCGGCAAGCATCTTGTCATACTTAACCTTGCCTTTGCTCAACGGCTCAATCCATTGGTCTGCAGCCTGATTTTCATTACCGTCAACGCTCTGGTAGTTCACAAAGTTTGTACCTATCGATATGTAAATGGTAACGGCATCGGCACCTGTAACTGCGATTGTGTTGTCATCGGCTGTCATCTGACCACCCTCGGGAACGATTAGGGTTTTGTCAGTGAAACGTATCTTTCCCTCGATGCCCTCGTGATCATCGCCCTTGCAGGAGATGGTCATTGTTGCCTGCTTGCCGTTGACCTGGGCCGATTGGCTCAGGATGCGGTCCTCACGGTAGGGAAGGTTGTAGCTGGATTTGAATGATATTTTGCCTTTGGCGGATGCGGTGAGGCGCATCACTATTACCTGATCCGGGAATGAAACGAAGCTCTCGCGGGTGTATTCAACTCCATCGGCCTTGAAGCGTGTCAGGGCTACGGCGCGGTTCAGGTCCAACTCCCTGTAATAGTCGGTGAAATCGGTAATTCCGTCAAAATCCAGAATGAGCGAACCGGCGGTCTGATAGGGCATTCCGTGTGCGCTCTTGGATGATATGTATTGGTCGCAAAGGGCTTGGGCATCGGAACGGCGTCCTTCCCAAAGTGCCTGGCGAATCTCTGCCAGTCCGTCTTTTGCGTCGTAGTTCACGTTGTTGTGCGGACCACCGCCCCAGATGGTCTCTTCATTTATCTGTATGCGCTCCTGTGCGGGGGTTCCAAATACCATGGCTCCCAGACGTCCGTTACCCAGCGGAAGGGCATCGGTCCATTGACGTGCCGGAGCGTCATACCAAAGTTTGAGCTCACTGTTTTGCGACGAGCATGAGAGTGAGATCATGGCAATAAAGGCAATTAACAAAGTTTTCTTCATAATGTGATTCGGTTAATAAAGTGTTATAGCTGCCAAAAGTACTCATTTTTGCTGAAATAGCACACAATAGGGACAGTCCCCTTTGTGTGCTTTTGCCAAAACATCACAAAGGGGACTGTCCCTATTGTGTGCTCGGGGAGAAAACTGTAACTTAGCACCTTAAATGAGGATAGGAGATATAGATTTTGGAGAGAGGCCGGTGTTCCTGGCTCCCATGGAGGATGTTACGGATCCTGCGTTCCGTCTGCTTTGCAAGCGGTTCGGGGCCGATATGGTATATACCGAGTTCGTATCGAGCGATGCGCTGATACGCGAGGTGAACCGTACCATGCAGAAACTGACCATCTGTGATGAGGAACGCCCTGTGGCAATTCAGATATATGGAAAGGACACCGAGGCTATGGTGGGTGCCGCCAAGATGGTCGAGGCTGCCGGGCCCGATGTGCTGGACCTGAACTTTGGCTGCCCGGTCAAGAAGGTGGCAGGCAAGGGTGGCGGAGCAGGTATGCTCCAGAACATTCCCAAGATGCTTGAGATTACCCGCGCCGTGGTTGATGCCGTAAAGATTCCCGTGACCGTCAAGACCCGTCTGGGCTGGAATGACGAGAACAAGATAATTGTTGAACTGGCAGAGCAGCTGCAGGACTGCGGTATCAAGGCCTTGACCATTCACGGCCGAACCCGTGCCCAAATGTATACGGGTCAGGCCGACTGGACGCTAATAGGTAAGGTCAAGGAGAATCCGCGCATGAAGATCCCTATCATAGGAAACGGAGATATAACCACGCCTGAGCGTGCCAAGGAGTGTTTTGACCGATACGGGGTGGATGCCATAATGATTGGTCGCGGCAGCTTTGGGCGGCCTTGGATTTTTGAGGAGGTCAAGCATTATCTTAAGACTGGAGAGAAGTGGCAGGATCCCGGATTCCAGTGGAAGATGGATGTGCTCAAACAGGAGACTCTGGACAGCATTGCCCGCCTGGATGAACGTCGAGGCATAGTGCACATACGCCGTCATCTGGCTGCCAGCCCGCTGTTCAAGGGACTGGAGGATTTCCGGCACACACGCATTGAGATGCTTCGTGCCGAGACTGTGGATGAACTGTTTGCGATTATGGATCGCATCACAGTTAAGTGGGGTGCTTGCCAAAGTGTCCCACAACAACCCCTCTCAGAAACCCCTGAAAGCGATTCACTGTGTTACACACCCTTAGAATGAATACATGTCCCACAGTAACCCGCGATAGAACGTATTCTGAACGGGGTGAGTGTGGGACACTTTGGCGAAAATGAAGATGGAGAGAAAAGATTTTGAGATAATGGCGCCGGTGGGCTCGTGGGAGAGTCTGGCCGCAGCGTTCCAGGCCGGAGCGGGTTCCATCTACTTTGGCGTGGAGAAGCTGAATATGCGCTCGCGAAGTGCCAGCCATTTTACGCTGGATGATTTGCGTGAGATTGCCAGCCAGTGTAACGCTCATGGCGTACAGAGTTACCTGACACTGAACACCGTGATGTACGGTGAGGACATTCCTCTGGTACACGAGATCGTGGATGCTGCTCTGGCGGCGGGGATATCGGCCATAATTGCGTGCGATATCGCGGTCATGACCTACTGCAACAAGGTGGGTATGGAGGTGCACCTGTCAACCCAGCTCAACATAAGCAACATTGAGGCGCTTAAGTTCTATGCCCAGTTTGCCGATGTGGTGGTGCTGGCGCGTGAACTTAACCTTGATCAGGTAGCAGAGATTCACCGTCAGATACTGGAGCAGGATATCCGTGGTCCCAAGGGAGAGCTGATACGTATTGAGATGTTCTGTCACGGAGCCCTGTGCATGGCCATAAGCGGCAAGTGCTACTTGAGCCTGAATGAGATGAATGCCAGCGCCAACCGCGGAGCCTGCATGCAGCTGTGCCGCCGCGGATACATCGTGAAGGACCGTGAGACCGATATAGAACTGGCTATTGAGAACCAGTATATAATGTCACCCAAGGACCTTAAGACCATCCGGTTCATGGACCGTATGATTGAGGCCGGAGTAAGGGTGTTCAAGATTGAGGGACGTGCCCGCGGACCTGAATACGTGCGTACCGTGGCCGAGTGCTACGGCGAGGCTACCCAGGCTGTCCTGGCGGGCGAATTCACCGATGAAAAGAAGGATAATTGGGACAAACGTCTTGCTACCGTGTTCAACCGCGGCTTCTGGGACGGCTACTATCTGGGGCAGCGTCTGGGTGAGTGGAATGACGTGTACGGATCACAGGCAACTGAGACCAAGGTCTATGTGGGAAAGTGCACCGACTGGTTCTCAAAGATTGAGGTTGCGGAGTTCAGCATAGAGGCTGCACCCATCAGCGCCGGCGACAAGCTGATGGTAACCGGCGCCACTACGGGCTGCATCACCTTTAACCTTGATGATCCGCGTGTTGATCTTAAGACCGTAGAGACCGTACCGCAGGGAGTACGCGTATCTTTTAAGACTCCGGAGCGTGTCCGCCGCGGGGACAAGCTGTTTAAGGTGGTTGAACGTAAAGTGGGCGCCGCCGTCTCATCCAGCCAATGAATTGGCTGGCTACCCTTATGTAAAGCCTATGGCTTTATTCTGTGCCATTAGGCACATGATAGGGGTAGCCTGCCGTTTTAACGGCTGGAAAAAAGAAACAATAAAAACACTACTAAACAAATATGAGAATGAAAAGAATCCTGTTTTTCCTGACCCTGGCTGTAATGATGTCAGCCCAGGCACAGAATGAGTATGAAATTACAGTTGAGAGCAAGCAACCCTCAGGAATCATTGATGAGATGCTGTACGGACAGCTCTTTGAGCACATCTATTTCAGCGCCAACAACGGTGTCTGGCAGGAGATGATCTACGGCCGTTCATTCGAGCCGGAGCAGTATCCCGGAATCCCGCCCCGTGACGGTTATTTTGACGGATGGTTCATGGATGATGACATGGTACTCCATTCACCTACCCGTTATGAGCAGCCTCTTAAGATAGACAGCATAGAGACATGTGACTTTGACCTCACGATGGATGTCAACTGGCGTTCATATAAACTGGCACGTCGCAGTTGGAGCGGAGGCCTGATGGATATCCGTTTTGCTTTCCGCAACAAGGCAGACGGAACTCCCTATTTCGTACGCATACATGATCCCTATTATGAGGGCCGAACATTCACTCCTGCACAGACGCAATCCCAGATTGATGCTGCAAATGAGGCTGCCGCTCGAGCAGCCCTGCAGCAGCAGAGCTCCACAGCCGATTTCTCCATATGTGCTATTGAGGTACGTGAGTCACAAGGATTCGGAGGCCGCCCCGGAAGACGCATGAATACCCTTACCGCATTAGCTTCCACCCCCGCCACAAAGGATCAGGTAAATGAGGAGCAGCGTTGGCACAAACTGCGCATAGAGAGCCGCGGCAGCAAGGCAACCGTATATTGGGACGGCAAGGAGGTTGTAAGCTATGACGGTCTGGAAATGGCTGACCGCAATTTCCTTACTTTCTGGGTCAACTACACAGAGGCTACTTACCGCGACATAAAGCTTGTATCCACCGATGGAAAGGTGCTTTTTGAGGGTACTCCCGGAGATGTGCAGATTCCAGAGGTGGCTCCTGAGTGGACCGCTTTCGGTGAGGGTAAATACCGTCTTATAAAGGACGATGCAGTGAACATGCGCTACTCGCAGGAGATTACGGCCGGCAAGAATGCTGAAGCCGGCATTGCACAGGGACCGCAGAACATAATATTAAGTGAAAAGTACGTGGGCTCTATTTATGCCAAGGGCAAGGGTGAACTGATTGTCGGACTCCGTAATGAGAAGGGTGAGTTTGTAGCCCGCCAGTCACTTGGCAAGATAAACAGCAAGGAGTGGAAGAAATATGAATTCACCCTTGAACCCAGATCTCTTGGTAGCGGTGAAGTCAAAGCAAGAATCAATATTAATGTCGGAGGCAGGATTGAACCTAATCAGATAAGCGGTGACGGAGATTTTGCAATAGCAGTAAAGGGTGGTACCGTACAGATTGACATGGTTACTATGTCTACTCAGACCGGTAAGGATCTGGGCGGTTTCCGTCCCGACATACTGCAGGCCGTTAAGGAGCTACATCCCACATGTCTGCGCTGGCCGGGCGGTGGATACGTTGCCCAGTATGACTGGCAGAACGGCATCGGCCCCCAGGAGAACCGTGAGCGCTGGGCACACTGGATGTGGATGGATTATGACCAGAACTGCTTTGGTACCGATGAGTTCATAAAGTTCTGCCGTGAGGTGAACTCAGAGCCCGTAATCGTGGTCAGCGTCAAGTTTGAGCGTCCGGCCGATGAGTATGACCAGATTCTTGAGGATGCCGTGAACTGGCTGCGTTACTGCAACGCTCCCGCCACCGATGAGTGGGGCGCCAAGCGTGCCGCCAACGGACATCCGGAGCCCTATAACGTCAAGTACTGGGAGATTGACAATGAGATGTGGGAGATGGGTATTGAGCGCTATGAGAAGTGCGTGCGTGATTTCAGCACCGCCATGCGCAAGATAGATCCGTCAATCAAGATCATAGCCTGCGGCGGATTCAGTGAGGATGAGCAGTTCATAAAGCGCAGCGGCAACTATTTTGACTACCTGAGCCTGCACCATTACGAGCAGCAGGGCGGTTACGCTACGGGTCCCGCACGTCTGGGACAGCAGTATGACCGTTACGCAAAGATGATTGCCGAAGGCCCCAACCCCAACATCAAGCTCTTCATCTCAGAGTGGAACCTTAACAGCATTGACTGGCGCACCGGTCTCTTTGCCGGCGGATTCCTGAACATGTGTGAGGCCCGTGACGTGGTTGCCATGGGTGCTGCTGCATTGTTCATACGCCGTACCGATGCTCCTGACTGGAACAACGCATTCATAAACTTTGACTACAAGGACCTGTTCAAGGCCCCCAACTGCCAGGTAACGGAGCTCTGGTATGACCATTTCAGCAAGTACCGTCTGGCTTACAGCGGTGAGACTGGCAACGTGAGCGTAAGCACCACCATGTCAGAGAACGGTGCCGATGTAATCGTGAAGGTCGTGAACCCCACCGATGAACCCGCCACCCTGCGTATCAAGGGAGACTGGAATGGTGTTGAAAAGACAGAGTTCGAGTACTATGCTCCCGGCTCCCTGACTGTAGCCAACAGCATGGAGAACAAGAATGCCGTGGCACTGCAGAAATCAGCCGGAAAGCTCGATGGAAACGACGTATTTTTATCCATCCCCGCTCTTTCGGCCGGTGTATTGACTATTAATAGGAAATAATCATTAATTTTGTCAAATGCCTACGGCATTGATTAGGTTGAACCAATTAATTGACAGATATATGAAAAGAACTATTTTGATGCTGCTGGGTGCAGCGATGATCATGGGTTGTAAGACCCAGGTGGCTGAGACTTATACTGATAACCGCGTTGTTGAGGACGGCGGTACCGGACCTTACAAGGCAATCATGGTGACTGAGCCTAGCCTTGAGGCACATACTATCTTCCGCCCGGAAGACCTGAGCAAGTTTGACAAGAAGAATCCGCTGCCTATCCTGGTATGGGGTAACGGAGCATGCACCAACTCACCTTGGGAGCATCAGAATTTCCTGAGCGAGATTGCATCGCATGGATTCTTTATAGTTGCCATAGGTTATTGGCCTGCCGAGGGTGCCCGTTACAACGGTCCCATGTCCAAGGCTGAGCAGCAGGTTGAGGGCATTGACTGGGCAATCGCTCAGAATGCCGATAAGAACAGTCCTTACTACGGCAAGCTTGATGTGAACAATATTGCGGCTGCTGGTATGTCATGCGGCGGTCTTCAGACTCTGGTGAATGCTGCCGACGAGCGTCTCAAGACAATAATGATCTGCAACAGCGGTTCATTCATCAATCCCGGAACAGCCGTTCCTAACATGCCTATGCCCAAGAAAGAGGATCTTCTTAAGATTCACACTCCCGTGATGTATCTGCTTGGCGGACCCCAGGACATAGCTTATGAGAACGGTATGGATGACTTTAGTAAGATTGACCATGTCCCGGCATTTGCAGCCAACTTCCCTGTAGGTCATGGCGGTACATACGGACAGCCTCACGGCGGTGAGTTCTCTGTGGTAGCTACTGCATGGCTTCAGTGGCAGCTTAAGGGAGACAAGGAGGCTGCCCAGATGTTTACCGGCACTCCTTGCGGACTGGAATCACGTCCCGACTGGACTGCCCAAAAGAAAAACATAGACTGATATGAATATACTGGTAACAGGTGGCGCTGGTTTTATTGGATCGCACACCATTATTGAACTGTACAAGGCGGGACATACCGCTGTAGTTGTGGACAACCTGAGCAACTCCAATCCGGAGAGTCTGAGACGTGTTTCAAAGATCCTGGGAGGAGTGGAGATCCCGTTCTTCAAGGTCGATATCCGCGACCGTAAGGGACTGGACAAGGTTCTGGAACAGTACAAGTTTGATGCCTGCATCCATTTTGCAGGACTCAAGGCTGTGGGTGAATCCGTATCTAAGCCTATAGAGTATTATGAGAACAACATAAACGGTACGCTGGTGCTGGTACAGGCTATGCGAGACCATGGTGTAAAGAACATAATATTCTCATCAAGCGCCACGGTCTATGGCAACCCGGAGATAATCCCTATCACTGAGGAGTGCCCCAAAGGCGTATGCACCAACCCTTACGGCTGGACCAAGAGCATGCTTGAGCAGGTGCTTACCGATATGCAGTTTGCCGATAAGGAGTGGAACGTAGTGCTGCTGCGTTACTTCAATCCCATTGGCGCTCATGAGAGTGGTCTGATAGGTGAGAACCCCAACGGAATACCCAACAACCTGATGCCTTATGTAACTCAGGTAGCAGTTGGAAAACGCGATGAATTGGGCGTTTTTGGTAATGATTATGATACCCCTGACGGCACAGGAGTGCGTGACTATATCCATGTTGTTGACCTGGCCCGCGGCCATGTATGCGCCCTCAAGGCAATTGAGCGCAAGTGCGGTCTGGGACTATACAACCTGGGAACCGGTCACGGCTATTCAGTGCTGGATGTAGTCAAGGCATTTGAGAGAGTGAACGGAGTTAAGGTTCCGTACAGCATCAAGCCGCGTCGTCCGGGTGATATCGCCACCTGCTACAGCGATCCCTCAAAGGCAGAGCGTGAACTGGGATGGAAGGCTCAGTACGGTCTGGATGAGATGGTTCGTGACAGCTGGAACTGGCAACGTCAAAACCCCAACGGTTTCTGAACACAGGATGAAACTGACCACCCCTGTTGAAATCAAGCCCCTGGACCACCGTCTGACCTATAAGGACAGCATCCTATTCGTGGGCTCCTGTTTTGCCGATGAAATGGGCCGTCGTATGACGGACCGTTACTTTGATACGTTGGTGAATCCTTTCGGGGTGTTGTTTAATCCGTGCTCCATTGCGGACTGTCTGGGACTGCTTGAAGAACATCACATAAACCCGGAGTCATGCCGTTTCAAACCCGATGATGTAATCAGTACTCCCGGCGGTTACTGCTCGTTCCATCATCACGGCTCGTTCAGCCGTATCACTCCGGAGGAGTTTCTTGAAAATGCCAACCGGGAGCTGGAACGCAGTTCCGCGTTCTATCACAGAGAGGGCTGGGTGGTGGTTACGCTCGGCACCTCTTTTGTATATACCGACAGGGAGACAGGCATAGTGGTATCCAACTGCCATAAACTGCCTTCCTGCAGGTTTGAACGTACCATGATTGACGCTGACAGGGTGTATGACTCCCTTAGCCGGTTTGTATCGGCACACCCTGAACGGCAGTGGGTTTTCACGGTGAGCCCCGTGCGCCATCTGGCCGACGGTCTGCATGCCAACCAACTAAGCAAGGCTACACTTCTGCTGGGGGTAGAGCGTCTTACTGACCAATTCCCCAACGCACACTATTTTCCTGCTTACGAGATAATGCTTGACGAACTGCGTGACTACCGTTTCTATGCCGATGATATGATGCATCCATCGCAGCTTGCCGCCGATTACGTATTCAGCAGGTTTATGGACTGGGCACTTGCCGACTCAGACAAACCGTTACTCTCAGAGGCCGAAAAAATACACGGCATGATGCAGCACAGGATCCTGAATCCCGGAACAGTTCAGGCGGAACAATTTGATTTACAGCGCAATAATGCTCTTGATTCATTCCTTGGAAAAATTGGAGAGTGATTAATACCATTGAGAAAGTACCTTGAGACTTTTTTTTAGCTACCTTTGCGTAAATTTTCTGAAAAACAATAAAAAAATGAAGAAGAGTATTTTAGGCATCCTTGCTCTTGCAGGATGTGTAAGCGTCGTATCTTGCAGCGACAAGAAAGAGATTCAGGAAGACATGAATGTTGCCAAGCAGCAGTCCCTGATTGAGCGTTCAATAGTCGATTTTACCAACATGGTTCCCGCCACCGATTTTGAAGAACTCAGAGGTTTTCTTTTCCAGGTTGCAGGTGTTGCTCACAGTATAGATATGAGCGGTCTGTTCCTCAAGGATTCTCTCGAGAGTGCTACACAATTTGTAGGTGACACAATATATTCCGATACAATCCCTCCCTTTAGCTACAAGGATGAGGGATATGACTGCGTTATCAAGTCTGAATATGTAATGTTTGCTGAAATTTCACTCATGCTCTCCAACTTTACAGGTCATTATACTGCAACTGATACATTGACCTGGGCTTACACCGAGGCTAATGACCTTCAGTTCATCTTCAAGGACACCCTGGGCAATGACTGCGTACTCAAACTGGCACGTCAGGGAAAGGAGGTAAAACTCTGCTCTCCTAACAAACATATCTATTTTGATGGTGAAGACTATTACCGTGAAGTAGAGGATGACACCGTATATTATTTCAGAGCATATATGTCAAATATATACGAGGTCAGCATTCCTGAGAAGGTTGTAGTATCTCTGTCAAGAAACAACAAGGATGTTGTATCAGCAACTATCGCTACAAAGCTCAGCGGACTGTCTGACGGATATTTCAACATAGGAACCAGCAATATGGGCGTAGATATCACTTTTGCTACAAACAACGGATACAAACTGACTCTTAACGCCAATTATGAAGCCAACAAGGTTGTTTCAGCCGGTCTCTCAATGAATAAGTCTAAAGCTAACGTTTTCTCATTGAATCTGTCTGCCAATCCCGAGGGCATTCCTTCATATGAACTGAGCGGTGATTTTGATGCCTTTGATTGCGAGGATTCCATTAAGAGTTCCGTTGAAGACCTCAATGCCAAGAATATCTATCTGAGCGGCAGCCTCATGAACGAGGTTAAGTTCGTAGGTGCTATCAGCGACATCAAGAAATTTATGGAGCTCTCAGACAGTGTCAGGAAGGTGGTTAACTCTGAGGTTAAGACCAAGGCTATCGTTGATGACCTGAATAAGACCATGAATTTCTTCATCTGCTTTGAGGGATCGGACAAGAAGCAGGCTCAGCTGGTATTTGAACCTGTATGTGATGTAACCTTTAACGGCGTTTATTACGAGGAGATGTGGTCATATGACCCAGTAATTGCACTTGCTGACGGTTCAAAGACCTCTGTTAAGGAGTTCTTTAATTCAGAGCAGTATCAGGTTGCAGCCGTAGCTCTCCGTAGAATGATGAAACAGTACATGCGCATGATCATGACCGGAGACGCCATGGGCAAGAATTCCGGCATGTTTTTATAGTATCTGCTGTCAAGGTAAAATGAGCTAACTAATCAGATATAGTTTGAAGCGACCAGGCATCATACTTTTATTCATATCAACTCACCTGTTTCCTGTTCTTGCTCAACAGGGAACAGGTGAGTTGAGTGTTTATCTTGATACCGTCACCGTTAAGGCGACGGCTGGCGCAAATACTATAAAAACCGCATCGGACGGAAGTATAGACTGGAATCTGAGTATGATGGACCTGCTCCCCAAGATTATGGGTAATGCAGATCCCATTACCTATTCCAAACTCTTGCCCGGAGTCCAGAGTACGGGCGAATACAACGGTGGATTGCATATAAACGGAAGTGAGAACTCACATAACATGATATCGGTTCTGGATGTGCCGATATATAATGTGAATCACCTGATGGGGTTCTTCTCTACTTTCATTCCCACTCATTACAGTTCCATGTCACTTAACAAGACTCCCCAGACTGCCGGCTCGCCTAACCGTCTGGGAGGTGAGCTGATGTTCCGTCCTTTCACGGAGCGGGAGAGCGATGATGCGAGTGGTGACGTATCGGTTGGACTCCTTTCATCACAAGGTACCGTCAAAGTCCCCATGGGAAAAAAGTCCCTTTTCACTGCATCATTGAGGGCCGCTTATATCAATTTCCTCTATTCCAAATGGATGGAAGTGGATGGGACCACAGTGGATTATTCGTTTTTTGATTCGAACCTGACCTGGACCTGTAATCTCAATGACCGTAATATCATTATGGCCGATGCATACTGGGGCCGTGACAACGGAGGTATGCTGGAGAACTCTTTCCTGACAGACTCCCGAAGCATCTGGGGAAATGATGCGGAGTCGTTTCACTGGATTCATGACGGAAAGAACGGTTTTGACATGAAACATACCCTTTACCGCTCCAACAGTTTCACTGATGTGAGAATTGTTCAAGAGAGCGGCAAGGTCAAGGCTCCCTCATCGGTCACGGAACTGGGTTATAAGGGTAATCTTAAGTGGAAAGGATTGACTCTGGGTTTAGATGCTCTATACCATGATTTCTTACTTCAGTCTCCGGTTATTGATGACGCTTATATCACCACAGCCACGGAGTCTCCCCGTCGCGATTCATGGGAGTATTCGGCTTATTCGGACTATTCCGTATTCCTGACGGACCGTCTCAACCTTAGAGCGGGACTGCGTGGAGACATGTTCATATGTAATGATGAGAGATTCAGCTCGCTTGATCCCTCGTTCACAGCTACATATTACAGTCCGGATAACGACTGGAGCCTCTCATTGGGCTTGTCACAGCGTCATCAGTTCCTTTTCCAGACAGGCATAACAGGATTGGGCCTGCCCTATGAGTTCTGGATGCCTGCACATGACCGTTTCAAACCTCAGTATATGAGGGGAGCAACCCTGTCGGGCATGGCAGAGATAGCCGACGGATTTACTTTGAACGCATCGGCCTATTACAAGAAACTCTACAATCAGATTGAGTATTACGGCTCCATCATCGACTTCATAACGACCGACTACAATCTTGAGGACCATCTTATTACGGGTGACGGTTACAATTGGGGATTTGACGTTATGGTCTCCAAGAGCTCGGGCAGACTGACCGGCTGGATGGGATATAGTTTTGGCCGTGCACTGAGGCATTTTGACAAGGAGGGTATGACCGGCTATTACCACGCCAGTCATGAACGTCTTCATGAACTGGACATGGTGGCGGTCTACAAGACAGGCAAGCGGTGGGAGCCCTCTTTGGTACTGGTAGCTGCAAGCGGAACTCCTTTTACGGCTCCTGATTATTTCTATATGCTGGACAGGAGGGTCCTGGTCCGTTACGGGGATTTCAATGCGCAACGTACCAGACCCTACATCAGGCTGGATTTATCGGTCAATTATGACCTGAAACTCAGGAATGACAGGTATATAAAGTCTCATGGACTTAATCTGAGTATATATAACGTGCTGTGCCGTCACAATGACCTTGGCTATAGACTTAAGGTATATGAAGACTCATTCTACTATTGCAACATCATGTTCCTGGGATTTGCCCTTCCCTCAATCAGTTATTACTTCAAATTCTGACAGATATGAAAAGGATAGGTCTCTTTATGGCTGTGATAATGGGCTTGGTTCTTCTGAGCCAGTCATGCGACGATGGATTCATGTCCTCTTACAGGGACGAACTCATTGTGGAGGGTTGGATCGATGACGGCGGATTCCCTGTGGTCATAGTTACCCACTCACTCCCTGTAAGGAGCAAGGAAGAGGCTATCAAGGTGAGTCAGATTTCCCAGTTTATGGAGATGGGGGCCAAGGTGACAGTAAGTGACGGGGATTCATCGGTGATACTAACCGGTAAGCTGGATCAGGGTTATTATCCACCATACATATATACTACATCCAGATTGAGAGGAAAGGCCGGAAAGAGTTATACGCTTACCGTACAGACTAAGGACCGTTTTCTTACAGCCAACACCACGATTCCTTTGAACGGTCCGGTAGTGGACAGCGTGGTCTGTCGCAAGATGGATGGCAATGACACACTGTGTTTTGTCATTCTCTATCTTAAGAACGTTCCTGACAGGAGGGAGTATTATAAGATATTCTTACAGGACGGACCGGCACTTGCTCAGTTCCGCTCCTCCTATCTGGGCGTGATTGATGACGCCATTGCCGATAGTTCCATGAGGATACCCCTCATGAGGACCGTAAGGGATGATTTCAAGGAGGATAAGCGCAGGTATTTCAATACTGACTCGCTGTTGAGCATTAAGGTGTCAACAATGGATTCCGTGAGTTACAGTATCTGGAAATTGTTCTCCAACAATACCATAAGCAACTATTTCAGCTTCCTTATGTCTTCATCGACCTCCAACCTTCCCACCAATATAGATGGAGGAATGGGTTACTGGTGTGGATATAACTCGTATATCAGCACCTTCACGGTTACCCCGGGCACGTTACCCGGTAACTATCCGTTACCCTGACGGGTCATCAGATTGTTTTGCTTATATAGTCCATGACCTGCTGCGCGGTGTCGGCAATGACATCGGCGGTGGTGAGCTCGTGGCGTGGGCGGAAACCCCAGCTCACTGCTATGACGGGGATTCCTGCGTTGCGGGCGGTCTGGATATCGGTAGTGGAATCACCTACCATTATGGTGTGAGCGCGGTCGGCGCCTGCACAGTTCATGACATGCTGCACCACGGCTGCATCGGGCTTAAGGGGAAAGAGGGGGCTGTTACCCAGGACTGCGCAGAATTCAATACCCGGAAAGAATGTGCTTACGAGTTTCTCGGCTCCATTCTGGATCTTGTTCGATGCCACTCCCAGTTTGTATCCCTGACTGTAAAGAGTGGAGACCAGTTCCGGGATGCCGGGGTAGGGCTTGGTGTGCAGGTCTATGTGATGGGCGTAGTACTCAAGGAACATTGAGAGGGTGTCGCTTACGAACTCCTCACTTGCGGCTTGCGGGGCGGGAAGTGCTCTCTCTATCAGTTTGCGCATTCCGTTTCCTACCATCAGGCGGTACTCGTCAAGCGTATGCTGCGGCAGACCCAACTGGGCCAGCGTATGGTTAGCCGCGTTACCCAGGTCTGTAATCGTGTTGAGCAGCGTGCCGTCCAGATCAAATATTACCAGTCTTTCCATATCGGCCGCAAAGATACATCTCTTTATAGGTATAAAGGTGTCTGTTTAGTTTTTTAAAGGAATCTACGCCTCATTTCGAAAGAAAAAAGGAGCCGTTTTGGCTCCTTTTTCTGTCGGAATGAGGCGACTCGAACGCCCGACCCCTACGTCCCGAACGTAGTGCGCTACCAACTGCGCTACATTCCGATCTTGTCGTTTGACGATGCAAAGGTAATGCAAGTGAGAGCAGAATCAAGTTTGCTTGGTTATGCCGAACGCAGCTTACCTTCGCATTTCTGATGCAAAGGTAGTGTTTTTTTTGATGACGAGAACTTTTTTGTGCTCAAAAACTTGCCGGAGTTAAAAAAGTGCGTATCTTTGCACCCGCATTTGAGACAAATGTTTCTGGTGTCATAGCTCAGTTGGTAGAGCAAAGGACTGAAAATCCTTGTGTCCCTGGTTCGATTCCCGGTGGCACCACAGAAAAGAAGAGACGCTAAGGCGCCTCTTCTTTTTTGTGGTGCCTGTGGTACCTCTTTTTTAAGGATAATAAACTACCTTTGTGATTCTTAAAAACAATGTTCGCCTAAAAAAATCAAGATGGATTATAATATGAAAAACCTTATGAATAAAGGATTATTGTTATTGACATCAATGTTGTCCGTTGCATCAGTATGCATTGCTCAGCCCGTGAGTGAGGAACTGGCCGGCAGGATTGCGTTACAGTTCTTAGGCGGTGGTGACAACTCCATGAAAGTTCCATCCAGAGGAGTGCAGACACTTGAGGTAGCCTATACGGCACAGACAGGTTCTGACAAGGACTTTTATGTCTTTAACCGTCAGGGTGGAGGCTTTGTCATTGTATCGGCCGATGAACGTACCGCAAAGCCGGTTCTTGCCTACTCATATGAAGGCCGTTTTGACGCTGAGAACATGTCTCCCGCACAGGAAGAGATACTCTCCGGATACCGGCAGCAGATTGATTATGCGCGTAAGAATATGACTCCTGCTCCGGATGTGCTTAAGAACAGCAGTCCTGTGGGAACCGTGGTTGTGGAACCTTTAGTCAAGACTAAATGGAATCAGGATGACCCATACAATAAAATGTGTCCGACAGTAGACGGACGTAAGACTGATGCCGGATGTGCAGCATGCGCTATGGCGCAGATCTTTAACTACTGGCGCTGGCCTGAGAGAGGTCACGGTTCACATCGCAACGAGCTTGACAATACTCTGTATGTTGATTTCAATGAATCAGTATATGACTGGGACAATATGGCGCTGACTTATACGGCCGACAGCTCTCAGGTTAAGATTGATGCTGTCAGTAAACTGATGTATGATTGCGGAATGTCGGTAGATATGGATTATCCTACCAACGGAACCATCTCTTCTTTGATTCCTCAAGCCCTAATGGCCTATTTCAATTATTCGTCTAATGCAAGATTCATACAGAGAAAACTGACAGAAAACTGGGACAGCGTAATTGCTGCCGAACTGGATGCAGGGCGTCCTGTCCTCTATAGTGGCGTAGGTTACATGGGAGGCCATGCGTTTATCTGTGACGGTTATGACAGTGAAGGTTATTTCCATTTCAATATGGGCTGGGGAGGAGCCGGCGATGGATTCTATCTTACAGATGCTGTCTATACGGACAGTTCTTTCGGCTTTAACAGAAACCAGGAGGCAACTATAGGTATTTATCCTGATTATGACGACAATTGCAGGGACGGTGATGTCATATGCCGGCTTGACGACGATGGATGTGCAGTTCTGTATGATGTGATAAGGTCAACTGATTCTATTGATATAATCATACCTGACAGTACAGTGATTGACGGTGTCGTATATCCTGTAAAAAAGATAGCAGACAATTCATTTAGGCAGAATGGGAAATACTGTAGAAACTTAACTATCCCTGAAACAGTTGAATTTATAGGTAAATATGCATTTTATGGTTTCCTGCGTTTGTCAAACATATCCATCCCGGCATCCGTAAAGGAAATAAGATTGGGTGCTTTTGGTAAAACAAACAGTCTTAAAAAGATAACTGTAAGTGAAAAAAGCACGTCCTTTTACTCTCCGGAGGGCAGTAATGTGATTATAGAGACCAG